>ERZ1292623.760-Hain-H51-01um-R1-760-length-33065-cov-6_pt2 | contig 15894 bp, 20 predicted proteins | sample MGYA00564398_ERZ1292623 | MGnify/ENA primary metagenome ERZ1292623 (study PRJEB36523, sample SAMEA6512633) | groundwater metagenome | collected 2019-01-07 | study: AquaDiva: Metagenomics assemblies of 32 groundwater samples | reverse complement strand
GTCAGATCGGCCTTGAGCAGTAATGCCGAATTGCCATCTCCCGGTTTGAGAAAAATTTTCCAGACCACCAGCGCTAGTAAAGCCACGCTTAGGAACCCTAAAATTATTACCGCCACAAGCATAGTTATATTGTACTAGCTATTGGTCAGCGGATTTGATTAATTCGGCGGCTCGGGTGAGAGCGTGGACGCAGTAACTACGCGACTCGTCATCACCAACTTTTACATCGCCCTCTGGACCCACGCTAAGACTAACGGCAACTTGATAACACGCCGGGCAGCTTCTGCTGCAGGGATGCCCATGATCCAGCAGATCCGTTACTCGTATAGCTTCCAACCTGTCACGCACAATCTTGTACGGCTTACCTTCTACAGCCTCAGCAACTTCTACCAGACAGAGCTTGCCAGGTGGCCCCTCTGTACGGGGAATTAATAATTGTTCATTGTTCATACGACTCCTGTTAGGAGATAGAGATTATATACTATCCCCAGGCTGGACCAAAATTAGAGTCTAGGTGAATCTGGTGACGAGGAACATAAAAGCTGTGCCTAGGATTGTCAGCAAAATCGTCCAGCGTGAAGAGCCTTTGCTGTGGGCTTGCGGCAAGATGTCGCTGGCGCCGATGTATAGCAAAAAGCCGGCGAAAAAACCAAGATATATAGCCAAGACACTTTCCGACAAGCTAAACAGCAAAGTCGACAGACCGCCCAATATTGGCATGACGGCAGCGATTAACAGCATTTTTTTAGCCTGGCTGAGCTTATTTTTATGGAATAGCATTAGGTTGGTGGTATTAAAGCCGTCGGCAAAGCGGTGGCCAATGACGGCGATGGCTACGGCTACTCCCACGGCTGTACTGACCTGAAAAGCGATACCGATACTAACACCGTCTAGAAAACTGTGCCCAGATATGGCAATTGCTCCAGCCATTCCTACATACGGGTGTTGGTGGGGGCTGTACTCTTCTTCGTGAGAATTATGAATAAGGATCGATTTTTCAACTATATGAAATAACAAAAAGCCGTTAACCAGTGCTAGCATCGGCCAAACAATATCTAGGCTCTGGTTTTTGGTAATTTCAAAAATCTCTGGTAGTAGATCGAAGGCAACTAGGCCCAAGATAATACCTGCTGTAAAGCCTAGCGCAAGTTGTAGCTTGCTTTGGCTGCGAATTGCCACCCAACCACCCATTAACGCGGCGAGCGCAGCGGCGATGGAGAGGAGAAAAACTAGCATAACTACATTCTAGGATTATGAATGTGATATTTGCAAATTTGTCGCAATTAGTTACAATTTTGCTATGAAGTACGATGATTTGGCCGCCCTGCTTCGCAAAAACGGCTCAAGTTTAACTCGCCCTAGAAAAATTGTATTTGACCTATTGCTAGACCAGGAGCCGCAAACTATCCAGGTTTTGGTCCGCCGGGCGGCCGACCAGGCCGACCGCGCCACTATTTATAGGACGGTTGAGCTGTTTGAGAACTTGGGTATTGTTCATCGCCTCAACATTGGCTGGAAGTACAAAATTGAATTATCTGATATGTTCAGTGGCCATCATCACCACTTTTATTGCACCAATTGCCAAAAAACTTACTCTCTGGCGCCCAATTCGATGCTCGAAACTATGATTGATTCAGTCACGGTCAAAGAGGGCTTTTCGCCTAGGGGCCACCAGCTGGAAGTTTACGGATTATGCGAAAGTTGCCGAAAAGTAAACTGAGCCTAATCGCTGTCGTGGAATCAGCCAAATATAAATACTTAACCTGTTAAGTATTTATAGCGGTAGGGGTGGTGGTCTAGACTTTCCTTTTAGGCTAAACTAATGCCTAATGGCAGACCGAAAAAAAGTTTTAATACTCGGGGGCGGTTTTGGGGGTGTTAAGACTGCCCTGCTGCTATCTAACAATCCTAACTTTGAGGTCAGCCTACTTTCCGACGCGACCGATTTTAGCTTCCACCCGGTGCTTTATAAAGCGGCCACTGGCGGACGCGAAGATGCCTCGTCGATACCGCTAAATGAGATTTTTGCCGGCAAAAACATCGTCCTTATCCATGGTAGTGCCAAAACCTTAGACCGAAATAAAAAAACCGTCACGACAAGTTCCGGTAAAACTTATCACTATGACGACCTAGTTATTGCGCTAGGGGCAATCACTAACTTTTTCGGTATCAAAGGTTTGGATCAATATGCTTACGGCATTAAGCCTTTGAACGAGGCTAAGAAACTTCGCCAGCATTTGCATAAACTGATACTAGACGAACAAAAACCGGACCTCAACTATGTGGTGATTGGTGGTGGTCCAACCGGCGTCGAGTTAGCCGGAGCCCTGCCCGGGTATTTACGCCATATAATGCAGTCCCACGGAATTAAGAGTAAGGCTTTGCAGATTGACTTAGTCGAAGCCGAATCCCGCCTGATGCCGCGGATGCCGCGGCCGTATTCTGCTGCCGTCGCCAGGCGTTTACGGCGTTTGGGAGTCAGGCTCTACTTGGGCCAAAAGGTCGAGGCCGAGACCGCGCAGGAACTGATGATTGGCGGCCATGACATTAAAAGCCACACCGTTGTTTGGACGGCAGGGGTAACTAACCACCCATTTTTCAAAACCAATAATTTTAAGCTGACGGATCATGGCAAAGCACCTACGGACGAATATTTAATTGCCGAAGATAATATTTATGTGATCGGCGATAATGCCGACACGCCGTACTCCGGCATGGCCCAAACGGCTCTTTATGACGCAGTTTTTGTAGCCGACAATTTAAATAGGCTATCCATAGACCGGCTACCGAAAATTTACAGACCCAAGCGACCCATATATATTACCCCTGTCGGGCCACATTGGGCGGCCGTTTCTTGGGGCGGCATACATATCTATGGATGGCTAGGTTGGGTACTGCGCGCGGCGGCTAATTTAATCGCCTATCACGACTTGGAGCCTTGGTGGAAGGCTTCCAAACATTGGCAAGCCAGCTTCCAAAGTGAAAATAACTGTCCGATTTGCAAGCAATAAAAAAGACCTAGTTACTCAGGTTGGTCCGGGGATAATTTTTCGAGGGGCCTTTTTGTATGCTAAGTGTCGTTTATATCCGTCAAGACGGTCGATATACGGCAAGAAACTATTGAGCAAGGACGAAAATTGTCGGTTGGGCGCGACTATGGCGCCCAGTTTATTCTTAGATTCTAAATACTCATAAAGGCCGTAAAAATCGCCGTCACCAGAAACCACAACGGCTTTTTCGTAATTGCTAAACTCGATCATAGCATGCAGTACTAGGTCAGCGTCGATGTTCCCCTTAACCGTGCCTTCCTTGTGCTCGACCGTCGGCTTAAGGATCAAAGTATAGCCCATAGACAATAGGTTGGCGTAAAGGTCGGCTTGTTCCTCGACCATGCCGACGAAAAAATAGGCTTTAGTTACGCCGTATTTACGCTGTAGGTAGTAGTGAAATTTGCGAAAGTCCAGGTTCCACCCCAGCTTTTTGATGCCCATGTTAAGGTTTTGGCCATCAATAAATGCATAGTTGCCTTTTTTTTGTGTTGGTTTTGTTTGATCGGTCATATATTAAGCTATAATACCATAAACCTATGTTTTTTCAAAACTAGAAGCTGGCGAGGTCGCTGTCTAGTTGGGCGGTATCGACATCACTGTCTATTTGCGTTTGGTCGAGAGTTTGAGAAGCTGTATCTAGGTCGCCAACACTGGTTACAGCCGGCGCTACTGGCACCATCTTGACGATTTTGGCTGTGGTATCACTGACTTGTTGCCGCTGGTAAACATTCCAGCCAACCAGGGCAATAATTGCAAGTGCACTGGCAATCGCAAGAACACCAATCAACGTGAAGCCTTTTTGGCTAGGTTGTTTCATCTAGCGGCTCCCTTCTGAGGCGGTAGTGCCTTGGACTGATTTAACTCCGACAATCAAATTCTTGACAGCCGTGCGGTAGCCTTTCAGCGCCTCATTCATAGACTTTACCTTGGTCTTAAATTCTCTGACTGTACCTTTTGAATCATCACCATCACATTTAAACGTGGCGTTACTAGATCCGACAGAATCAACGGCCGCTTGGGCTGCAGCTTTCTTGCTATTCACGGCGGCTACCAGGTTGTCGTAGTTGGCTAGGACTTTGCCCTTTGAAACATAGAAGGCTTCTGTGCGCTCAGCAATTTTGGTAAACAGGTTTAGCTTAGCTTGGCCCCTGGATGCTACAGCCGCCATTGAGCTATTAATGCCATCCTCGCGCTCCTGGCAAATTTTGAGTTTATCTTCCTTCAACTTTTCTTTATGTTGCTCGGCTTTATCTTTTGCGGCTTCACGCAGTTTTTCAGCTTTTTGTTTGGCGGCTTCTCTTTTCTTTTCAGCCTCTTGCTTGGCAGCTTCAAGTCTAGCCTCGGCTTCCTTCTTAGCAGCTTCGCTAAAATTGGAATCAGAATTTATGCCGCTGTCGTCTGCCAGAACTGGTACGCCAACGGCCAGCATCAATATCGGTAACAAAAGAGCAAATGCTACTTTTTTGTATCTATTCATTTATGAGTACAAGCTTATGCTTTTGCGCCCCCCGAGTCAACTCCGGTATAGTGGCTCTCCGGTTCCAGGGGATTTTTGTACTTTTTCTTAGATTTGAATGCGGTTGAAGCGGTTAACGGCAAACACCACGCAGACGATAAGAGTCAGTGACATCACAGCGGCGTCAAGGGCCAGCCCGAAATGCGTTTGGCCGTTTAGTGCATAGCGTAAGGCATCGACGCTATAGCTCAAAGGATTGAGGCTGGCCATTATACGCAGTACGTCCGGCACATTACTAAGCGGGTAAAGCGCGCTGGACAAAAAGAACAGCGGGAATATCAGAAAATTATTGATACTCTGGAAGCCCTGGAAATCCTCGACCATCGAAGCGATAGCCGCCCCGAAACTGGTTAGAGCTAGCGCTATGGCAACCATAATGGCCGCCGCTAGCGGCACTTGCAGCCAATTCTCCGGGCGAAAGCCCATGGCTAGGGCGATGATAAATACCAGGATGCCTTGCATGAGCGAGATGGTGGCACCGCCAAGGGCGTTGCCCAGTAGAATCCGGAAGCGTGACACCGGCGCCACCAGCATCTCTTTCAAAAAACCGAATCGTTTATCAAATAATATCTGCATACCCCAGAAGACACCGGAGAACAATAGCGTCTGGAGGATGATACCCGGCACTAAAAATTCCAAATAGTTACCAGCCCCGGCTTTTTCATAAATCGCGCCAATACCGTAGCCTAAGGCCACCAAGAACAATATGGGCTGGCCGATGGCGCCAAGCACTCTGGAGCGCGAGCGAAAATAGCGTTTCATTTGCCTCAGCCACAGGATGCGAATAACTTCCATTACCTGCTCCTTGAGCTCATTACCGTCCGAACATTAAGTCCGTTGTTGGCCAGACTGACCTCGTCGCGGACTGTCTCGCCGGTCAATTTCAGATAAGCCTGCTCTAAACTTTTGGTCTTGGTTGTCTTAACTAGCTCATGGGGTGTGCCGCGGGCAATTATTCGGCCGTGGTCGATGATGGCGATGCGACCGGCTACGGCTTCGGCTTCGTCCAGATAATGAGTGGTGAAAAAGATGGTCATACCTTCGTGCTCGGACAATTTGCGAACGTAATCCCACAACAAGTTGCGCGTCTGGGTATCGAGTCCCAGCGTCGGTTCGTCCAAGAATAAAATCTTCGGGTGGTGCAACAGCCCACGGGCAATCTCCAGCCGGCGGCGCATGCCGCCCGAATATGTCTTGACCATGGAGTCCTTACGCTCCCACAGTTCAACCAGCCTCATAAGTTCTTCAACCCGGCTTTTGATTTCGACCCTGGGCACGCCGTATAAAACGGCGTGCAGCTCCATGTTCTCATAGGCCGTTAGTTCTTCCTCCAAGCTCGGGTCCTGAAAAACGATACCAAAGGATTTGCGGGCGTTGGCCTGCTCGCGTGTCACATCATGTCCATTCAACATCAATTTGCCGCTGGTCGGACGCAGCATGGTAGTTAGCATCTTGATAGTGGTACTTTTACCAGCGCCATTAGGCCCCAAAAAGGCAAATATTTCGCCGGCTTTAACCTCAAAGCTAATGTTATCAACCGCCTTAATGTCACCAAAAGTCTTAACCACATTCGTGGCTTTTATCGCCGCACTTGTCATTAGCCTAATTATACATGGGGGCTTTTACTTTATAACCTTAGCAACAGCGGGGACGACTTTTTTGTCTAAAACCGATGGAATAATCTTATCTGCTGTTGGTTTTTCAATAAGTCTCGCAATAGCCTTGGCGGCGGCAATTTTATGTTTATCGGTTATCTTTTTAACTTTATTGTCCAGGGCACCGCGGAAAACACCCGGGAAGGCCAAGGCGTTATTGACTTGGTTGGGAAAATCACTACGCCCGGTGGCTACCACCGCCGCACCAGCCTGCTTGGCGATATCCGGCATAATTTCCGGCGTGGGATTGGCCATCGCGAAAATAATGGCGTTTTTGTTCATAGATTTGACCATTCCAGCGCCGAGTATACCTGGGGCGGAAACGCCTATAAATATATCCGCGCCAAGCAGAGCGTCGGCCAGATTACCTGAAACGTTCCTCGGATTGGTGTATTTAAGCAGTGCCTTCTTTTCGTCGTTTAAGTCTTTACGTGCTTTGCCGATAATCCCTTTGCTGTCGACGGCCAGGATCTGGGGTCTAGCATATTTGTAGAGGAGTTTTACGACCGCTGTACCGGCGGCTCCGGCCCCCACGCATACCACCTTGCAGTCGTCTAATTTTTTACCAGTTACTCTTGCGGCATTTATCAGCCCGGCCAACACTACGATAGCCGTGCCGTGTTGGTCATCGTGCATAACCGGGATATCGAGTTTTTCTTTGATTCTCTCCTCTATTTCAAAACACTTTGGCGCAGCGATGTCTTCTAGATTTATGCCGCCGAAGCTTGGAGCGATTGCCAGCACGGTAGCAACAATTTCATCGACCGTGTGCACATCAAGGACGATTGGCACGCCGTCGATACCGGCAAATTGTTTAAACAGGGCGGCCTTGCCCTCCATAACTGGCATGGCCCCGTACGGGCCAATATCACCCAGGCCCAGGACTGCTGAGCCGTCGCTGATAATGGCTACGTTGTTCCCGGTCCAGGTATATTCACGGGCCAGCTCTGGTTTACCGGCCACATATTTAGATACAGCCGCCACCCCTGGAGTGTAGTAAATGCTTAACTTCTGGCGTGTATTCAAGCTATCTTTTAGGGCAATCTTTATCTTGCCGTGCAGTTTTTTGTGCTGGGCTAGCGCCTTGCTGTTAATATCCATTGTCTTCATTTTAACTGATTTTGACTACAAACATAGGCATCTGTATATCCGTAAAAACAGTTGAAACTCAGGGGTGAAGCTGTTACAATAGTTGCGAATGAGTTTTAGGGCAATAGGGACGACCGGACTAAAGTTTCCAGCCGTTCGCACCGCTATGGGTGGGAGCCGGCTATGGTAGTGCCGTTTTTTGGGGCTGGAGGTGAGTCGCTGGCGGCCGAAAAATTGTTTAGTATTGGGCCCTTGCCGATCACTAACAGCATGATCTTTGGCCTATTAACAGCCGCTTTTGTGCTTGGTTTGTTTGGGCTGGCAGCTCGAGCGAGCAGTTTGTGGCCTAAGAGCCGTCTAGCTTTTTGGTGCGAGAATTTTGTAGATATGGTGCTAGACCTCATGGCCGAATCTTTTGGTGACCGCAAAAAGGCTCAGCGCTTTTTCCCCCTTTTACTAACCCTTTTTGTTTTTATACTGGCCAGCAACTTCAGTGGCCTACTGCCCGGGGTGCAGACTATCACTTACAATGCCGACGGTACGCCAATAGGCCTCTTTAGGGCCTGGACTACCGATTTAAACTCTACCTTGGCATTGGCTGTTTTGAGTCTAGCTACTGTTCATATTTACGCTCTTCGCGAACTTGGCATTGTTGGGCGGTTCCGGCACTACTTTTCCGGCAATCTCCTAAACCCGATGAATATATTCATTGGCTTGAACGAGGTTTTTGGTGAAGTACTGCGGTTAGTGACGCTTTCGCTGAGGTTATTTGGCGTTATTTACGGCGGCGAAGCTTTGCTGTTCGCCATCGCCCACTTAGCTGGTAATTTTGCCTGGGCGGCTACCTTGCCGATTATGTTTCTGGAGATTTTCTTCTCGCTTGTTCAGGCTTATTTGTTTATGATGTTAACAGCAACCTATTTGGTGATGGCCTTGCCACACGAGGGACAAGAATCGGAAGCTGCGCCCAAGCCAGCGGCAGCCATGCCTAACGGCAGGCAGGCTAAGGCATGACATTCGATTATTAAATATAAATCAAAGGAGCTAAAGTTATGGCTACCGAAATCGATCCAGCATTAATTAAGGGTTTGACCATCGGCCTAGGCGCTATCGGGCCGGCTATTGGTGTCGGGCTGATTGGCGCGGCAGTAGTTGGCGCCGTTGGCCGCAACCCGGAGATCCAAGGCAAAATACTGTCAACGGCTTTCATTATGATTGGCCTGGTTGACGCCGTCTTGGCCTTTGTACTATTAATCTTGTTTACAACGTAAGGAGAGTTCGTAATTGTTTAACATCCCAGTACAATTTGCCGAAGCGAGCGAACCCGCTAGTGGGATTGGCGCCTTTAACATAAACCTCAAATCTTTTTTGTTCCAGCTTACGACCTTTGTAATCGTGCTGCTGGTGCTAAAGCGCTGGGTTTTGCCGCCGCTGATGACTACCATGGAGAAGCGCCGCGAAACGCTGGAAAAAAGTCTAGAACAGGCCAAGGCCACGCAGGAAGCCTTGGCCCAAGCTGAAACCCGAGCTGAAGAAATTATCGCCAAAGCTCGGGTGGCCGCTGACGAAGCGTTGGCCGAGGGTCGTAAAACCATTGAAGGCATGATCGTCAATGCCGAAGCTACGGCGGCCGAACGGGCCGCTTTGATTATTAAAGACGCCGAGGCGCGCCTAGGCCAAGAGCGTCAACGGCTTCGAACAGAACTACGCGCCGAGCTGGCTGAGCTAGTGGCCGCCGCGACCGAAAAAATAATTCGCCAAAAACTCGACAAGCAGGCCGACCGAATCTTAATTGAACAATCGCTAAAGGAGCTAGCATGAATAAAGTCTCACGTCGGAGCCTAGCCCGCTACGCCGCCGACCGCTTACTGGCCGGCGACTTTGCCCCCGAAGTAGCTAAGGCCGTCGCCAGTGTTTTGGTGGAGGATAAGCGCCTTAACGAAGCCGAGCTGTTGTTGGCCGACATTAACTTCGAACTAGAAAGCCGGGGCAAGGTCGCCACCGCCCTAATTACAGCTGCTAACGATCTAGGGGATAAATTGAGGATTGAGATTAAAAGCTTAGTTAAAAAAGCCTCAAAAGTGGACCGGGTTATTCTTAACGAACAAATTGATAAGTCAGTAATCGGCGGCCTGCGAATAGAAACGGCGACGCGTATCTGGGACAAAACTGTGGCTCGTCAGCTCAATGAGTTAAGGAAAGTATTCTAATGGCTGCAATTGATAACCAGCTTAAAGAACTCTCATCTGATGTTAAAAAGGCCATAGCCGGCCTTAAAGACAGCGGTCAAGAGCAATCTACCGGCATCGTTACCCGGGTAGGTGACGGCGTGGCCTGGATTTACGGACTGCGCGATTGCGGTTACTCGGAAATGCTTGAGATTGAAGGTCGCAGTGGAACAGTCACGGCTTTTGCCCTGAACCTGCTGGAAGACGAGATCGGTGCCGTATTGCTGGGCGAGGACCAGGCCGTCAAAGCCGGCGCCCGGGTGAAACTGACCGGTAAAGTTCTGTCTGTGCCAGTCGGACCAGAGTTAGTCGGACGGGTAGTTGATCCGCTAGGCCGGCCGCTAGATGGCAAAGGGCCGATCAAAACATCCGCATCCGGTGCGATTGAAAACCGAGCGCCCGGAGTTATTGACCGTAAAAGCGTGCACGAACCGCTGCTGACCGGTATCACCGCCATTGACGCCATGGTTCCGATTGGCCGCGGCCAGCGCGAGCTAATTTTAGGCGACCGCCAAACCGGCAAAAGCGCCATTGCGATTGATACGATGATCAATCAAGCCAAACAAAAAACTGGTGTTATCAACATTTATGTGGCCATCAGCCAAAAAAATGCCCGCATCGCCCGTCTAGTCGAACGACTTCGCCGCGAAGGGGTTATGGACCAGACTATTATTGTCGTCACCTCGGCTTCCGACCCGGCCAGCTTGCAGTATCTAGCGCCGTACGCTGGCTGTGCTATTGGCGAATGGTTCCGCGATAATAAACAGCACGCCTTGATTATCTACGATGATCTTAGCAAACACGCCGTAGCTTACCGCCAGATGAGCCTGCTGCTGCGCCGGCCGCCTGGCCGCGAAGCTTATCCGGGAGACGTGTTTTATCTGCACTCCCGCTTGCTGGAACGGGCCGCTAAACTATCCGATAAATTGGGCGCCGGCAGCTTAACTGCCCTGCCGATTATTGAAACTCAGGCCGGCGACGTCAGCGCCTATATTCCGACAAATGTCATTTCGATTACCGACGGCCAAATCTATCTGGAAACTGACCTGTTTTACCAAGGTATCCGGCCGGCTATTTCGGTTGGTTTGTCGGTTTCGCGTGTTGGCGGTTCGGCCCAGCCAAAGGCCACCCGCTCGGTGGCCGGCAGCTTGCGTCTAGATTTAGCACAGTTCCGCGAACTGGCGGCCTTCTCGCAATTTTCTTCCGATCTGGACGCCGAAACTCAGGCCCGATTGTCACGCGGCCTACTGCTGACCGAAGTGTTGAAACAGCCGCAGTACTCGCCGCTGGCCATCTGGCAGCAAGTGGCCAGCATTTTGGCCGCCACCGAAGGTGCCTTTGACGGTTTGGCGATAGAGAATGTCAAGCCGGCCCAGACTGCCCTGCTCAGCACCCTGGCCCAAAAACATGCCAAGCTCACGCAGGAGCTTAATAAGGGCGACGCCCCAAGTGACGCAGTTAAAAAGACCATCCTGGACATTGCCCAGCAGATTGCGAAGCAATACCATGGAGCCAAAAAATGATTCACTTTGTTCATCAGTGGGTAGTGGATAGTGTGTGGTGGGTAGTAAAAATACCTGGTCTACTACTCTCTACTCCCTACTCTCTACCTCCTAAGCTCACCGGAGGTGAGCGCTGATGGCTCAGACCAAGACTATTCAGCGCCGCATCCGCTCGGTTAGTAATGCCAAACAGATCACCAAGGCTCTGGAAGTGGTGGCCGCCAGCCGCATGCGCCGCGTCCAAGATGCTGTGGCCCAGGTCCGCAAATACGGCCAAACGGCCGAGGTCATTATGCGCGGCGTCGCCGGCAGTGAAGAAGCCAAGCACCAGCCTTTTTTTGAACCCGGTAATTCGCGGGCTAAGTTATACATAATTATTACCAGTGACCGGGGCCAGGCCGGTGCCTTTAACTCCAATATCTTTCGTGAGGCGCTCGACGCGTTTGGGCAAGACCGAACTAGCGGTATCAAACCCTCGGTGATCGTCTTCGGCCGCAAGGGCGCCAGGTTTTTCTCGCGCCTGAGCGACATAAACCTGCTGGCCGAATATCAAGACCTGGCAGATTTTCCGGATATTAATGTTTTTGCGCCGGTTCTAGAAACCATTGAGCGCGGTATGACAAGCGGCGAATTTGCCGGCGTTCATCTCATTTATACCGAGTTTGTTTCGGCTCTGGGCCAAAAGGCCATTGCTTTTCAACTGCTGCCGGTAGACCTGTCGGCTCCGGCTGGAGCACCGGAGCAAATATCAAAAGTTTACGAATTTGAACCGGAAGTGAATATTGTCGTCAGCCAGGCACTAAAGCTCTATTTTGAAGCCAAGTTAATGCAGGCTCGGGTAGAATCGGCCGCCTCTGAGCATGCCATGCGTATGGTGGCCATGGGCAATGCCAACCGCAACGCTTCAGATTTAATTGATGATTTGACGCTGGAGCTAAACGCTACCCGCCAAGCCGCCATCACCCAGGAAATTGCCGAAATAACCGGCGGTGCCGAGGCAATGGCCACCTAGTAAGTAGAGAATAGTGAGTAGAGAGTAGTAAGGAGAATAAATGGCACAAGCAGTAAAAACCAGAAATAGCACAAAGAACGGCACCATCGTTCAAGTCGTGGGCGTGGTAGTTGACGTCGAGTTTGGCGAACATTTGCCGGCCATTTATAACGCCTTGCGAGTCGAGCAAAAGTCCGGCAATTTGATGCTAGAAGTCGCCCAGCACCTAAGCCAAAGCACCGTCCGGGCCATAGCCCTTGGCCCAACTGACGGCCTGCGGCGCGGCACGGCCGTAACCGATAGCGGCGACCCTATTAGAGTCCCGGTCGGCGACAAAACGCTGGGCCGGATGTTCAATGTAATTGGTGATCCAATCGATGGCCAGCCGGCTCTTATAAATCCGCCGCTTGGTTCTATCCACCGCCAGCCGCCAACGCTGTCTGATCAGAGCGGCAAAGTAGAGATTTTTGAAACCGGTATTAAGGTGGTCGATCTGATCGCGCCGTTTGCCAAAGGTGGTAAGATCGGCTTGTTCGGCGGCGCCGGCGTTGGAAAAACCGTCTTTATTCAAGAGCTGATAAATAACATCGCTAAATTCCATAAAGGCCGCTCGGTTTTTGCCGGCGTCGGCGAACGCACCCGTGAAGGTAACGACCTCTACCACGAGATGAAAGCAAGCGGTGTTCTGGACAAAACCTCGCTGGTGTTTGGCCAAATGAACGAACCGCCCGGCGCCCGTCTGCGCGTCGGTCTTTCTGGCTTGGCCATCGCCGAAAGTTTCCGCGACCAAGGTAACGATGTTCTACTGTTTATTGATAATATTTTCCGCTTTACCCAGGCCGGCAGTGAAGTCTCGGCCCTGCTCGGCCGCCTGCCGAGCGCCGTTGGCTACCAGCCTAACCTCAGTACCGAAATGGGTGCTCTGCAGGAGCGAATCACCTCAACCAAAAAAGGTTCCATCACCTCTGTCCAAGCGGTGTTTGTGCCGGCCGACGACCTAACCGACCCGGCGCCGGCTACAACTTTTGCCCATCTGGATTCAACAATCGTGCTTTCGCGTTCGCTGACCGAGCTTGGCCTATATCCGGCCGTCGATCCCCTAGATTCCAGCTCGACCCTGCTTGATCCAGAAATTGTCGGCGAAGAGCATTACCAGGTTGCCCGTGAGGTTCAGCGCGTACTTCAGCGCTACAAGGACCTGCAGGACATTATCGCCATTTTGGGCATGGAAGAGCTGTCCGAGGATGACAAACAGTTAGTCGCCCGGGCTAGGCGCATCCAGCGCTTTTTGACCCAGCCGTTCCATGTCGCCGAAGTCTTTACCGATACGCCGGGCGCCTATGTCAAATTAGAAGATACCATCCGCGGCTTTAAAGAAATTCTGGACGGCAAACACGACACCAAGAGCGAGCAAGCCTTCTATATGAAGGGCGCCATCAGCGAAGTTAAAGAGACCAAAAAGAAATGAACCGTTTAACTTCGCATCAGGTTACAGAAACTGCGGCTAAACTGTTCGCTGTTCACTGTCCACTGATCATTGCGAAAGCGAAGCTTTCGCAATGATTCACTTCCAACTGGTTTCCTTAACCGGTACTAAGTACGACGATGAGGCTTACGAAGTTTTGGTGCCGGCCCGTGGTGGCACAGTAGCCATATTTGAAGACCACATGCCGCTTATATCTGCCGCTCATCCCGGCGTTCTTAGCGTCCGAAAAAAGGCCGACGATCCAGACAGCGAACTAGAAAATTTTGCCATCAACGGCGGAGTCGTCCACGTAGATGGTAAAACTGTGCGTTTTATTGCCGATGATATTACCACGCCGGACGAGCTCAGCGAGCAAGAAGCCGCCGCCGCCCTAAAGCGTGCTGAAGAGTTAGTCAGATCGGCCGGCAGCCAAACAGCCCTGGAAGAAGCCCAGCATCTGCTGCGGCATAGCAGTGCTAAACTTCATGTTGCTCGCCTTAAAAAGAGGCACCACCGCTGACCTTTGCAACCACACCAGCCTGCCTTCTAGCAGAGCCAGAAGCACCGCTGGTGTTCTCAGCGAATCGCTGTGTTGCCAGCTTCTGTACTCCTTCACTGTATTTCTGTATACAGCTCCGTCCGTTCCTCGCTGGCGCCTTGCGCTTCATCTGAGTGCAAAAGTCAGGACAAATAAATACTTAACAAATTAAGTGAATTAAACACTAGTTCTGGTGTCGCACACTAGGTAAGAACCGACGTCTCAGCCAATTTACTCGCTTTACGTTTTAAGTTTTGAGCTAATAAAATCTGTAAGTCGCTCTTTGCTGTATTGGTCGATCGCTATTCTGCCAGCCCAGCCTGCCTCAACTGTATTGGCAGCACCTTCAAATATGTTACCACCGGCGAGAGCAAGGGAGCCTTCTACCATTGCTTTAACTACTAAATCTTTATCGAATTCCTTGCCATAAATTAGGCGCCTCGTCAGTTCGTCACGATATGTATAAACAAGCGGTTTGGGATAAAACGTTCGTCTTACTAGCTCGCCCTTTCTTTGGAGTTGTCGAGCTATAAATGTATGGTCGGCACCAAGCACAATTAACACCTTTAAAGGACTTGTTTCTTGGCTGAACAATCTCTCAAGGGATTCCATCATATGAGTCTCTCTTGAAAGCTGAAATTTTGCTTCCAGAGCTTTGCCGTACGTAAAGTGAGCAATCATGTCGTCAAGGCTGTCGAATTCATCGAACCGGAACATTAGTGCTCGAGATATTTTTGCATGCAACTCAGCTGCTTTGTCGTAGGGCAGGTCAATAGCTTCAACTCTTTTGCGTGTATCGAATAATGCTGACTCCAGAGATTCGCGGTCACCAAATATACGTTTCGTATCCTCTACCGATAGAACTCCTGCAGCTCGCTGTGACTTTAGGGCGTAGGATTTTCCTTTGGCCACTTTTCTTAAATCGACTAAGGAATTGTGTGTCCAACCAGGTACCTCTGGAATTACTACATCAGCATCTCTAATTGCATCCTGCAATCCAACAAAATCCGCCTCTTGACTGTGTCCAGAAAAATAAAAATGATATTCGATGTTGGGGGTGCCTTGCCAGTCGTAAATTTTGATACCAGTTCGCAGAGAATCAAGCTCAGCCAGCAATGCTTCTAGCTCTTGCTGGGAGGTATATTTTTCAAAACCATCACTTGTGATAGTAAACTCGGGCATATCTGCTTTATAACATATTTTATTAGTTTTAGCAACTTAAACTGACGAAGTTGTGTCTCATTTGTCTCATTTTACTCTGTAATAAGGACCCAGACCAGCATGCTCGGCTAAGCATAAGCAGTTGTATTAGTCGGCCTTACCAAAGATAATAATCGAAATGACCTCAAAAGAAGCATTATCCTCTATAAAACCAGATAGAGATAGTTTTATAAATGAAGTAATAAGCCCAACCGGAGTCTCTGGTGCTGTTATTGCTGCTTTTGAAGAAGTCGATAGGGCAGAATTTGTACCTAGAGCTCTCAGAGACACCGCTTATACTGATCAAATAATCCGCGTAAGCGAAGGATCGACTATAAGCCAGCCGAGTTTTGTAGCCCGTATGATAAATCTCTTGGAATTAGCTGGCCACGAAAAAATTTTAGAAATAGGCACGGCTACTGGTTATCAAGCAGCGTTACTTTCCCGCTTAGCAGGCGAGGTTGACACCATAGAAACGGACCCCAGGCTTGTATACTGGGCTAACTCGAATTTAAAACGACTCCATTATCCTAACGTCACGGTTCACCATGGTGATGGTGCAAAAGGCATAGAATCACGGGCGCCTTTTGATGGAATTATAGTTACGGCAGGTTTAAGAGATATACCACAAGCGTTATTGAATCAGTTGGCAGTTGGAGG
>ERZ1292623.2621-Hain-H51-01um-R1-2621-length-15895-cov-10_pt1 | contig 15895 bp, 13 predicted proteins | sample MGYA00564398_ERZ1292623 | MGnify/ENA primary metagenome ERZ1292623 (study PRJEB36523, sample SAMEA6512633) | groundwater metagenome | collected 2019-01-07 | study: AquaDiva: Metagenomics assemblies of 32 groundwater samples | reverse complement strand
CGAACACGCCTCGGGTTTTTAAACATCATTGGATATTTCTCATGCAACAAAGCCCTAATTATTGCGCAGAGCTTCGCGGGTATAGTGATTGCTCGGACTCCAGAGCATCCAGGAGGTGAGACCGGCGTCGTAGGTCGCTTGAATTTGAGCGCGGACCATCGCCGCGGTGTAGTCGGCGCCGAGGTCGAAGTCTTGAAGCCAGGGACGGAGTTGATTTGACCCGACTAGATGCCGGACGGGAGTTGAACTCGCGGTGAGCAGTCGCTTCGACGCTTCAGTCATCGCATAATTAACCACTTCATAGGGCTTTGTTGCCGGTTTGGAAAAACCAAGAAAGCCAGTCGCAAAATGCGAGGGATAAACCATTGGCGCAATGTAATCGAAGTAGGGCGCGGCATCAAGCAGCACCTGGCCGATGCCTAGATCATCCAAACTCGTCGTCGTGAGACCAAATAAATCCACCGAGAGCGGTATCCGAAGTGGACTCAACTCTTGCGAGAGATGGGCGTAGAAACGCTTAAGCACAGCCGCGCGCGTCTCCCGCGCGGGATCGAAATATTTATAACTAATATCTTTCATATCCCCGTCAGAGGGAAAGCGAATGTAATCAAAATTGATTTCGTCGAAGCCGACGGCATGGGCCGCTCGAGCAATTTGGACGATGTAATTCCAGACGGGAGTCGCACCCACTTCCAACCAACTAATCCCCTTTCGGTCCTTCCACACCCCACCATCCACCTCGGCTACGCTTCGGCGAGACGGGTCGGACGAGCGATGGACCGCGAGTTCTGGGTGCTGGCCAACGAAATAAGAATCCTGAAAGACCGATACGCGCCCGATAACATAAATATTTTTCGCATGGAGACGGCGGATGAAATCTTCGATATCCGCAATCCGTTTCTCGACCGCGCCACTGCCGTCGAGGGTCGGATCACCGGTGAGAAATGCGATTCGGCCGGTGTAATCTTTAATATCAATCACGACACTGTTTAATTCCGTCTCATCAATCAGGGTCACCAACCGTTCGCGCACTCGCGGCGTACCTGCCACCCAACTCGTCATATAAATTGCTCGAACCGCCGACGGCGTTGACAAATGGGTGATCGGCGGTTTGACTGGGACCGGAGGTCCTTCATCAGGAACGACCGCTTGATCGGCGACCGCGTAGTGAAAAAACGACGGAAGGAACAACGGCCGAATGAAGAAAGTGTAGCCCCCCCACCCAGCCACAGCCACTAAAAGAAGAAGGGCCGCGGCGAGTCCGCGATTAAGAATTTGGCGATTCATGAGAACCAGATTGGCCGAAATTACTACTCGCCAAAGCGAAAAGAATAATTAATAAACCGAAAACGACAAAAATAATCGTTTTTGCGAGGGCCGGCAGACCGATGAGGGCGGTCAGAATAACTAAAAATCCAAGCAAGGAGTTGTAGGCGTTGGCCGAGGTGGATGAAGACATGGTTGAAATTTATTTCACAATTGTAAACGCCGCGTCACTTTCATCGCAAGTTGTAGGTGTGATAACCGTACAAACTCGAAGCCGATAAGTGCCGGCGGGGACCGACACCCCCGCTTCACTTCCTTGACCCACCGTCCACGAGAAACTAGAACCAGTGATTTGCTTGCCAATTAAATAGCTGGTCGAAGTCGCCGTCGCCTTCACCGCCGACACATTAACCGCGCCACTCCCCCCACCCCAACTGACTATCTGCTTTGTCCCAAGTTTCCAACTTTCGCCGCCATTGGGGTTCATTACTGTAAACGGCAAAGGTTGCGCTGGAATTGACGGTGGTGGTGTCACGGTATTATGTGAAGGAATTGTATAATTTATTATTAATTTTGACCCTCCATAAATTGAACCAGCCCCTGAGAATTGTAAACTTAGATTTGTGTCTTCGCCTCTATTCGGAGTTTCATTATTTAGATCATATCCCCCCCTCATTCCAAAGATAGTAAAACCTTTTTTATTGATATATTTTATTCCTTCTTGGTTTAAATTTAATGACATCTTTCCTTCCGGACCTAATTCTTGACTGATGTCAAAACGATTACTTAGTTCTAATGGATTATCTATTGAACCAAACTGATCAAAATCTTCAATATTTAAGGCGGGGGGATTTTTAAGACTAGCAGGAACAAGAACAACAAAATCTGTGGAATTCGGGTGGGTATTTATTACTGATGCAGGATATACATTTATGTTCAATGCTGCGGATGTAAGTAATGCATTGGTTGGGAAAGAAGTATTGAATGGAAGCGAAACTCTGTCTATATTTTCTTGTATAACCCCGAGTTCATCACTTGGAAAATAATTATTTGAAAAATAATTAACCGTTGTATCAACTACATATTGTGCTGTTGGAGAATGTCTTAATTCATTCCAATTATCAGAGAAAGAAAAATTTTGAAGAGAACCGTCTTTTGTGTCAACTCGGATAATTGCTGTACACTTATCGTCGCCCAAATAGATGTCAGTGGCGCGACATATTTGAGAAGAACATAATAAAGTATTAAAAGTGCAGGCAGAGGTACAGCCCAAATTCCCCGTTCTATAGCCTAAACTTTGGCAAGTATTTTGATTTAAGTTATTTACTTCACATTGTTCTCTCCCTTCAATGATCCCATCTCCGCAAATGGGACGAGATATCATAACCTTAGCATTTTCGTCTGTAACGCTAACCGTTGTTATTGTAAGGTTATTATGAGGATCATAAAAAACTTCTCCTGGTCTTAAAACAACATCCTGGCCGCCAGTATCAATCGATGTATCAAGAAGTTGAGTATCGCCCCCATTATCATAAAGATTAATATGCATAAAAACACCATTATAAACATCGTTGCCATAAACATCGTAATTTACTAGGTCATATCCTAGTGGTCTTCTAAACTCTAGGTAATAAAAAAATTGTTGGGGGGTAGGAATTTTCAAAGCCATTATGTCAGAACTTTTAGTTTCAATAGGACTGATCGCATAAACCCCTGTATTTGATGTCTCTAAGATGTTAGACGCATTAAGCCATCCAATTGTCTCTTTGTGATAAGCATTGAAATGACCCCTTCCTACGGCCCAGCCCATGTTATCAAAAAGATCTCCATACGCCTTTGAAACACATTCACCAGTAATAACGCTGTTTTCACACTTTAAAAGATTGGCGTGATTTAAACCAAAGTTATGCCCCAACTCATGCGATCCAGTCCCGCCATTGATTTTATCAATTCCATTTAATGCTAAATAGGAGATTACTGATTCACCGTCTTTAGTGGAAATAGTGGTACTGCCGATATATGCAACCCCCTTATAAAGACAGTCATTGTTTGGAAAAACTATTATTAATCTCTTATAACTGGGAAAGTAGATATTTGAATCAGATAAAGGAATTATGGCATTCAGCAGAGAATCTAATTCACACAAAGTTCCATCGTTATAGGGCAATGTATACCAACCATAAACATCTCCGGTTAACCAAGTTTTATTATAAGAAGCTTCAATAATCCAATCATTAAGTGAGTCAATTTGAGAATTGCTATCATCGAAAGTAATGATGCGCGTATCTTCTTTTGTAGTAGGTTCTACTGGATTATCTTGAAAATTAACAAGAATTACTGCTGTTTCCTGCTCACCGACAGCATATGGGGGTGGGGCGGAAGTGAGAATGCGGAGTTGGCCAGCTTTTTCGGATTCGACCACTAAGATTTTATCGAGTCGCAAACCACTTACCGCCAGCACCGCTCTCGAGGCCGAGTTAATCGGTTGAGTCGGGTAAAGCGCGTACTTTTCGTTACCGACAACCAATAAATAGTCAAAATGGGAATTTTCGGGATGTTCAAAATCGTCGCTGTGTATTACTTTGAGACGGCCAGTGAGGGTGACGCTTTGCTCGAGGTTGGGGCGGAGGGCTGGCGGGATTTTCTGGATGGTCGCGGGTGATAATTTTTGGGTTAGGAAGAGTCGCGGATTATTCTTGGCCAAATTAATCATCTCAACTTTCCTCTGAACCAACAGTGATTTCAATTCGGTTGGGGCGAGCTGATTAATTTTGGCCGTGATTTGCTGATTGAGAGCCGAGACCAGAGACAGGGAGCGGGAAGCGGCGGCGAGCTTAGCTGAAGCGGCCGTTTCCACTTCGACAATGGGTTGACTAACCGATGACGGTTGCGCGGCCGCGGCGAGTTGATCGGTCGGCTGGTCCCCAGACAGACGGCCGAGGAGGTTGAAGCTGTGTTCGAGGGCGGTGCCAATAAAAGTTGAGGTGAGAAAGACCGAGACGAAAGCGAGCGTGACCAAAATTTGTTTTTTCATATTGTTAGATTAGCATACTTCTGCAAGCACAGGAAAAATATTCTTATCCCCAATAGATATTGACGCATAATATACTTCTTGTTAGTCTAAACCTACATTCGGCGATTTGCCGCGGCCCCGCCCACAAGGCGGGGAATATCATTTATATAATCTCGAGAAGGATTCCTTTACTCTCTTAAAATCGGCTTCATCCATTCTCCCAAGACGATTGGATAATCTCCGATAGTCAATTGTTCTTACTTGATGCAAGCAAACATACATATCTCGGCCCTCTTGTTTTATGGGCACATACCAGGTCCCTTCTTTCTTCTGAGAAGTGGTCGGAGCCACAAGGAAAAATCCTCGAGATAATTTTTTAACCACCAAACCGGGGCGAGAAAATAGTTTGCTTTTGCCATTCATTTCCGACCCTACATTTTCGCCAAAACTTACCCACCACAGATCGCGCTCTTTAACCAACGGTGGATCGTTATTAATTTGGTGGAGTTTTTCCTTCAGTCCGATCCATTCTAAAAATCTTTTGAGCATAGCGTTCATCAATCACCCTCGAGTATAACGCAATTGCTCGACGAGGACAAAGCTATCACCGGCGCCAAGATTAAGAATGAGGTCGTGGCGGTAGACAGTGACCAAATGTTTTTTCAACGCCGCCAAATTAGGAACATAGGTGGCCTTGGGAATGGCCGCCGCCAAACTTCGGCTAGAAACTTCTGGATCGCGCCGCTCCCGAGCCGCATAAATTGGTAAAATAAAAACTTCGTCGGCCTCGCCGAAACTCGCAACAAATTCGCGGAATAAAAGTTTGGTGCGACTGTAGAGATGAGGTTGGAAAATTACAATCAGCCGCCGGAATTTCAGATCGCGGCGGACGGCCGCAATCGTGGCCCGAATTTCGGTTGGGTGGTGGGCGTAGTCGTCATAAATGGGAGTCCCGCGCTCCGTGCGGCCGAGATATTCCAGTCGCCGCCAAGTGCCGCGGAAGCGGGAAAGGGCGGGGTGAGCCGTCGCGGCCGGAATGCGCAATACCTTGGCCACGGCGAGCGCCGCGGCGGCGTTGAGACGATTATGGATTCCGAGCACTTTTAGCGGTAACCGATTGGCCGCCCGATCGAACTCACGATAATCAATCACCCGGCAACGCACCGCCCGCCTTGACTCGACCCCGGCGAGGCAGGCGGCGATAACCGGCGCGAGGCGCGGATCACGGATATCGCAAATCAATGTCCCGGTCAGCGGAACTTTGGCCGCAAGCGTCACAAAGGCGCTCTGAATATCGGCGAGATCACGATAGTAATCAAGATGATCATTATCAATGTTGGTAATGACGAGAATCTGGGGTGTTAAATTAAGAAACGAACGACGATATTCACAGGCCTCAACCACAAGTGGCCCGTGACCAGCGATGAAGTTGGAACGATGCTGACCGCGACCTTGAAGGAGACTGCCGACAATCACCATCGGGTCGCGGCGGGCGGCGCGGAGCATTTCCCCCACCATCGCCGTCGTCGTCGTCTTGCCGTGCGTGCCGGCAATCGCAATCGTGAAAACTTGCTTGGATAATTCACCCAAAGATTCCGGATAACTCAAAATCTTTATTCCCAATTTCTTCGCTCGGATAAGTTCGGGATGGTTATCGGGGATAGCAATCGTATAAATGACTAAATCCAAATCGTTGGTGATATTTGCCGCCTTTTGCTTCAGAAAAATTTTGGCACCAAGGGTTCGGAGCTCCGTGGTGATTAACGACGCGCTTCGATCGGACCCTGCCACTTTCCACCCCTCACCTAAATACTTCCGGGCCAAGGCCGAAACCCCGATTCCTCCAATACCGATAAAATAGACTTTTTTCATTGATCTGCTAGTATAACAAGCGGATTGGTCTAGGGAAAATTTAAGGAGAAAAAAATGATGACAGACACAAAAATGGCCCCAACAGAACAACGCGAACTCTGGAAGGGTAAAGTGCTAGTATTTGGCTTTGGCCAAGAGCACGGCGGGTTTCAAATTGGTGACTTTCACCAACGAGAATCATTCATCAAGGTAGCAAAAGCGTGCAATAGCTTGGGAATAAAAACCGTTTTTTGCACCCAAGCCGATGAATTTTCGGCCACCATTTGTCGCACCGAAGATTTCACTAAGGAGTTCGTGATTGACGGGGTGACAATCAAAACTGGTGTCAAGGCCTCCGGTTGCCTGGTACCCAAAAATTCTGCCGCTTTCCGTTCAACCGCCGATTGCCCGACCATGATTACCCGAAATCTGTCGGGAGAAGTAATCGTTGCCCACGCCGGTCGCGATGAACTCATTGATCGTCATTGGGTTACGCATGACAAACCAAACCCGGCCCGAAAATACGAAAGTGTGGTGGATGCCATGGCTGCTTATTATGGGTGGCAATTCGACAGTTTGGAGATCTGGAGTGGCTTTGGCATCAGGGAAGGATTTCGTCACGCCCTAACGGACCCCAATTATGGCAGGTTCAATGAACGCCTACGCCAATATGTCGAGAGCAGATGGGATAGTAACTGTTTGGCGGGTGATGATTTAGAAATTCACAAGCTAATCTCCGACCAATGGGAAAACCGCTATGGGACAAAAAAACCGAACAGTGACTGGATTGATACGAGAAAGGACATTGGCGAAGATGGTAAACCAATCTGGTACAGTCGGTCGAGAGACCCCAGAGACAACAAGACCAACGGCATTTTTGTCGTCGTGAATTGACCAAGAAAGAACACAAAAACCGACCCCGTTAGCAAGCTGATTGCTGGTGGGGTCTATTTTATTTTCTTCACTAACCGATTAAATTTGTCGCCGCGATCAAACTCGTTCTTAAACAGACCAAACGAGGCAAAGCCGGGGGAGAGGAGGACGCTGTCGCCGCGTTTGGCTAAACGGCTAGCGAAATTGACGGCCTCGGCTAAAGTGTTTACCGCCTGCCAATTTGTAGCTTCGTTAGTTTTCAGCCCGTCTGTTGATGAGACAGACTTCATTAGCTTGTCAGTACCAGTGCCGGGCAGGAGAATCACCTGCTTCAACTTGAGGGACGAGGAGGCGAACTTAATGAGACTGTCATTCGGAAAATTCTTATCCGTCCCACCGGCAATCAAAATTATTTTACCGGGCGGGCCGAGGGATTGCAGCGCGGCCATCATTGCGTCGGGGCTGGTCGCTGTTGTGTCGTTATAAAACTTTACGCCATTGATTGTGTGGATTAATTCAAGCCGCCCGGGCACACTGGCAAAGTCGGCTAGAACTTTTTTAATTACCCGATCCGGCACGCCCAATTCTCTGGCCACGCCCACGGCCAAACTGGCATTGACTCGGTTGTGTTCTCCGGCCAAATTTAATCGCCAATTAGACGGCAAGGCCGGCGGTACAATTTTTCGCCCTGGACTCTTAATTTTTCTCGCCACTTCACGACCAGCAAAAACCGCATCATCTTTTTTCTGATATTTGAAAATGTTGGCCTTATCGGCAAAATACTTTTTCATTGAACCGCGATAATAATTCAGGTGGTCCGGCAAAAAGTTAGTGAAAACGGAAATCTGCGGACTAATCTTCAGGGCACCAAATCCTTGTAATTGCCAAGAATCAAGCTCCAAAACCACCCAATCTTTGGGCCTAACTTTCGGCAACAAGGCGAGCGTTGAAATACCCTTGATATTGCCGCCCAACCACAATGTCAAGGGGAACCCTTGACATTGACAATGGTGTTTTAGAATTTCGTAAATCAAGTGGGTCACCGTCGTCTTGCCTCTGGTGCCAGTCACGCCAATTATTTTGGTGCCGGACAATTTGGCAAAGAGGGCCGTGCTCATCATGATCGGGATTTTATTCCGCCGCGCCTCGGCGATAAAGGGCGAATCAAGCGACACGCCCGCGGCCTTGATAATCAGATCGCGGTGTCTAAAATCTTCGAGACGATGGCGGCCTAAAACATAGGTTACGGCTTTTAGGTGATAGTTTTTAGGTGATAGTTTTTTAAGCGAAGGGGCGAGATCTTCAGATGACTTGAGATCGGTGACAATCAGTTCGGCTCCTGACTCCGCGAGAAATTTGGCATCTCCCACCCCGCGTCCAAGCAAGCCGAGACCCATCAAAGTTATTTTCTTACCGGTGAAATAATTAGAACGATTCATTGTTTTTAATATAATAGCAATCGAGAATAAAATAATGAAGCCCGCCAAGAGCGGCGAGCTTTGAAGACCAGTCTTACTTATTATGGACCTAACCCTCGATAGAGGCCATGAATTGATCCACCAGATTTCTTGTTCTTCCGACACCTCACGCACAATGGCCCGCGCAAGAAATCAAACACGAACCCTGTTTTTGATAACCGGCCTTTCTTTTTAGTGACCATCTTCGCGCCACCACAAGGATCGGGGATCATTGCCTCCAAAATATTTCCGATAACAGACATCTTGTTTTATCCTCTCTTTCATTTTACCAAGCGAGTCACCACCACAATGATGGCATTCCATGACTACTGTACGCCTAATCAACAGTTTTTTCAATATCCCCAATTTCTTTACGAACGAAGGCCTCCACATCATTCAAATTCTGTTTCAAGCTCTCGACGAGCGACGCCTCTTCTTTAGTCAAAACTCGCTTGGCTTTGGCCGCTTCCAGAAGAGCGAGTTGATCGCAAGATTTTTGCCGCAGGAAGTCGAAGGCCTTATGCAGTGCCTCCGCCGCTTCGCGCGACTCGCGACGAACGGTTTGCTTCAAATGTCGAATTCGGTAATAACTAGAAAGAATTAGGAGGATGAGAATAAGGAGGAGAGCGAGAATCGGCACGATCAGCGAGAGCCAACGCAGGAGCTCATTCCCCCACTGCCAGAAGGCCGAGAGGAAGACAGAGAAACTGATTGACTCCGAGGGCGCGCTCTCGGCTCCATCATCACTTCGTGCCACGGCCGTTGCCGTGTAAACTTCTGCCGGCAACTTCTCGTCAATTAGAATTACGAAACGACCCTGTTCGTCAGCGCGCGTCTCCACCAGCTTATCACTCCCATCGGGGCGCGTGAGACGAAGAATTATGAGCGATCCGGCTGCGGCCTCGCCGCGGATAGTAATCAACTCCCCCGATTCAATCTCCCGAGGATAATCGGTAATTCGGGGAGAGGGAAGCTCCGCAATGGAAAAGTTGGCTTGACCGGCACTCACATTCCCGGCTTGATCATAAACTTTAACGGAGAGTGTGTGCCCCCCCGATTCCAACCGTGGCGCGACGAACTGATGATCGCCCGAGTCGCGCCAAACACTCGACGAGGCGTTGTCCACCGAGATTTCATAATAATCAATACCCGAACCGCTGTCGGCGGCGGTAATGGTAAAGGCAACTTGCGGCACAGTCTCCGCCTCTCGTTCAACGGGAATAATTTGAAGATCGGTCGGCGGGGTGGTGTCAATATTGAAACCAAAATGCGTCGTGCCACCCCAACCGCCAGCGTTCTGTAAACGCAGGTGGAAATACCATCGGCCATCGGCGACATTCTTATACTGATACGATTTCATCAAGCCGTCGGAGCGCGTGCCGGGATTAGTGTCGGGATCATGATCGGCCACGAAGTTTACACCCGTAATACCGGCGGGGAACGGCCAGGCGAATTTGGGATTATTGTCTTGATACCATTTCTCCGGATCGGAATGCGTCTCGGAAGTTACGGCGGGGGCGGCGGGCAAAGCAAGAGCGGCGGGGGGCCGCGGCGGTGTGGGGGGAGGCGTAATAATCGGCGGCAAGGTGATACCGGTTGTCAAAACAAAATTCGCGCCGGTTAAATTGTCGAGCACATTCGTCCCCTGCCCGTCGTTCGCTAATACCGAACCGGAGACGAAGTTGAGCGCGGCGGTCCCCGCCCGTTTTACCCGGAAGGTCGCGGCGAGTAACCGCCCAGCGGCGCCAGTGAAGCCGGGATTAGGGATGACGCCCTCAAACTTGATCGAGCCGTCGAGGTTGGAGAAAACCGGTTCACTGATCCAATAACTCAAGATACTGCCACTTTTAGATAAATTTAAAATTTCTAAATAATCTTTAGGAAATGAGACGCGCCCGTCGGCGGCGTTCACCGCTTGATTCGGGCTGCTGACATTTACCGACAGGGTGAACGATTGACCGACGCGATATTCGCCCGACGGCGGCGAAAGGTATAGAGTGGCGGCCGATGCCGCCGGAACGAAAACGAAACTGGTAAGAAGAAAAATTAACGCCGGAAGAATTTTTTTATAGCGAGCAAACATAGAATTAAAACTAGAATGATTATACTCCAAAAAGCATAGTCTGCCGGTGACCAGGTTGGGGAAAACGCGGTCGCAGTCCTCTCGTTACCCGCCAAATCAACCGCTTTCACCTCAATCTGTTTGTCCAAATTCTGATTGATAATCAAGTGGGGACTTTCGGCAATCTGCCAATCGCAACCAAACCAAGCGAAATTGCTTTCGCAAACTTCATAATGGCTCACGCCCGATTGCTTGTCTTGAGTTTGGAAAACCAGGAATTTTTGTCCGTCAAACAAACTCGAATCGACCGCGACGAGCGGGATAAATTCTTCCGGCGGAATGTTGTCAACTGCCGCCGCGAGAGCCGTATCGAAGGGCTCGAGAATAATTTCTGGAGTTTCCACTGTCACCCTAGTTCCCAAACCGTCATGTAGCAAAACTTGAGCGTTGGAAACTTTTAAGGACTCTCTTTGGATTTGGGTTTTCAAGGAGAGTCCTTGGATCTTAGACAAAGTAAGATTGAGAATTAAACCATTGGTTCCCTGATAGCCGCCGGGAATAATGCCGGAAAAAATAATTTTGCCGTCAGCCAACGACGGCTTTTCCACCCAAAAATTAATCAGCGAATTGCCAGTCTGAATTTGAGACAAAACAAAATCGGTCGGCAAACTAATTTCGCCCGCCACCGCGTTCACTTTCTCGGTTGGCGAATCCAGAAAGAGCTTGAGCGAATTCTCATCTTGTTTGAAAAAAAGTTTGCTGTTGGGCATTTTATTTTACGCTTTACGCTATCTAACCGGTCCAATAATAAGCCATGATGCTGAAGTCAACTAAATCAACTCGACCGTCGCCATTTAATTTCTCCTTCTCTTTCAGCAGGAAGCCAACATCGAGCGGCCGACGATACCAAAAAGCGGCAATGGAGAAGTCAATTAAATTAACTCGGCAATCACTATTGAGATCACCCCTCAAAGGACAGGCCCCGGGAGTAACTGGCACATCCTCGACCCCAACGCGGAAGCCGACTAAAGGACTGAAGGGGCTGATCTCCGTGGTAATCGCGGCTTTTGATTTAGTACTATGATCACCCAAGGCGAGAGGGGTGGTATCGAAGTTGTGGAGATAGACACCGTCATTGTCAGAGAGCGTCTGAACAAAAATTTCCTCTTCGGAATTCACGGCGAGCGTCACCACACTATCGGCCACGGTCTGCCCGAAGATCGCAATATTCTCACCCTGCTTCACTTCACTCTTATCCACGGCAATTGTCGGCGAGAGGAAAATGCCACCGATATTCGTCATCGCCCCGGACGATAGAGTGACAGGGAAAGTGAAGAGCGACGATCGCCGCGCCGCCTCGTCTTCACTATAAACCGCAAAAATATAGCTCCCCGACGAAAGTCCGGTGAACGACACTTCAAAGCGTGAATCCGGACCGGCAATCGTGGTAATCGCTAATTGACCATCCTTGAGCACCGTCACTTGACTTAAGGGATAAGCACGGCCGGAAAGTCTGACACCGGTAATCCCCCCACCTCCCCCGCCGCCGCCCCCACCTCCCCCGCTGGAAGTCGGCACCGCCGAAATTTGGGTGGAAGTGGCGATACTATTGCCGAACGCGTCTTCGGCGCGGATGACAAAATAATAAGTCGTTCCGGCGGTGAGACCCGTGCGGGTTGAACTCGTCACATTACCGACTGAAGTGTAGCTATACGGCCCATCCGAAACCGTTGACTGACCAACATTATACCCCCCCACTGTCCAACCGACCGAGGCCGTGACCGATGACCACGAGAGAGCGACCGACTCAACGCCCGCCGTCGCCGAGACGATTGGCGTCTCAACGACCGGATAGTATAGGAAGGCGCTCCGGAGACCGAAACTACCGGCGGTACTCAAGCCCAAACCCAATTCGCCAAGTGAACCAAAAAGCTGAAAGGAGGTTGAGGTTGAGAACCCCGCCGGCGCTAAAACCGGATCGAGTACCCGAAAGTTGGGCGCCGTATATTCCTCGGCCCACACACCCGAGCCGAGGAGGAGCAACGCCGTAAGACACGCGAGCCAGAAAAACAGTTGGCGAAAACTGGTCACCGAAAATTATGGTTTGATGGCTTGTTCGGCCTGATACTTCCTGATCCCCTCCAGCACCTGGGACTTACTCTCTGGTTCGTCGCGAAGATTCTCAATAAAAAGAATGTGCTCGCGATTAATCTTCATCCAGTCGGTGGGGCCATGCAACTCGGCACCTAATTTGATCAAATTAACATTCGGGGTTGGGGCGGCGATCGCTCCACCAGCTGACGGAGCGGGTTGAAGCGGTTGGTTAACCTGGAGATAAAAAATATCGGTTAATGTTACATAGTCATCGCTCGTCTCGGTTAATCGTCCGAAATACACTTGGTTATTAGTGAGAAACACGGCTTGGTAATCGCCCATCGCCCCACTCGTCGATAACCCCCCTTGGCTTCGCCCGCTCAAGAACCACCAGCCGAGAACAACGGCCAAAATAATTAAAATGATAATGACTAAAGGGGCCGAGGATGAACGCTTGGGTGGGACCAGGGCTTCAAAAGTATTGTCCGTTTGTTCCATATTATTAATTAATATTAACTGATAAATTAGCTGCCGCTGGCGGGGCTGGGACTATTAGTAATCGGCGCCACTTCGACAATCTTGTTGCCCACCGGATCATAGAGGATCGCCTTTGCCGCTTGATTATACACCAACACCTTGTCCCCCGTCTTAGCCCGAGCGAAGAACGGCTGATCTCGCAACTGCTCCGGATCAGCAATCGTCATTAAAGTCGGTTGCTCATTGTCGGGCAGAACTATTAGCTGACCGACTTTCACCACAATATCTTGCAATTCGTTATTGGCCAAGATCTGGGGGTTAGTCCGCAGGCGCTCGAGCTCGGTGTAGAAATATCCGGTCACCACGAGACTGGTGATAGTGATCGTTGATAGAATAATGATGATTTGGGAGGGGCGGGTCATAATCTGTTCAGTATAACATGTTTATGGTTCGACAGGGGAAGACTCGATTGGGGATATTTCTGGGACAACTTCTACTACCACCTCTTCAACTATCGTTTCTTCAACTTTTATCGGTGGTGGCTCGGGCTCTGGAGGAGCTGGTTCTTCCGTGGGTGGAACAGAATCGGGGTCAATGATTTCGGGCGTGGGCGTGGGGGCCTCTTCTATGGGGTCTGGGGTGCTGACCGGCGCCTCCGGCGGTTCTCCATTATCCTTATTATCTTCCTCAATTTGCTCGTCCTCTTCGGAAGTAAAGATTTTGGCATTTTTCACCGCAAGCGCCAGCCAGTTGAACTTAATGTCGGCCGGGACTCGGGAACTCAACTTAATCGTAAAGCCGGTCGCCGAAGAATCAGACAAACCGTAACGCGTGTCTCGATCTAATAATCCTTCCGGTGTAATGTTTACCACCGGCGTTTCTAGATATTCGCGATCGTAAGTTATTCTGACTTCTTTCGCTCCTTTCTTGATCATCGCGAAGCCAGCCGTGTCAGTAGTGAAATACGGCCGACCGAAGAAGATCGCATCGCCCTTAATCGTGATGTCGCCGCCGAAAACCAAGCCAGCGGGCGAAGCCAAGAGCGCGGCCAGATCGAGCGCCACCGGCGCGGGTCCCGGCCAATAATCTAATTCAACGAAGACCAAGATGGAACCCACGCCGTCTTCATCATAGGATTCAAGGGCGCGACCGACCACCCGGCCGGCGCGAGTCGCCTTCATCGCCACTCCGGCAATAGACGACGAGGTGAGATAATCACCGATTTCAATATCGCCATTTTCGGCTGTAACTTTCACCGGCACTCGCCCTGCCAGCGTCAGAGGAATAGCGGTTGGCGTTTGTTCACCCATGACCGTATGCGGAGCGGTAGAAACAATGCCCACTAGCTTTTCATCATAAACCTCGCTGGCGCGCCGGACTTTAATCGGCGTATCAGCTAAACTCACTAATTCTCCCGCTTGCGGGATTGGACTAACAGACTCAATCCATTCAGCCAGATCGGAAAGATCGCTGTTTGATTCATCACTCATGGCATGCCAAGCGCCGTTAGAATAACCAATCGCATAGGATTCAAATGATTGTTGAGCCGATGTTGAATTAAGAGTAGCAATAGTACTCACTTGCGCACCATTTATTTGAATTGTAACGACAGATTGGCGAGATCCCGCAGTTATCCCCTTTTGGGCAAAAGTATAAATATAAGCGAAAGTACCTTCAGTATTAGGTAAACCAGTAATATTGTAAGTTACCGTGATACTAACATCGGTTGTGCCAATGTTATTAGTCAAGTGGTAAATCAATGCTTTATTGGGAACAGTAACCGTCTGGGTCGAGGTATAAGCTCCGGCATCCACATAAGAATTTCCACCCCAGTTACCCGCCACGTTGAAAGTACGACTCTGTGATGTTTGATCGGTAGTGGTTCCCACTCCCACTCTTCCGTCTTGATTCACGCCACCAATGTAGAAAGCGGGGGTGGAGGAGCCCTGATTGGCGACAACCAAAGCGGCATCTTGCGTATCGAGTTCTAGCGCGAAGCGAGCATACGGCGAGGTCGTGCCGATGCCGACATTGACGGCAAAAGCGCCCGTGCCGCCGAGGACAATGGAACTGTCACGGCCGACAATAGCATTGTAGCCGATAGCCGTGGAACTGGAGATGGAGTTGAGATTGACATCGGCACCGTAACCCAAGAAAGTGTTGTTGACGCCGGTAGTAACAATGCCACCAGTAAAACTTCCCAAGGCAGTATTCTGGGATCCAATAGTATTAAGTGATAAAGCACTAGAACCAATGGCAGTATTTTCATCACCACTAGTTAAACCATTAAGAGCAAAAGTCCCTAAGCCAAAATTTGCACCCGCGCCAGTGGTCGTAAAATTACCAGTTGAAACACCTAAAAATATATTTGAATTTCCATAGGAGTGTAGGAAGGGATCGGTGCCAGAATAAATCACACCGGCCCCCGCGCCAGTCGTCACCGGTAACCGTAAATTCCCCGTCAACTCCAACTGTTCATTGGGAGAAGCGGTACCGAGACCAATGCGACCGTTCTGATTCACCCCGCCGATGTAGAAGGCGGGGGTGGAGGAGCCGGTGTTGGCGACGACTAATCCTGGATTATAAGTATCGAGCTCGACCGAGAATCTGCCCCAAGGAGTGGAAGTGCCATTCACACCAACGGCACCCGAGAAAGTCGAGGTGGCATTGTCACCGACGATGGTTGTGGTGGAAGTACCACCAATGTAGAGGCGGTCGAAGACGGACAAACGGGTGGTCGAGGCCTGGCTTAAGGTCGAGAGCCCGCTCACCGTGAGGGCGCCGAGCGCGCCCACACTCGTG
>ERZ1292623.2620-Hain-H51-01um-R1-2620-length-15898-cov-6_pt1 | contig 15898 bp, 20 predicted proteins | sample MGYA00564398_ERZ1292623 | MGnify/ENA primary metagenome ERZ1292623 (study PRJEB36523, sample SAMEA6512633) | groundwater metagenome | collected 2019-01-07 | study: AquaDiva: Metagenomics assemblies of 32 groundwater samples | reverse complement strand
AATAATTATAACTATGCCAGAGATAGAAATTAAAGTTAAAGGTTATAGATGTAATAATTGCGGATATGAATGGTTGCCTCGTTCTTCAAGAGAAAAACCATTAATTTGTCCAAAATGCAAATCTGCAAGGTGGGATAAAGAACCTAGAAAGAAGAAATAATTTTTTTACTTACTTAAGTCCCGTAGATGCAACAATGCATTTAAACCTCAAGCTTTAAAAATAAACTTTTTCTTGATAAATAATGGCAAAGAAAAGCGAGGAAAAAATAAAAAAGAAAACTGAGGCAAAACCCGCACCACAAAAACCAGCGGTGCAAAAACCCGTAGAATCCCAAAAAGGTTTTTATCATTTTATAAGAGAAGCCTGGAAAAAACCAGACATGAAAGTCCTTCGGGAAAGGATGACGGAATGGAGAAAAGATAATGTGATAAAGAGAGTTGACAAACCTTTGAGACTTGACAGGGCGCGAAGCCTTGGTTATAAAGCAAAAAAGGGCTTTGTTGTTGTAAGAGTAAGAATATTAAGAGGCGGGCACAGAAGGCACAGACCAAATAAAAAGAGAAGAAGCAAAAGACTGCATGGAAGAAAAAATCTTAGCATGAATTACAAGGAGATTGCAGAACAGAGAGTAGCCAGGAAGTACCCAAACCTGGAAGTATTAAATTCATATCAGGTTGGGAAAGACGGGGTTCATTATTTCTTTGAGGTAATTCTGGTTGACCCGGAAGCTCCTGAAATAAAAAGCGACAAGAATATTAACTGGATAGCAAGACCTGAAAACAGAGGCAGGGTAATGCGTGGATTAACCTCTGCAGGAAAGAAATCCCGTGGATTAAGGGATAATTCTCCAACAAATAAGTCAAGGCCGTCAAAGTCAGTTGGAAGTATATAATTTTAATTACAAACTTTTTTAAAAGCCGAACTCTATTAATTTTTATGACATTCACGCTTCCTCTTTTAAATTATGCATACAACTCTCTCGAGCCATTCATTGACACGCAAACAATGAAAATTCACCACACAAAGCATCATCAGGCTTACATTGACAAATTAAATGCAGCATTGGAAAAATATCCAAAACTGCAGAAAGAATCCGCAGAGGATTTGATAAAAAACCTGAATTCTATTGATGAAGACGTAAGAATAGCCGTGAGGAATCATGGAGGAGGACATGTCAACCATTCTTTCTTCTGGAAGATTCTTAAAAAAGAAGTTGAGCTGAGTGGAGAAGTTGTCAAAGCTATCAATAAAAAGTTTGGAAATTTCAACAGCTTTAAGGAAAAATTTAAGGAAGCTTGCCTGACTTTGTTCGGAAGCGGATGGGTATGGCTTGTTGTCAATAAAAAAAAGGATTTGGAAATAGTCAAGGCATCAAATCAGGATAACCCTTTATCAGACGGAAAACAGCCTATCTTAGGGATTGATTTGTGGGAGCATGCATATTATCTGAAATATCAGAATAAAAGAGCAGATTATGTTGATGCTTTCTGGAACGTAATAGACTGGGACAAAGTCAATGAACTCTATGCGGAAGCATAGTCCAAGCATAACCAAAGCTTAAGTTTTAAAACTTCTGTTGACTGAAATAAAAATGAAAGGAGAGGATGGCCGTCAGGAGAACAGAGGTGAGATAAAATGAAATATTCAAAGCTCTGTGAGTTATATGAGAACGTGTCAGGCACACCAAAGCGTCTTGAAAAAACAGATATCCTCGCAAAATTTTTGAAAGAACTCGCGGATTCTGACAAGGAGGCGCTATATCTTCTTCTGGGAGAAATTTATGCTGATTATGACGAAAAAAGAATCGGAATAAGCAATCAACTGGTAATCAAGGCTATTTCAAAATCAACGGGAATTCCTAATGAGAAAGTTGTGCATGAGTGGAAAATAATAGGAGACTTGGGAAAAGTTGCGGAGAAGCTAGTCTCTAAAAAAAAGCAATCAAGTCTTTCATCTCATTCTGACATCACTGTGCAAAAGGTCCTTGATAATCTAAGAAAACTGCCAGAGCTTGAAGGAAAAGGAACAGTGGAAAAGAAAATCTCCCTGATAACCGAACTTCTGTCTTCAGCCTCGCCGAAAGAGGCATTGTATATAATCAGGACCCTGCTCTCTGACTTAAGAATAGGAATAAAGGAAAGCACAATTAGAGATTCATTAGCGAAGGCGTTCTTTAGGGAAAGCAAAAAAGAAGTAATAAAAGAAATACAGGATGCCATAGACAAGTCAAATGATATTGTTGAAGTTTTTGAGATGACTAAAAATGGAAAATTGAAGGATTTAAAAAAAGTTCATCTTGAGATAGGCAAACCAATTAAGGTTATGCTCGCCCAGAAAGCAAAAAATATCCATGAAGCTTTTGAAGCAGTAGGAAAGCCATGCGCGATTGAATACAAATATGATGGATTCAGGATGCTGATTCACAAAAAGGGCAATGAAGTAATCCTTTTCACAAGAAGGCTGGAAAACGTGACAAAGCAGTTTCCAGAAGTAATTGATTATATAAAGAAATATGCGAGTGGAAACTCATTTATTCTTGATTCAGAAGCTGTCGGCTTTAACAGGCAAACAAAAGAATATCAGTCATTTCAAAATATAAGCCAGAGAATAAGAAGAAAATATGACATAGAAAAACTCCAGAACGAGCTTCCCGTGGAAATCAATGTTTTTGACATTCTTTATTATAACGGAGAGCCCCTTCTTGACAAGCCTTTCAAGGAAAGAACAGAATTAATCAGAAAGATAATCTTTAGTCATCCTTACAAGATAATCCACGCAAAGCAGATTATAACCTCTGATGAAAAAAAAGCCAATGAATTCTACAAGCAGGCATTAAAAGACAAACAAGAAGGAGTCATGTTCAAGAATCTTGAAGCGATTTACCAGCCTGGAAAAAGAGTCGGGCATATGCTGAAAATAAAGCCCGAGGGAAGAGACTTGGATCTGGTTATAACAGGAGCAGAATACGGAACAGGAAAGCGTTCAGGATGGTTTTCAAGTTTTATTCTTTCCTGCAAAGATGAAAAAACAGGAAAGTATCTGGAAATAGGAAAAATGGGAACAGGAATAAAGGAAAAGCCTGCGGCTTCTCCATCGTCCGCCAAGGATGTTGAACGAAAGGAAAAATCCACAGAAGAATCAGGGGTAGGAATATCCTTCAAGGAATTGACAGACAAGATAAAACCATTAATCACAAAAGAGTCTGGAAAGACTGTTGAGATAAAGCCAAAAATAGTTGTGGCAATTACATATCAGGAAATTCAGCATTCCCCAAATTACAATTCAGGCTTTGCGTTGAGGTTCCCAAGATTCACTGCATTAAGGACCGACAAATCCGCAGCAGATGCAAACACTCTGGATGAAGTCAAGAAAGATTTTGAAAAGCAGAAACGAAACTGGAGATATGGCTAAAAATAAATAAAAAAAGCTTAAAAAACTCTAATTAAAATAATGACAAAATATATTTTTGAAGTAATTGACAAAAATAAGAGAAAAATTCATCTAACAAAAGAAAGACTAAAACATATTCAAAAACACCCGCATATGCAGGAGCCAATTGAAAATATTAAAAATGCATTAATATCTCCTCTGGTTATGCAATATGAAGACGATAAAAGTATTCTCTATTTCTATAAAGAATTTAAACAAATGCTAAAATTAGAAAGATATTTATTAGTTTCAGTTAAGTATTTAAACGGAAAAGGCTTTGTGATTACAGCATTTTTTACTAATAAGATAACAGGAGAAAAATGGACGGAGAAATGACTTTATATTATGATGAAGAAGGAGACTTTTTAGAGATAACTTTCGGTGATATCTCAAACTGCCATTTTGATAATACTGGTAAGGGCATTTTTAGGATAATTGATAAAACAACAGGGGAAATAAAAGGAATTTCTATTCATAGTTTCAAAGCTCGTTCTAAAACTCTTGATGAAATAAAGTTTCAACTGCCATTTAAGTTCAAAATTTCTTCCTGACAAGAAAGATTTTGAAAAGCAGAAACGAAACTGGAGATATGGCTGATTATTATAATTAAATCAATTTCTTAACAAAAATCCATTATATTTCTCAGAAGGATGGAGACTAAAGTTATGGTCAAAATACATGGCTAAAAAATTATCTTGATAATCTATATCAAACAAAACCCTGCTTTCCCAAGGAAATCCTGAATCTTTTCCTTCAAGGATAGTTAATTCCATACCTCCTCCTTCTAAAAGACTATAAAAATTTTCTAATGTCTTCTTGGAAAGCAAAGAAGCCAAAAAAGGATGAAAAAATAAAATCTTTCTTTTATCTTCCTTGTATATGTCCTTAAACCAAAAAGGGACTAATTTATCGCCAAAATAAATACCCTTTCTGGGAACAGATCTTACCTTTGTAGAAGTAATTATATACCCTATTTCTCCACGAAAGATTTGTCTTTGAAGTTCAAAGGCGGCGGCAATTTTATCGTTAATTGTATCTCCCAAAATTTCTATTGTTTGTGATAAATCGGAGATTCTTGCTCCTTCAGATTCCATTGCGACGCATTGATTAAAAGTCTGTGATTTTATTAGTTCATATCTCATTTTAAAAATGATCAGCAAAAGTCCCTTCTTTATCCAACTCTCTTCCTTTATGCCTTATAACACCGACAAAATATCTTTGGATTTTTAACCATTCATACATCTTTTCGTCTCCAACATTTTTTTTAACTTTATTAATAAATTTTTCATCAATCCAGACAGGAGTGCCCTCATCAGTTTCATCTTTTAAGCGTCCTGCATAATTTCTGCTGGCGAAAATATAAACCAAATAATCATCAGGATTTGGCCAGTTATCAAAAACTCTCTCTGAATTATCAAATAAGATAATCCCCCTCAGTCTTGGATAAATTAACCTTAAACCTGTTTCATCTATTGTTTCTCGCACAGCTGATTTCAGTCTGCCAAAGGGATGACTCAATCCTTTCTCAAAATCCTCCAATTTCCCTCCAGGAAGAGCATAGAGTCCAGAATTAGGGTCATCTTTCCTTACTTTCTTTTTTATCATCAAAACTTTCTCGTTAACAGAAAGATAAGACATTGTTCCATATTTCATTTCACCAAATAAAATTAATCCTTAATAAGAATTTGTATACTTTTATCTATTCTTCACAAAAGCCAATAATATCAAAGAAACCAGCGCTACACCTGATATGTATATAAACATCGCCGCGGGGCTTATATTCCACAATACTCCTGCAAGAATCCCAGCCGGTATCGTGACTATGCCAGTCACGAAATAATAAAAGCCCATAGATGTTCCCTGCATTTCTTTTGAAAAATCAGATATCATTGCCCTTGAAACCGGCTGTGTAATCGAGTATACGAGTCCATACAGGGTAAACAGAACAGCAAACAGATAAACATTCTCTGCGAAGATAAATCCAATGCTTATTGCCAAAAACAGCATATAACCCCCAACAAGAGTTTTCTTTCTTCCAATCTTGTCTGAAAGTTTTCCGAAAGGAATGGATGTGTAAGCATAGGCAGCGCTGAAAAGCGCATACATTATCAAAGGCGCGATTATGCCCCCTGAAAGTTCTCCTCCTCTCTTGACTAAGAAAAGATACAATCCGAAATTGCCAAGAGAAAAGACACCTGATACAAATACAAAATATTTTAAGGAAGAAGACATTGATGAAATTCCTTTGAATAAACTTTTCCTTGTTTTTTTGAATTTTGGCTCCTTGACAAAGAAGATAGGAACAAGAGAAAGAATAGCTATGAACGATGCTATAAGGATAATTGTCGGTATGCTCACGTTAAATTTCCAGAAGAGGAATATGACAAGAATTGTTCCAACAACAGCTCCTGACGTATCCAGCATCTGCTGAAATGCAAATGCCTTTCCAACCTTCTTGGTTGATTCTTCTATTATAGCGTCTCTTGGCGCATCTCTTGCCTTTCCAAATCTTTCAAGCGCAACAAAACTCACAAGAAATTGCCATGAATTTGCAATCAAGAACATAAACCTGAATATTATTGAAATAAAGTATCCAAGAAATACAAAAATTTTCCTTTTTCCTGTCCGGTCTGAAAGCCATCCGCCGAATATTTTCAAAAGGCTCGCGAGTCCTTCTCTCATTCCGCTTAGAAGCCCAAGCGCAATTCCCCCGCCACCCAAACTTGCTATGTAAAAAGGCAATAAGGGAGCAATCATATCGCTTCCGACATCATTGAAAAAACTTGAGGCTCCAAGAAGCTTTACATTATTCTCCTTTTTCATTTTAATGATTATGCCAACCAAGTTATAAACATTATGCTGAACATAACAGAGCTCGTCGCAAGCCTTATAAAGCTTTATAAAGTAAATTTTACATCAATTTTAATAAAATGACAGAATCAAAAAGCAATTATAAGATTCAGAATATTGTTGCCACGACTTCTCTTGAAAAGCCTATTCCTCTCACAAAGCTTGCAAGAACACAGCCAAACACTGAATACAATCCAGAGACTTTTCCCGGTTTAGTATTGAGGATAAAGGAACCAAAATCAGCTGTCCTTGTTTTCTCATCCGGAAACTTGGTATGTACCGGGACCAAGTCAGTCGCGCAGGTTAAAGAAGTTATACAGGCAGTCATAAAGCAATTAAGAAAAATAAATGTCAATATAACCATTAAGCCAAAAATAACAGTGCAAAACATCGTCGCTTCAGGAACAATAAACCTGAAATTGAACCTCAATTTCCTTGCTCTTGAAATGCAAAACACAGAATATGAACCCGAGCAATTTCCGGGATTAGTTTACAAGTTGATAGAGCCGAATGCAACATTCCTGCTATTCAGCAATGGAAAACTCGTGTGCACGGGAACAAAAAACAAGCAGCAGCTCGAGGATAGCATGACACAGCTTCTGAAAAACGTGAAGGTTGCCTTAAAGAATTATAAGCAATAAATTTTAAACATAAAAATGGGGATTAAAGAAACTTTCAAGAAGATTGATGATTTATTCTTTTCCACACTTCAATTATTGGATTTCTAACGAACTTTGGACTTTTCGGAGCCTCCTTATTATTTAATATAATTTCGAAAAGTTATTTAAATTTCTCAACATTAGGAAATATTAGCCTGGCTTTTATTCCTTATTTGGTTCTCTCAATATTGTCTTATAAAAGCCTCTTATTGGGAAACAAAAGATTTAATGCGGGATTTTCTCTATCATTTGCACTTGTAACTATTCTTTTCATATCCACTTATATAAGATTCTTTTTAGGGAATTAACTTTTTCTAAAAATTCCTTTCACCACTCCTCAAAGATTAGCTGCCCTAAATTATAATCAATTCTTAACAACTAATCTTTTAAAGTCCAGCTATATACAATTTTACATGGTTGATGAGGCAGAGGTTGAAGATGGCAAGGAACAGGAAAAGAATAGGCCGAAAAAAGAAGATTTGATTATAGAGGCAAAGAGCTTTTTTGACTTCCATAAAAAAGAGCTTGGTGAATCCATTCGAAAGGGCCAGAATGTAATTTTCCTTGATTTTATGAGCCTGACAGAATTTTCCAACAAGCTTGCAGAGGAAATCCTTTCAAATCCAGAAGAAGCTTTAAGGATGATAGAGCTGGCAATCGAGGAATCTGGATTAGTCAGCAATGTAAGAGTAAGGCTGAACAATCTTCCAAAAGGCCAGGAAGTAAAGGTAAGAAACATACGTTCAAAAAATCTGAATGAAATGCTGGTCATAGAGGGAATAATCAGGCAGGCTTCGGATGTAAGGCCGCAGGTAGTCAATGCAAAGTTTGAATGCCCCTCGTGCGGCACAATAATTTCTGTTCTTCAAATAGAAAAAAAGTTCCATGAACCTTCAAGATGCTCATGCGGAAGAAAAGGGGGATTCAGGCTTATAAGCAAGGAGATGGTAGACACTCAAAGAATTGTGGTTGAGGAATCCCCTGAATCCCTTTCAGGCGGAGAGCAGCCGAAACGAATGAATGTCTTTGTAAAAGAAGATCTCGTAGAACCAAAGATGGAAGAGAAGACAACTCCTGGAAGCAGGGTAAAGGTAATAGGAATTCTTAAGGAAGTTCCTGTTCCGCTGGCTTCAGGAGGCCTGTCCACGAGATTTGAGTTTGCAATAGAAGCAAATAATATAATTCCCATGGAAGAAACATTTGAAGAATTGAATATTTCAGATGAGGACGAAAAGCAGATTCTAGAGCTTTCAGAAGACCCAAAAATATTTGACAAGCTGGCAAGAAGCATAATTCCAAGTGTCTGGGGATATGAAGAAATAAAAAAAGCCCTTGTTCTTCAGCTTTTTGGGGGAGTTAAAAAAATACATGCAGACGGGCAAAAAGGAAGGGGGGATATACATATTTTATTGATAGGAGATCCTGGAGTTGCAAAATCAGTTACCCTTAATTTCATGGCGAACATTTCTCCAAAGGGAAGATATGTTGTAGGAAAATCAGCCTCGGGAGCAGGGCTGACTGCAACAGTTATAAGAGATGAATACCTCCGGGGATGGAGTCTTGAGGCAGGCGCAATGGTTCTTGCAAACAAAGGTCTTGTTTGCATCGATGAACTTGAAAAAATGGATCCTAACGACAGAAGCTCAATGCACGAGGCAATGGAACAGCAATGCATGCTCCCAAACTTCAAATTAATGCTGTCAGATGGAAAAGAAGTTGAGATTGGAAGTTTTGTTGATGATTTAATTGAAAAAAACAAAGGAAGCATTTATGATGGAAAAGATTGTCAGATTTTGCCTGTCGATAATGTTGAACTTCTCTCTACAGATTTTCAAAACCATTTTCCATTAAAAGCTACAAGAATCAGCAGGCACATTGCTCCTAGGGAATTTGTAAGGATAGAACTGTCAAATGGCAGAGAAATAACAGTAACTCCCGAGCATCCCTGCTGGATTGTTGAAAATGGAAAAATAAAAACAATTGCGGCTGAAAAACTAAGTGAAGGAATGTTTTTCCCAGTACCTTCCAAGATAGATATAAAGGAATCAGAATACAAAAAAGAAAATGATTTATTATGCAAAATATTGGGTTATCACATCACAGATGGCTCTTATGAACTGAACAGGGGAAAAAAGAACGGGATACAATTTTGGAATAATGACAGGCTTCTTATTGAAGATTATAAAAATGCCACAGAATCCTATTTTGGCATAAAATCCGGGTTGACGAAAAGGGGAAAACAGCATGCTGTGAGGATTGTCTCCAAATCTGTTGTTGAAAAAATGGAAAAAATTGATAAAAATCTCATGGAAAAGGGGGATAAGAAAATAATTCCTGAGGCAGTCATTCAATTGCCAAAGGAAAACATAAAATACCTACTAAGGGCATTATTTGACGGGGACGGGACAGTTGTATTCCAGAGCAGAGGAGGGTGCCGAGCGACTCTTGTAACAGAAAACAAAAAGCTTGCTGAACAGGTTTCCGACCTTCTTTTAAGGTTTGAAATTCAATCCTCTATTTTCAAGGATAAGAATGTTTGGAGGCTTGATATAAGTGGGCAGGAGAATTTGGGAAAATTCCTGATAAATATAAGCTTCTTATCTCAAAAAAAGAAGAACAGACTTAAAGAATATTGTGAAAAGGACAAGACTTATAGAACAATAAGGGATGTTATTCCAAACTGTACTGACAAAATTAATGAAATATTCAAAAAGATTGGCATAAATGCAAAAGAAGAAATTGGACATCAGATAGACCTTGGTGTTGAAAAACAAAGATTATTTCTGCAAAAATTGGTGTTGATTGCTGAAAAGCATCTGAATAACAGGAGGGAGTATGAAGTGTTAAGAAAAGATATTGATGAAATAAAGAGGCTGGCCTTTGGTTATGCAAGATGGGTGAAAATTATCAAAGTTTCAAAAATAAATAATAAGGGGATAAAGTGGGTTTATGATGTCACAATTGAGCCTCATCATACTTTTATTTCAAACGGGATGATTTTGCACAATACCATAACAATCAGCAAGGCAAATGTTCAGGCATGCTATTCGGAAGATACTGAAATTCTGACAGAAGAAGGATGGAAAAAATATAATGAAGTCAAAAACCTGAAAATTGCCCAATATAATCCGGATGATAAATCAATGGAATTTCTCTCGCATAAAGGACTTTACACATATAATTACAATGGAAAAATGTATAATTTCATTAATAAAAGGAATAATATTTTTGTGACGCCAAATCATACAATGCTCATAAAACCTGAAAAACAAAAATCTTACAGAAAAATAAACGCAGAAAATATAACTTCACATAGGTTTAAGGTTATAAACTCCGGAAATTTTATAGGAGATGAAACAGATTTATTCATTCTTCCAGGAATAAGACATAAGCAAAAAAGAACTAACGCCAAGTATGTTCATCAGCACCATGATAAGAGAATTCCTATGGAATTGTGGCTGGAATTTTTAGGTTATTATGTAACTGAGGGGGGGGTTGAAACCAGGCCGACAATAGGAATAGTGCAAAAAAAGGGTCCAAAGGCAGATAAAATAAAAAACTGCCTCAAAAAATTAACTGATTTATTGGGATGCTCTCTTTCAGAGATTGACGCAAAAGAATATTTAAGGTTTAAAATAACCCAGACACAGCTTTATGAGTCTTTAAAGAGCAAGGGGGAGAAAGTTTATTTCAAAAGGCTTGGGATAAATTTCGCTTCATTATCCAAAAAGCAATTGGTTATTTTGTACAATGCCTTGATGCTTGGAGACGGCTCGTCTGACGGAAAATATTTTTCATGCACCTCAAAGGAGTTAAACGATGAAGTGCAGGTGATAGCTCATTTAATAGGGAAATCTGCTTCCCAGAGTATACATTACAGAGAAGGAAGCCGTGGCAGGAGAAAAACAGCTTATAGAGTGACTTTCTCAGATAGAAGCGAGCTGGAAATGAAGAAGAATTCAGTAAAGAAAATTGATTATAATGGAAAGGTTTGGTGTTTTTCAACACAAACTGGATTTTTTGTGACAAGAAGAAATGGGAAAATAGCAATACAGGGAAATACTTTAAGAGCCGAGACGAGTGTTCTCGCGGCCGCAAATCCAAAATTCGGAAGATTCGATCCATATCAGTCAATTGCTCAGCAGATAGATCTTCCTCCGACTCTTATAAACAGGTTTGACATAATATTCACTTTAAGGGATATTCCTGACAAGGATAAGGACGCAAAGATTGCAACACATGTCTTGTCAGAGCACAGGAAAGAAGGTGAAAGTATGCTGATACCTCGTGAAATCTTTAGGAAGTATGTTGCCTACTCAAAGCAGAGAATAAAGCCTGAGCTGAGTGAAGAGGCTGTTAATGAAATAAAAAATTTTTATGTTGATTTGAGAAATCGTCCTGTTGCATCCGAAAGCGCAATGAGGCCTATCCCGATTTCTGCAAGACAGCTGCAGGCTCTCATAAGAATGTCAGAAGCATCTGCAAAAATAAAATTAAGGGAAGTGGTTACAAGAGAAGATGCAAAAATATCGATAGACCTTATGAAATATTATCTCATGGAAGTTGGTTATGATTATGAATCAAAATCATTTGACATCGACAAGGCAACAGCAGGAACAACTTCCTCGCAAAGAAGCAAGATATTTACTGTAAGGGATACAATGATAGATATGGAAAGCAGGCTTGGCAAGATGATTCCGGTAGAGGAACTGGAAAACGAGCTGGAGGGCAAACTGTCGAAGGATGAAATAGAGGAGGCAATAAATAAATTGGCTTCACAAGGTGAAATTTTCAGGCCAAGAAGAGGATTTGTTTCAAGGACGTCGTGATTGCAACAAAAAATAATAAACAAAAAATTAATATAAAAATAAATTTAATGATAAAAAATATTAACAATACTTATAAAATGGTTTTCACATTAACAACTGATATAAATTCGAGCACGTCAGTGCGAGACAACTAAAATGCCAGAAGAAGCGCAATTCAAGCGAAACATAGCCTTCAAATTAAGAATCGGAGAATTATTAATCGGAAAACCAATTATAGACGGAGACAGGTTTTCTTCTCTGGACCTAGGCGGTAAAAAAATAGTAAGGGTTAATCTTGTGGGCAACATAATAGACAAATATGAAAGTGAGGGCGAGAAAAAATACGCGGTCATAATATTGGATGACGGTTCTGGACAGATAAACGCGAAGGCGTTCGGGGATGATGTGAAAAGACTGGAAAAGGCAAGTCAGGGGCAGACAGTCATCGTCATAGGAGTCCTGAGGCACTGGAACAATGAATTATATGTTTCTCCAGAGATAATCAGAGAGATGAATCCAAAATATCTTCTCGTAAGAAAAATAGAGATTGAAAAGAAAAAAGGAAAAAGCGCTGAGCTTCTTCCAAAAGACCAGATAATTGCGGTAAAGGACAAGATTCTCGGGGCAATAAAAAGCGCGGAGGATGACGGGGGGATAGAGATGGATAAGCTGATAATGACTCTTTCAAACATTTCCCCTGTGATAATCAACCAGGAAGTCGAGAAATTCCTCGAGGAAGGAATTATCTTCGAGCCAAGGCCGGGAAAAGTAAGATATTTAGGGTAAATTACAATGGGAAAAACAGTATATGTAGCCTCAAGATTCAATAAAAGACTGAAAGTAAAAGAAATATTTTCACGGCTTGAAAAATTAGGTTATTCAATTTCTTATGACTGGACGAATCATAAATCAATAAAACCTTATACGGAAAATCCTGAACTAGCTGGAAAATACTGAAGCGAAGATATGGAAGGAGCAAGAAAGTCGGACGTGTTTATTCTTCTAACTGATGAAGCCGGAACAGGAATACATTCAGAATTAGGTGGAGCAATTGACCATTGTCTATTATTTAAAAAACCAATAATTTATGTTGTGGGAAAACATTTGGATAGTTCAATGTTTTTCTTTCATCCCTGCGTCAAAAGAAGGGCAACAATTGATGATGTAATTATGGAATTAGGAGAATCAAAATAAAATGAAATCCAGAAGATTCAATGGTTTTATACCAAGGGTGAATGAAAATTGGGTTGCAAAAGTTCTCGGAATGGAATTAAATGGAAAAGGTCCTGATTTATTCAATGATAACTGTGAAGTCGAGGTTAAATTTAGTTTGAAAGATGGTAAGGGAAAATATCATCTTTGCTGGACTGTTTTGGAATATCAAATGGTTTACCCTCAAGAACATCCTGGAAAGAATATTTACTGGGCTCTTGGACTTTACAAATTAAATAGAACAGTTTCAAGCATAGGAAGAAATGAAGTTCCTAATCTTGAAAATTTTGTAATGAACAGAGAATTATGGATGATTCCTTGGGAATGGATGAATCAATTCTCTCCATCAAGAACAAGTGGAAAATCAAAACATTCGGAGTGGGATATTGAACTAAGATACCCAAAAGTCAAGGATTTGCCTTTGGTGGTAAAAACATATAAAGTTCCAAAAGGGATTATTCATTTAACAGAAGGAATTAACCCAGAAGATTTTCCAAATCTAAATTAACTATCTCTTCTTCTTTCCAAAGCCTTTTCCAAGCTTTCTGTTGAAATAATAGGCAAGCCATATCACAATTATAAGTCCTGCTAAAGACAATGCAAATCTTATCCAATTTTCAGTGTAAGGCCAGTAAGCTCCAGAGCCATAAATCAGAGTTCCAATTCCTCCTCCCATAAGTCCTGCCCCCACAACCTCCAATCCAAAGAAAAAAGCCCCCAATGCAATAATTAAAACTCCAAGGGGCAATGCAATGAAGAAAACATTTCTTGACCTTTCCCTGTCAGCATCAGTAAATTCCTGATTGCATTTGGAATAAAGATCGCAATAACCTTGTGGACATGGTGCTTTAATGCATTCTATTTTCTGGGAAGTCCATGTGCCATTCTGAATTTCGCATCTTTTTTGATCAGAAAGTTTTAATCCCTCTTTGCATAACTCCAAAGTGGAAAAGCTGTTTATTCCGTCAGAACCGCATCCAGAACCGCACTCCACAAATGTGCAGTTTCCGCTGTTTATCTCATACATACTAATGCAAACAGCAGGGCAAGCTTTTGCTCCTGCATTTATTCCGCAATAATCATCATAATTCGCGCCTGGGAAAAAAATATTAATTCCATAATAGGTTACAAAAATAGTCAGGACAATTATCGCAATTGCAAGTATTACACCTTTTATCTTCATTTTATCCTCAGTCATAAAAGATTTATAAACTTCTCCTTTTCTGTATATTAATGGACGCAGGATTCATAAGTTCCAAAGATTTTTATCTGAATCATTCGGAGGCAAAGAAAAGATTCAGTTTGGTTGCTGGAATTGTGAAAAACCCGCAGGAGGTTTTCAATGGACAATTATGAAAAATTATTAGAGCAGGCTTACAGCAAGGTAAAGAAAGTGGATACTGCAACAGAAAGATTTGCTGTGCCAAAAATAGAAGGGCACATCGAAGGCAAAAAAACAATATTGACAAATTTTTTGCAGATAGTTGCATACTTAAGAAGGTCTCCAGAGCATCTCCAGAAATTTTTGCTTAGGGAACTGGCCACACCAGGGCAGATGGAAGGAGACAGGCTAGTTTTTAACAATAAAATTCCAAGCACAAAGATAAATCAGAAGATAGAGGAATACACAAATGAATTTGTGGTGTGCAAGGAATGTGGAAAACCAGACACAGAAGTTGTAAAAGAAGACCGATTATCCTTTGTTCATTGTTTGGCGTGCGGTGCAAAGCATTCTGTGAGAAGCAAAATATAATTTTTCACTAATTCTATAAATCAAATTAAAGCAAGATTTAGGGAAATTTTCACCAAAAACCAATTTCAGAAGATTTAAAAAACAATATTTCCTCGTATTCCTATCAGTTTCAAAATTAAACATCAAGGAGGAAAAAAATGGTTGAAGCATATTGTGTTAAGTGTAAGGAAAAAGGTAGGAAAATGAAGAGTCCTGTAATTTCTCAGACAGCACGAGGCGGATACATGGGGCAGGGAGCTTGCCCTGTTTGCGGAACAAAAATGTCTGCTATGATGTCAAAGGAAAATGCAGAGAAGGCTATCAAAGACGGCGCTAAGAAAGCTTTTTAAGAGGATAATATATTCTTTATCTTAATATGTTTGTAAGAATAATAAAGTCATACAGGGACGTAGTGGCTATATGTGATTCTGAATTATTGGGAAAAATATTTGAGGAAGGACAGTTCCAGCTGGATGTTAAAGAAGGATTCTACAAGGGAGAGGAAATGAATGAGGACGAAACTCGGGAAATTATAATAAAAATGTCAGGAGAAGACGCAACTTTCAACATAGTTGGTAAAAAGTCAATAGCTTTAGCTGTTGATGTGGGAATAATCATGGGAGAAGGAATAAAAACAGTGCAAGGCATACCTTTTGCATTGGTTTTGGTATAAAATAAAAAAACATGAGAAACACAGGAAGGCAGGAGGAAAATGAAGTTGATGAATATGGTCAGCCTATAGTAACACGAGCAAAGCTTCCAAGAGGAAAAGAAATTATAGGAATAATCGAGCAAAGGCTTGGGGGAAACAAGATGATGGTAAATTGTCTGGACGGCAAGTCCAGAAACTGCAGAGTGCCTGGAAGGCTAAAGAGAAAATTATGGCTGAGGCCAAATGATGTTGTTTTGATAGAACCTTGGGAGCTTGATTTTAACAGAGGAGATGTTATATTCAAATATCCTTCAAATCAGATAGCATGGCTAAGAAAAAACAAATATCTTTCTGACGAAAAGAAAGAATTCTAAAAATGAAAAAATTAATCTGCGAAAAGATTATCAGGATAATAAAGGGAAAACAGAAACTTGAAGAAGAATTAAATATCAAGTTGACGATTAGAGGCAAAGAAGTGGAAATAGAAGGTGAGCCTGAGGATGAATACATCGCTGAAAAAGCCATTGATGCTCTTGATTTTGGTTTTCCTTTTTC
>ERZ1292623.2619-Hain-H51-01um-R1-2619-length-15898-cov-12_pt1 | contig 15898 bp, 24 predicted proteins | sample MGYA00564398_ERZ1292623 | MGnify/ENA primary metagenome ERZ1292623 (study PRJEB36523, sample SAMEA6512633) | groundwater metagenome | collected 2019-01-07 | study: AquaDiva: Metagenomics assemblies of 32 groundwater samples | reverse complement strand
GAACCGGAAGTTGAAAGAGTGATTGTTGAAAGCAGTGCTGAAAGAATCCAGAAAAGGCTGAAGAGAGGCAAAACGCCTAATCCAGTTCAAGTTCACATTAGGATTACTGGAAAATTAAAGGAATATTTTGATTCTATCCAAGGAGGATTACAAAAACATTTTGGATTTAGGTTTTGGGTAAGAGGGCACTGGAGACATTTTAAAAGTCAAAAATATAAATTAAAGTTAGGCCAGAAAGAATGGATTAAACCATTTATAAAGGGGAAAGGAATATTAATAAAAAAAGAGTATGATATAACAAAAGCAATGTGAAAGGAGAACTCTTAGTTTACACCCCTTTTATCCAAAAGTATGTAATTCTATGGGGTTCTCCCACAAATTGCTATGGAGGAATAATATGGGAAAAAATGAAGATGTGACAATTGTTATGACATTAAGCACAGGCCTTGCCCTGAAGAGGACAAAACCGCACAGAGTGCCTCAGAAGTACCTTGACGGATCTCTGAAGGATGCTATCAGCTATACACTAAGGACTATTGAACAGGAAGGGGATGATCAGGAACTTATGCTGATGGCAAATATTCAGGACCATATGGCAAGCAGGCAGTATACCATAAGGATTGGCGAAAAGAATGTCACGCCGGATATAAATTTTGGGGAACTAGTGGAGCAGTATACCCAGATAGAGACTACGGGAGAAAAGGATGATATGGTGAAGTATAGGGAAGTAAACTTAGCAATCACTAAAGTAGAGGAGGGAGGGGAGTAGAATTGGAACTTCCCCATTCTTATTTTTGGAATATCACAAAATCTCCAACAATGATATATAACGGAAGGTTATATTGTCTATCCAAAACTGACCGGGAAAATAAAAATAATATAATAAAAATAGATAATGATTGTTATAGCTTTGAGGTTTCTGAGAGTTTGCGGGATCTGGAAGCTCTTTATAATACAGACTGCTCAAAAGAGATTGAGGAATATAAATCGCTTTTTTTAAATAAAAAATTGAAGGACACAATTGCAAGGCACATTAAATGGAAACTCAAAACTGTATCCCAGATAAAATCCCAGCTTGAAGAAAATGACGCTTTGATAGTGATATTGGAAAAAATCATACCTGAGGTAGAGGGAAAAAACCCATTAAAGCATATAGAAGAATATGCCAGCCAATTGCCAAAAGAGGAGATTCAAAAATTTAAGGAGAAAGTAAGTGAAATAGAAGGTCTCATTCTGAACGAGAAACTGGTAAAAATAGAGGCGAGAGGGGCAATCGGCGAAGAGGCAGGAGCCAAAATAAATAACCTAAAAGATAAGTCTAATATTGGAAGATACATCTTTCATAATTTTAATGTGGTGATATTATCTCCTACAAAGATGTTTGTCTTTTCAACTAAAAAATCCAGTAACAAAATAGAGATAAATGGAGAGAACCATTATCTGCAGGAATATAAAGAATATAAGTCATTGGATGCTGTAGAAGGAATATACATAGATTTGTTAGAGAACCTATTTAATTGTGAAGCTTTACAGAATGTGGACAAGACAATAGAAGAACTGGATGAGATTTATAAGCAGGAAGCACTATTGAGCACTATAATAAAGGGGGAGGAGTTTCACGGAAAGGGAGGAGGTTTTTATAGGCACCGCAACGGAAAGTATGTGTTTTATATCAATTTTCCCCAATTTGTCAATAAACTTTCGGATGACCGATATGCCTTGTTTCCGGCGGGAAAAATAGCAGTAGGCGCTAATTATGATGCCAAGAGGAAAGATTTTGCGATTATAAGAGATTCAATAAGTGTATTAAGCAGGTATAGACACCCTTTTACCAAGCCTTTAGATACAGGAGATGAAAGTCATTTTTGCATTGGATCTTATACAATGAAAAGAGAGATGCCGGGATATGAAAAAATCCCTCAGGTATTAGCGGAATTAAAAACCCTGCTGATGAGCGGGTATAATGTTTATCATAGGAATAAGAGTAATGTTTATGGGCATTTTTATACCCATATAACAAAAGCTGAGGCAGAAAAACGGAAAATCCCTATAACCAATGAGGGGATAATAACAAGTGATAATATCAAAAAAAAGTATGATAAAGTTGAAGATCAACTTGATGGAGATGATGTGGATTATGATGAATAAGCCGGAGGAAAAATGAAAAAACTAGCAAAAATATTGGTAGCCTTGGGATTGGGATATACAATCTACAAGTTAGCAGAAGCTGTTGTAGATAAATTGACAGAAGAATTTGAGGAAGAACCGAAAAGAGATAAACCGATACCTTCTAAGAAAAAGAAATAGAGAGGATAATTAGAAAATGGCGGAAAAGAATGATTTGATTAGGGATGCCCTTAATAAACCACAATTAGGGGATAGGGTAGAAGATATACAGATTACTAAAGAGGCTCTGGATAAGGCGCATCTTTATGCAAAAAAAATCAAGGAGGTCCATGGATCAGATTTAGAATGTTATTTTTTCCTTATCTCTCCGGCTGGAGCAAATGATAGGATAGTGAGGGATATATACTTCCCTGACCAGGAAGTGACGCATTCCGCCGTAAGAATCAGGGAAGATATGATAATTGAAACTGGGAGGAGATTAAGAGAAACGGGATTTAAGATATTAGGATGGTCCCATAGCCACGCCTCATACCATACATTCCATTCCGAAACTGATGATGAGAACCATGTTATAGTATTGAATGAGATAGCTTCGGATAATTATATAGAATTAAAAAATGAGAAGAATATGTTTAATTCGCCTGAGACTTCCATAGAAGATGGAAAAATAGTTGTAGCTGACAGGAATAAAAGTATTAGCATGGTTTTGGATATTTCTGGTAAGTTTAAGGGAAAAATAACGAAGTCCACTTTACATGGTCCTATTAAAGTAGGGTTTGCTTATAGCCTGGTTGTCAATGCCGATGATAATCTTAAACCTCATTGTGAGGTGGCAATAAAAGAATACTGCCCCCTTTATTTGAGGGAAAAAGAGGTAGAAACATATAAGGTGCCAATAAAGATTATGCCTGGTGGAGATTATAAAGTTAAGGCAGATTTACCCGGGATTCTAGAAGAGATTAAAAATAAAGTAAAAAGTAGAAGTATGTGGGGTTGGGATGATTATAAAAAACCCTTACCGGTTGATTTGACTGCCCCGGAAAAGGAAGTTTATACAAGAGATGATGTTGATAGGCTGTTGGAATTACAACGGGAGGAGATAGAAAAATCTTATAGTCGGCTAAGAAAATGGATTAAAAAGGTATGGAAGAATTCTACGATTGCGGAACTATTATATGGTAATAATATCAATAGAGAGAGGCAGTATGAAATAGAAGAATATGTCAAAAAAATTGCCAATGATCCAGATAAAGATGATAAAAAGACACCATCTAAAATCAGAAAAACTCCGTAGTGAGGTATTTTATGGCTCAGAAATTCTATGAGAGGTATTCTAGGCAGGAACTGATAAAGAACTGGGATCAGTCTAAACTAACTAATTCTAGGGTGGTTGTTATAGGGGATGGTTTCCTAAGTGAATTCATAAATTTAGCTCTTGTCGCTTTGGGAATTGGTGAAGTAAGAATTGTATCGCATGAGAGGATTGGCAAAAATGATAGTAGTTTTCTCAATAAACTAAAAAATGGAGGATATAAGGGAAATGAAAAAGCAAAGGTTTTTTCATATGCATTGAAAAATATCAATCCAACCATAAAAATCATTGATATCAACACTAAGATATTTGATAAAAATTATTTTGTCTTGTTTAATAATCCTGATATAATCATCGATTCGACAGATGATATAACTACAAAGAGATTATGCGCAGACTTTTGTAAAGAGAATAACGTGGATTTTATAGCTGCATCGGCTGGCGGGTTGTATGGATTGGTAGATATCAATCCTGATGAATCGAAGTTAAATGAGCATTCCGCTTTAGAGGGGCAGAACCAAAACAAGATAATAAGTGAAATATTGGGAGGATTTGTGGCGGATGAAGTAAGAAAAATCCTGATGCCATTAAATAATAACGAGAAGGTCTGCAAAAAGACGTTAAGATATAGCTTAAAAGATAATGAAAGATTTTGAAGTTATAACAAAATGGGCTTATTTAAGAAAGAAGAAAATCAAAGTAGAATATTAAATGATCTTACTGAAAAATATAAAAGAGGAAATCTTAATATATTTGTGATAGGTGCAGGGGCATTATCAAATTTTGTAATGGTCGGTTTGGCAGATTTGAGACTGGGAAGGATTGTTATCTTTGATAAAGATAAGATAGAAGAAACAAACTTGAATCGCCAGGTGCTATATTTTGATGAGGTGGGAAATTACAAGGCGGTGGCTTTGAAGAAAAGGCTAAAGCAGATAAGTACAAGGAATGTTTATGATTATAAATTAAAGTTTTTTGAGGAGGATTCAAGAAAGTATTTTGGATGGTTTGGAGATAAACCTGATATTTTAATCGACTGTGTGGATAACTTTAAGACTAGGTCGCTTCTTAATAAATTTGCTTTAAAGTATAAGATTCCCCTTATAAGTGGGGGAACAAGCCCATTTTCCGGCCAAGTTGTAGTTTATGTCCCTGGAGTTACTTCATGCCTTAATTGCCAGTTGGATATTGACAGGCTGTCTGAAGAAAGGGAAAGGGAACGCCAGGGATGCACTATTGTTCCTGAAGGTTCAGTTGTTACTACTAATCAGATAATAGGAGGGATTATGGTGGGGGAAATAGATAGATTATTAAATGGTATAACACCTACACCGGGGATAATAAGGTATATTTCAGCTGATGAGGATAGGATAGGTTTATCCAAGTCTAAGCCATGCCAGTGCCACCTCAATAAAGTGGAGATTCCTGCATCAAAAAAATTCAAGTTGGAATTGCCATCATTCAATCAAGTCAGAAACAAGATAAAATCATATTTTATTGAAGAAGAATTGTGAGCCAAAAGCGATGAACTCATTTGCATCTCAAGCTGGACGGCCTATGCATTTTCCTTCGTGGGAGCCACTCAGTAAAATGCAACGGCCTACCAGCTCAAGATGCAATAAATCAACCCACCCTAGTTGGGTGGGGTTATTTGATTTGGAGAAAAATGGAAGACAAAATAGGGGAAAGTATAGAAAGAGTGTTTCATTCTGAAAAAATATGCCCGAATTATGGAGGGATAAGATGAAGATATTAGGGATTGATCAGTCATTAACAAGCACAGGAATCTGCGTTTTGGAAAATGAAAAATTAGTATTATCTAAACTTATAGCCTCAAAAAAGAAGGGGGTTGATAGGATTATAGAAATAAAAAATGAGATTATCAAGATATTTAATGAATTTAATCCTGATTTTACTGCTATAGAAAATTATAGTTTCACCCCAAATCGTGGAAAGGCATTTGAGCTTGGGGAATTGGCCGGAGTTATTAAAATTACTTTGGCAGAATTGGGAAGACCTGCTATAGTTATATATGGAACCCAAATCAAGAAGTTTGCAACAGGTGATGGGCATGCTGATAAATCATTGATTATGCTTCAGGTTTACAAAAAATATAATATTGAATTTAATAATAATAATTTAGCTGATGCATTTGTGATAGCTAAAATAATGGAGAATATTGTATTAGTTAAAGAAAACAAAAAGAAGAAAAAAGATTTTGAAAAAGCTGAATGGGAAGTTCTTAAAGGGTATGTAAACATAAAAAGCAAAGGAGGTACAACAAAAATGGCAAAAGGAAAAAAGAAGAAATCAGGAAGTAAGAAGGAAGAACCACAACCACAGGAGAATCCTACTCCTCAGATAGAATAAATGAAATTGATAAGAAGGTAGGGTGGTTCCTGCCTTCTTTTTAATTTTGGAGGTGTCTAACTTGAGATGTGAAGATTGCGCAGGAATTTTGATTCCAACAGGAATTGTATGCCTATGCAACCATAAGCAATATGTCTGCCTTAAATGCAAACACTTTTGGAATTATAACCACAAAACTCCCGGGGCTTATAAAAGGGATTGGGATGGGGAAAAAACGATAAAGGATATGATAAAAGAGAATAGGAATAAGCTTAGCACAAAAAGTTATGATGATTATATAAACAGTATAATAACAGCATGGAAAAAGAATACACAATCAAATCTTTAGAAGAATTTAATAGATTAACTGTAGATAATGGTCATTTAAAGGTTATACCATCCACTATAATCCAGAAATTTTTAGATTATAAAGGGAAGATAACTATAGTTGAGATTGAAAAACCTGAATCCCTGATGGTTCACTTAAAAATTGAGGAATGGCAGTATATCAATGAAGTTTTATGTAAGATAGAAGTTATTAAGGAAGACCTCAATAAATATGCGAAAGAGGGCATAGAAAATCCCGATAATTGTACCATAGAAAAACTAAGACAGGAATTAATCAAAATAAAATCATTGTTTGGTGATGACTGGAAAAAAGAGTATGTCTATAGCGTTGATAAATATCTTGTTATCAAGAAATTTGTGAGATTGTTTATTGGAGTGGGAAGTTTAGAGAAGGGGATATCAATTGAAAACCTTAAATTATTGGTTGATAAGATTGAGAAAGATGTTATCTTTATTGGGCATGTATTTGCTGGTAAATTAAAAGAAATATTGAATTATCATGATTTTGAAGACCAGGATTGCAGCAGATTAATATCATTTATCCTGACAAGATTAGGTGAGAGATATAAATTAAAAGTGGATTTTTTAAGTATAAATAAAAGTTTATTTTATAATAGGATAATTGTTAAGAATAACAATTTAATGGAATTTAAGAATATGGATTGTAGACTATTAAAAATAGAAGGGGGAGATGTAATAATTAGAGATTCTGTTATATCTAAAATTGATTTGACCTCACCAGAAATTAAGAGTGTTGATATTAAAAACATTTCAACAGCATCACTACCAATATTTACAATTAATAAAATTAAACTTGAAAATATTGGAATTAATAGATTATTAGGTTTACCAAATAGAGACAATAATGAGGACAAGAAAAAAAGGATTGGAAGAGGTATATCTGCATGATGGAAGAAATAAAAATTTATAAAAATATAACCACCTCAAAAAAAGAATTAGGGGATATATTTGTTGCATGGGTAGCTATTGCATTAGTTATGGTAGTAGCAACTAGAGGATTTTCTTTTGGAATTATAAAAGGATTTGTGGTATCCTTTCTTACTGTAGGAATATCTTTTATAATCCATGAATTTGCACATAAAATTATAGCCCAAAAATTAGGCTACCAGGCAGAATTCCGGAAATTTACTCCAACAATAATTCTGTCAATATTTTTCGCTTTTTTGGGTGTTATTTTTGTTGCACCCGGTGCAGTAATGGTAAGGGGAATTGGTATATCTACATCAGAAAATGGAAAGATATCTGTAGCGGGACCATTATCAAATCTTATCCTTGGATTAATGGCATTGGCCTCTATGATATTTGTTGATTCATTATTTTTAAAGTCTGTATTTTTCTTTGTGGCATTTGTCAATTGTATGATAGGAGCATTTAACATGATTCCTGTATGGGTGTTAGATGGCCGTAAAATCTATGTATGGAATAAAAAGATCTATTTTAGTGTTTTAACTGGTTTTGGATTTTTGTATTTAATAATTAAATTACTATAACTATAGGAGGTTTGCAATGTTTGAAGAATTGTTTAAGAAAGTGGGGGAAAAGGTAGATAAGGTTGCTAAGGAGATAAATGTAAAGGTAACAGAAACCTCTCAGAGAATAATAAAAAAAGCGGAAAAATCCAGAGAGGAGATGAGCGATGAATTTATGAAGAAAATGACAAAATTTGGAGAGAGGATGTCTCCAGATTCTAAAGGGTTGAGTAATTTTGAAAGAACGGCAGCAAGTATAGCAATCGGTGTTGCCCATTCTTTGGAAGAAGGGTATAAGAAAGTCACAAAATCCCTATTTTTGACTGAAAAAGAAAAAAAGACTAAGTATGGCACTCTTGGAAGATTGTGGTCTGAGAAATATGTTCCAAAGGAAAGAGGAAAGCTGTGCTTGAATTTTGTTGATTTTGTAAATATAAAATTAGGGAATAAAAAATTAAATAAAGAAATTCTTAAGGATATTGTGGAGAGCCTGAGCATAAATAATTCAGAGCTGTATAATTATTATGTGTATATCCATATAATAGGCGGCAAAAGAACAAAAAATCATGAGGAGAAAAAAAGTATTGTGAAGGAGAAATTGATGAAAAATGGTAAAATGTCCTCCTAAATGTGGAAATACCTCAAAATTTATGGAGGTATTAAATGGTTGTTGTTTAGAGGTGACTTATGAGAAGAGTGCAGATGGAGAATGGTTCAAGGAGGAAAGTGAAGTGAATCCGGATGTAGAGTATAACTTAATTTTTGAGTGTGCTAATTGCCAACATGACTGTACAGATTATCATAGCAAATTTTTAGGTGAATACAAAGGGTGAAAGAATGATAGAATTAAATATAGGTTTTAAATTACTAAAAGAACAGATAAAAGATTTGTTGGAATCAAATATAAAGGAAGATTCAAAAGCAGGTCTGCATGAACTGCTTGGGGCTATTTATGATTTAAAAGATGAATTAAATAAAAAGAAGTATGTAGAAATAAGAGTGGTGGGGACATAATCATGGAAATCCTATCAATAATCTTAATATTATTTGGACTGAGCTTGTTTGAAATTATAACCAGTATTGACAATGCAATCATCAATGCTGAGATACTTTCTAAGATGTCTGAAAAGGCAAGGAAATGGTTTTTATTGTGGGGGATTCTATTTGCAGTGTTTGTTCTAAGAGGATTGCTGCCATTAATTATATTATGGGTTGGAGCGCCGGAACTTGGGTTTGTAGGGGCATTCAAAGCGTCATTTAGTTCTGATCCCCACGTGGTGGAGATAATTGAGGGATTTAAACCTGTTCTGCTTATAGCAGGAGGTGCATTCTTAATTTTGCTTTTCCTCCATTGGATATTTATGGAACCAAAACATTATGGACTTAGAAGGATCGAAGATTTTATAGATAATTATGAGGTATGGTTTTTTGCTTTTGCATCGGTATTTTTAATGGGAATAGTTTACGCCTCCCTGATTTATATGCCCTGGATGGCATTCGGTGCTGTTGTAGGTTCCACAGCTTTCTTTATAACCCATGGATTTAAGGATAATGCAGAAAAGCAGGAAGGGGCTATGGTGGAAGGAAAAACTAGTTTGTCAGATACTGCGATGATTCTTTATCTTATTATGATTGATGCTATATTCTCGATAGACGGAGTTTTGGGAGCATTTTCTTTTACCGTATCAATTCCACTAATCTTAATAGGGAATGGTATAGGTGCGATATTTGTAAGACAGATCACTGTAGGGAATATAGAAAGAATCAAGAAGTATAAGTATCTGAAGAATGGGGCGATGTATTCTATATTAGCATTGGGTATAATAATGATTCTGGATAGTTTTGGGGTTCATATTCCGGAATGGGTAGGACCTATAACAACCTTCTTGGTTGTTGGTTATTTTTTTTATAAATCATACAAAGAGGTCAAAAATGGCAACGTGTCTTAATTGTGGAAAGAAATTAGTGAAAGGTGGCAATGTAATATATTGTTCAGATAGTTGTAAAACAATGTTTAACACTAGAAAAAGAGCAAAAAAAATATTAGAGAATCCCATGGAATATATAAATAGTTTGCCTGAACCAATTCAAAGAAAAATTGATTGCTTGGATAAAATTGATGTAACAAGAGTTGTAAGCCGGAGCCAAAAAGTCCAGATTGATCTTAGAAATAGTTCTGTTGCGAGAAAATTAAATGTAAAAGATGGGGATGTTATTAGAGTTACAATAGAAGTAATCTTGAGGGCAAAAAGATGAACAATATGAAAAATAAGTTTGGAGATGTAGGGAAAAAAATAGACGAATCAATATCAGATGTTGCTGCATCTGTGAAAGAAAAGACTAAGGAGATAACTAAATCAATAGCAAAGAAGGCTGTTAGAAAAACAGGAGAAGGAGCAACAAAAGTAGCTATATCAATCGGAAAAGGGATTGAAGGCAAAGCGCAGGAATACACAAAAAAAGTGAAAGATAGTATGGGTTTAAAAGAAGGTATGACACCAGGTCAGAAAGCAGGAGTAGTAGTTGAGAGAACAGTAGATATGTTGGTAAGGGGCTTAGATTTGATTTCCAAAAAACTGGAAGAAAAACAGGCAGTAAAATTTGCTTCACCAAATGAACTAAAAATTAAAGGGTTTGATGCATTGATTGGGGAGGGAATAAAGAAAGCAATTACTATTGAAAGAGCCTCAAAATGCAGAATTTTTGTTGAGACCCTTCAATCAAATAGGAAGCTGTTACCCCACCAGCTAAAAGATATGAGAGAAGAAATCCTAAATGATACAATAAAAGGTGGTTGTACAAGCCTAAAAAGCTTATTAAATTATCTGATGGTCAAGGAAGGGGTTAAGACTAAAGCTGAAATAGATTATTTAAACAGAGAAATTAAGATTATAGAACAAAAAATAAAGGAGGAAGAAAATGGAACAGGAAACGAAGACAAAGTCTGATGAAACAGAATTAAATTTGGAAAGTATAGATATAACTAATGAATCAACTCCATTGGATATGGAAGTTGCAAGGTACAATGATCCGAGATTTGAAGAGGAAGGGCGGCAAAGGCTCCATGATCTTGCATTAAAAATAGAATCATTGGCAGAAGAATCCAGGATTACATTAACTTCTATTTTTCAGGAGACTACCAGAGAAAAGGGAATGATGAACAAGTTGGCACTTGTCTTGAGGAGGCTTAAAGACAAGATGACTACAAGTGGATCTTCAACCCATAACTCGCTGTCGTTTATAACTGCTACAATAAGGGCATTAGACTCCTATAACCAGGAGATTCCTATGCGTATAAGCAAATTTCAGAGCGGAATAACCACCTTGAAGATGAAGAAGGCAGAAGTAACTTCTACAGTTAAAGCTATAAGGGCTAAACTTAAGCAGGTGACTTCTGAACTTGAGAAAGCAAGAAAAGCTATGGAAAATGAGGCTGATGTTGAGAAGAAGGAAATATTAAGATCGAAAGAACAAGAAATAGTCAACATCCAGCAGAATATGGAAGTCAGAGGAAACAAGAGTCTGAAGGAACTGGAAAACCTCAATAACACCACGGATTTGTTTTTGGAAATGAAGAAGGCTTATGAGATACTCCTTAAGCAAGTGTCAAACCTTTCTGAAGATCTTAAAAAACATAAGAAGATATTAGAAACTGTGGGGCCTTCCGTTGCAGAGGTTAGGAAGGTAGTCTTAACTTTGGATAAATTTACTAACCTGATAGGAGAGTACAGAAGAAGGGACAATGAGGAGGTTAGATTGACTACAAAAGCAATAATAGAGATAACCCCTGCTATCCAGAATATGGAGAGGTCGTGGTACAATAAGAAAACGGTGGAGCAAGTAAAAGAAAATGTAAAGAAAGCCGGAAAGGCGTATAAGGAGCATTTTGGGCATGATATCAATAAACTTGAGGAGTATGGGCCCGATGGAAAAATAAAAAAATCAAAAGATAAAATTGGTGGTGAAGAGGTGGAAAAGGAAGATTATTAATCTTTATTTTCCAAAAGAGGTTGTTGGAAAAAAAGTGAAACCATGAAGTCTAAAATATTTTTGGCTGATTATATAAAGAGAGATATCAGTAAACTGCTTAAAAAAAGAGCATATGCTAATGCCATAAAAATAGAGGGAGCTTACAATAATAAATACCATTCTTTAACATTAAAAGGGAATGATGTAAAGGATTATTTAAAAAACTTGATTGACATTTTAGAAAGGGGATTTTTGGAGATAGACAAGAGATTTAATAATTTAAAAAGTTTAGAGATAAAGATTATGTTGTTAAGATACTTTAAGAATCTCCGGATTATTTATAGGATTAAGAATAATATTATGATAGATGGGTGGAAAGGTGATAATTTGACATTTACTAATCTTCTTTCTTTTTCTATAGACAAAAGAACAGGTCTGCCAGTGTTTGGAGAATTGGAAGGGATGATGAATTATATAAAGGGTTCCCGGGATTTGAAGAAAGAATATATCAATAAGTTTTTTAGAGAATGGGAAAAAACTCTGGAAAAGCTAAGTATTGATGATTACACCAATCTATTGGTTTTGTCAAATAAAATGGCATTGACAGAATTAGATATAGAAGAATGGTATAATCTGAAAGAAAGGGATATTAAAGTGGAATACTCTTTTTTTGATGCATCAAGTTTTTCTATCAGTTTATTCCAGTATAATAATGAGAATGGCCTTGAATTTGTAAGGATACAACTTTCAGAAAAAATTAGAGATTATTTAAGAAAAGGAATTTTACAGAAAATTTTTATTGGGAATAGTCCAATTAATCTTGAAGAAGGAAAATTAAGGTTGGATAGTAAATTTGAGAGCTTGATAGAAAACATAATAATAAATGACCCTAACTTTTTGAGGAGCCAGATTGAGGAACTGCTTAAAGAAGAATATACTAATAATAATAAAAAGATGGGTACAATAGTTAGGAATGTTGAAATAACCACTATCGGGGTAAAAACCCCTTTTAATAGTATAAATGAGGAGTCTTTTCCCGAATTGAAAGAGGTTTTTGATGAGGATTATGGACTGATTATAAGACACCATGAATGTGATAAACCGCAGGTAGAGTATATTATTGTAGGAGGAACCAATGAGCAACGGGATTGTAAAAGTAAAGGAAAGTGATTTAGAAGATGCGACCATTGAGGCGGAGGAAATAATCAAAGAGAACTATGCTTTCTTAAAAAATAAACTGACAGGATTTATTACTTCAAGTTCTATCGGAATAGAAAAGTATAGGAAGATATTGATAGAAGAAATAAAATCTATCATAGCCATTGAAAAGAGTGTTAAGGGGTTAGATAAGGAAGTTATAAAAGGAAAATCAAAACTAAACTATGATCCGGCAGATATTATTTCCAAATATGATTCGGCTTTAAAAGAGAGCGAAGAAAAAGAAAAGAAAGAAATTCCTATAAAGAATGAGAATGATGATTTAAGGTGGAAATATGCTATGCTGGGAGGTTTTGGGGCTTCTTACATAATCCTTCAAGAGGAAATTGAAAATCCAAAGAATTTAGAGATTCTTGAAAAATGCAAGGAAAATCTTGGAAAAATCACTATTTCTCTTCCAGAAAACATACATCAGCTGATAAAGATGGACAGAGTTTATATTGAGAAAATTTTTGATTATCTTAATGAAAAGGATGTATTGGTCTCAAAAGATGATAAGGATTTTGGAATTTTGTATGGGAAATACCTTATTACTAAATTGAGGTATGATCTCCAGCAGGATCAATTAAAAAAGTGGAACTCAAATAGTAAGTTGTATAAACAACTTGTAAAATTGAGGCTGCAATTGAATGGGATAGCAGTATCTGAGATGAATGTTGAGGATTTAAAAAGGAACAGAAGGATAGGGGAAGGGGGGATGGATGCTGACCTGGCAGAGGTTGAGAAGGTTGAGTGGGAAGAAGTGATAGGCCAACAGGAGGCAAAAAAGATACTGAAGGATTCTGTAGTTCGATTTTTAGGAACCTATGATAACCTAACAAAAGAATCCATCTTTGAGAAGGTACTCGGCACAAAGCCTCCAAAGGCTGTTCTGCTTTACGGCCCTCCGGGAGTGGGAAAAACATTTATGCTTAAAGCAGTTATAACAGAAGCGGAGAAGATAAGAGAAACTCTTATAAAAGAAAATAAAATCAAAGGAGACTATAAAAAGATAAAGTTTATTGTGATAACTCCAGATCAAATTAAGGATAAATATATAGGTGAGAGTGCTAAGGCCATAAAATCTGTTTTTAATCAGGCTAAGAAGGAGTCTCCTGCATTATTGGTTATTGATGAGATAGATGCTTTCTTTTCAAGAAGGGGAGAAAGAGGGTTTAATGAGGGTGAAAGGGAGATTGTGAGTGTATTGATGCAGGAGTTGGAGGGAATCAAGGATAGCAGCGGGTATGTCTTAGTTGGAATAACCAATATGCCCAAATTACTCGATAAGGCAATACTAAACAGATTTGACAGGAAGATAGAATTCTTCGCGCCAAAAACACCAGAAGAAGTGACAGAATTGTTTAAGGTGTATCTAAAAAATCTTATAAAATTAGGAGTAATCCCAGAAGTTACTCCGGATGACTGGAAAAAATTAGGGGAAGTTGGCCATAGCCTGGGATTTACCGGACGAACAATCAGACAATTTACGAGGAATCTAGAACAGGAAAGGAATGATATTCTTACTGGAATGTATAAAAATAATTTGGAGATAATAGAGGACTACTATAAAAACCAAAAAAAGATGAGGGAAGCCCTGGACGAAAAATCCAAGAAGTTTACCATTGGATATATATGCCAGAAGATGGGAGAATTTGTGACTCATATAAAACATGCAGAGGTTTATAATTTAGGGGAGGAATAAGAATGAAAATATCAAAACGGAGATTTAAAGTGTCAAGGAAACAATCAGATAAATTCCTAAGAAATATGGAGAAACATGGTATTAAACCCAAAACAAAACGAATCAAAGAAATAGTTTTCCATAAAGAATTTGATAAAGGGAAACGATTAGGATTATGCTTGAATTGTGGATATGCTGTTCTATTTTTAGGGTTGTGGGATTATCCGTGTAGTAATTGTAAGTCAAAGAAAATAAGAATTTTGGAATTGAAAAATATTGAGGAATTTATTTTACTTCAACAAAAAGTTATAGGTAAATAAATTTAATTGGAGGCATAAAATGGTTCATGGTTGGTGGAGATTGGATATAGGAGGCTCTGCTTTGAATGATGCAGATCGGGAGCATATTGCAAAATGTATTGAAGAAGGTTATACACAAGGAGAAATATGCCATGAAGAAAATGTAGAAGGTTGCAGAAATTGTGAGGAGGAAAGTTAGATGGGAGGTCACTGGATTAATTGCAAGAAATGCGGAACTTTAAATAGATTTAGGCACGATACTGCATGGATTTTAGAAGATGGAATCCATGATTTTGAGGATTGGAAATGTAGCAAATGTGAATTTGTGATTTTAAAGGGGGAGGATGAACAAAAATGATGGCAATAGGCTTAAAGGAAGAAGATAGGCAGTTATTGAGAGAAATGATTGGAGTTGTCAAGAATTTGGGAGAAGAATTTAAAAAGTTGGGAAAACAACTCAACAACAATCTTGTTCAGCTTAATAGAAATATAGAATTTCACAATCAAAAGAAAAGATGAGTGCAAGGTACATCGCTAAAGGAATGTTCCATAGAAAATGTGATTCCCAGTTGTTTTATACAAAATTAACTATGTCAGTTTTTTGCCCAATACGTAATCATTAAGGAGGATAATCATGATGAAAATAGAAATTTTACCAAAAGAAAAAGTGATGGGAGAGCTGGATCTTGATATATTTGAAAGTATCCTTAAAAAAACAAAATTAGATTTGAGAAATGCTGTATTAAGTTCCTTGACCATAACAAAGAATGAAGTTGGTTGGAGTAAAGATCACATTGCAGATATATTATTTTCAGAGATTGACTGGACAGCAGTATTCATGAATTTCAGGTTTAAGACCACATCAAAGATGCAGTTCAAAATATGTGTGGTTAAGTATAGTGATATGATTGAGTATGAAAAATATGCAAAAGATATAAATTATACAAAGATCATGCTTAATGAGAAGAAGATAAGCGGAGCCAAGTATATAGTGATTAATTCATCCATTCCAAATCCGGAGCATACTATTGATGTATGGCTGTCAAAAAGTATATTTCCCTACCCAGAGAGCAAATGGAAGAAAAATATAGAGGAGGTTATCTAAAGAACAATGATTAAACAA
>ERZ1292623.2618-Hain-H51-01um-R1-2618-length-15902-cov-6_pt1 | contig 15902 bp, 16 predicted proteins | sample MGYA00564398_ERZ1292623 | MGnify/ENA primary metagenome ERZ1292623 (study PRJEB36523, sample SAMEA6512633) | groundwater metagenome | collected 2019-01-07 | study: AquaDiva: Metagenomics assemblies of 32 groundwater samples | reverse complement strand
TCACCTGTGGTCGCAATTGCGACCACCCTGCCACTGCGTGCCTTTATTTCCTCAATATTTGAAATAATTTTTTCATAAACCGCTCCTTTGAGTACAATTGCTAGTGTTGGAAAGTTTTTGTCTATCATGGCGATTGGACCATGCTTCATCTCCCCTGCTCCATACCCTTCAGCATGAATGTAACTTATCTCTTTGAGTTTTAGCGCGCCCTCATATGCAATGGGGAGATTCCATGTGCGACCAATGTAAAGAAAGTTTTCTGAATCTTTATATTTCTTTGCAATTTCTTTAATCGCATCGTGCTCAAGCAACACCGTTTTTACTTTTTGAGGAAGTGACTTGAGTGCTTCAACAATTTCTTGCCCGTGAGAAAGAGAAAGTTCGCGGTGCCGCCCAAGCCACAGAGCAAGAAGCGCAAAAACTTCTATTTGTGAAAGAAAAGATTTTGTAGATGCTACGCCAATCTCGGGGCCGGCATGATTGTATACTCCTGCGTCAGTCTCTCGGGCAATTGTTGAGCCTACGACATTGACCACCCCAAGCGTGAGCACTCCATTTCTCTTTGCTTCCTTGATACAGGCAAGAGTATCGGCAGTTTCTCCCGACTGCGAGACAGCGAGTACTACACTTTTTTTGTTCCAATGCTTGTTTCGATATCGAAACTCTGAAGCGACTTCAACGTCAACGGGAATACCTGAAAATTCTTCTATAAGACATTTTCCGACAAGGCCCGCGTAATAAGCTGACCCGCACCCAACAATGATAATACGCTTAATTGAAGCCATTTTTTCTTCCATCCCCTCAAGACCGCCAAGCTTTGCTGTACCGTTTTTCATATCAAGTCTCCCCCGTGCGCTATTCTCAAGGACATCAGGGGCCTCCATTATTTCTTTGAGCATAAAGTGGGCATATCCCCCTTTTTGCGCCTCTCCAATGTTCCACTCAATACGGTCAGGAGTACGTTCCTGCTTGTGGTGGTCAAGTGTGTAGACGAAGTACTCTTTTTTAGTAAGAATTGCGTATTCCCCATCATTGAGATACACCACTTGTTTGGTGTGGGGAAGAATTGCAGAAGTATCAGACGCGACAAAATATTCTTTCTCTCCGATACCGAGCACAATGGGGCTTCCCATTCTCGCGACAATTATTTTTTCCGGTTCGCGCACCGATACAACTGCAATGCCATACGTACCTCGAACATGCGTGAGTGCTTCTGTAACTGCGTTTTCAAGAGAAACATTTTTTACATAGAAAGAACCAACAAGGTGTGCGAGTACTTCTGTATCAGTTTCGGAAAGAAAGATGCTTCCTTTTTTTATGAGATGCTCTTTAAGCTCTTTGTAATTTTCAATAATACCGTTGTGTACGAGCCACACGGTTTTTGATTGGTCGGAATGTGGATGGGCATTCGCTTCGGACGGCCGACCGTGCGTTGCCCAGCGCGTATGAGCAATGCCTACGGTACCGAGAATGTCCTTGGGAATTTTTTTCTCAAGATTTGAAACCTCACCAACAGCTTTAAATACTCCACTGCCCAGAACAAAAATACCAGCAGAATCATACCCTCGATATTCAAGGGCGTGGAGCCCTTGGATTAAAATGGGTACTGCTCTTTGTTTGCCTATATATCCAACTATTCCACACATATTATTTTAATTTTTTCTTCAATTTCTTTTTCAACTCTTTTAAAGTCATAAGGGTTTTTATGTCATCCATTCGGTCAATATAGAGGTTACCATTAAGGTGGTCTACTTCGTGCTGAAAGATACGAGCCCAGTAGCCTTTCGCTCTTTCCACGACCTTTTCTCCATGAAGATTGTAATACTCAACAGTAATTTCTTTTGATCGAGGAACCAAACCACGCATACCACTACAACTCAAACATCCTTCCCAGTCATATAGTTTTTTTCTTGAGTAATTAGTTATCTTGGGGTTAACGATAACTATTGGACCAATTCTCTCCAAATCTGGGTGTCTTGAAAAAGGGATCATCCTCATAACCGCAAGCGCAATAGACTTCCCTACTTGAGGAGCGGCAAGACCAACGCCCTTCGTACGGAACATCGTGTAAAGCATTCGTCGTATGAGTTCCTTGCCTTTTCGGGTACGAAAAAGCGAAAAAGAAATCTTTTTCGCTTTTTTTCTCAGAATAGGGTCGCCAAATTGTGTTCGAGGAAGAATATTCATAACCTTGTTCCTCAAGAATGCCGAGCGAACCTGAATTTTAGAGACTAGGAGAGATGCTTGGAAACTAGCTTTGTCATTTCAAACATATTGACCACTGCTTTGCCATCGAATACCTTCTTGAGGTTTTCATCAGCATTGATGTTGCGCTTGTTCTTAGGATCCTGGAGATTGTTCTTCTTGATATACACCCAGAGAGCTTTAACAACTTCTGATCGAGGCATTGGACCCTTGCCTACTACAGCTGCGAGATCGGCGCTCACCGTCATTGGCTTCATGAATGCAGAATTTGCGTTTGGCATGTGTTTTTACTTATGTATTTAATTACCGACCTATTATAGCACCTCCCACGAGAGTGACTAGGGGGTATACCCAATAGGGCAAAATAGGGCTAAAATCCCAGTTTTTCTTTGACGAGAATTATACGCACTTTGCGTCCCATAAATGCTGGCTCGCGTTCAAAGGTGAATATCTTGGCAAGCACAGTTCCGCCCATACCAGCAGACTTCATGCGTTTGTCCTCAAGTGGAACAACATACTCACGCAGACGCCTCATCGCATCCTCGTATGTCGGCACTATTTTCTGCACTCCTACTACAAAAATTAAATTGGGGGAGGTGGATACTATCGGAGGCAACTGACTGCCTGAAGCAGAAGCGATTATCATTTCGCCAGTTTCTGCAAGCGCGTGGACGCTACCAAGATAATATTCTGCAAACACGGCCTCCTTACGCAATTGTGCTTGCTTGCCTGGGTCCTTTTCTGCAAGCACTACGGCGTGGAGATTGTTCCATCCGTGTTTTCCTGATTCTAAATAATTTATAAGTCCTATCTCATTGAGCGTGGTCGAGGAACCGTTGTTTATGCTTGCCTCCTGCGGGATTAATTTTTTTATTTTTTCAAGAGCTTCCGTTCGGTTCTCAACAAGAATCCCTTCAACTCCTCTCTCTCCAAGTGCTTTGATAGTTTTCTCTATTGATTCTTTACTCGCTAATGTATTGTATGCCATATATAAAATATAAATAAAACACTTTTAATTATTTTTTCTTCCATTTCTCAACATCGGCAACCAGTTTTCTAAGAAGACTCGCAACATATGCAATATTGATCGAGTAATACACCTCCTGACCGCTACGATTTGCATCAACAAGATTTGCCGATTTGAGTACTTTGAGGTTCTGAGACACTGCAGGCTGTGCAAAGCGGGTTTTTGCTGCCACTTCGCCAACAGTTCGAGGCCCCCGCATGAGCGCCTCTAGAATTCTATAGCGATTTTCGTTTCCTATCCCCTTTCCCAATTTAGCAATCTCCTTGCATAAGTCAGTCATATTCAAATATTAGCATATATCTATAATTCTCCGCAAGGATTTTGTGTGTAGTCTAAAAAACTAGATTTCTATTTTAAGAGAAAAAGAAATTGTTTCTCCGGGAACAACACGTTCCTTTTTTCTCACTTCGGCTTTAAGCGGTAAAATATAGGCTCCTTCTCTCTTGTCCGGAAAAATTGATGTATTCCAGCTTGTTTTGCCTATAGTTACTGCAACTGGAAGTGAGCCCCATCCTGACCGCCGTAGGCGGGCAATAGTCGTATGACTACTTTTCATAGCGCCGAATTTTTTCTTTATTTCTTCCGACTGTTTTTTAGGAACAGTAACAAAATGCCAGGGCGCCTCTCCCGGATAAAGCCACACTTCGGACCTGATTTTGTATGCACCAGACTTCATAAATAAATTTTATAGATTCTCAAATTCGGTAAGGGCTTCTGGAAGTGCAACGTGGCCGCTTTCTTCATTGATATGCTCTGCTCCAGGCAAAATAACAATTTTTGAACCAAGTTCGTAAAACTTCTGTTTGTTTTCTTCAAATGCGTCGTATGGGTCGTTATCAGAAAGTATTGATACGGACTTAGGTAATACTTCCCCCACTTTCGCAAAATCTATAGGAGTAGTAATCCATGGCTTTGCTATATCTTTTTCTTCATCGGTCTCAAGATTCTCCAAATTGAACCATCCTGCTACGAAAACGGCCCAGCCGAGAGGCTTATCTAGTCTCTCCGCATATCTCAATATGGTTTGACAACCGATACTGTGCCCAACAAAAAATGTATTTTTATCGGGCTTACCGACAACTTTAGAGAGATAATTTACCCAATCATCAATTGTGGGGTTTTCGGGATGAGGCATGCTTGGAATGACAACTTCGTACCCTTTGGCTTCAAGTTCTTTTTTTAGCCATGGAAACCAAGCCTCATTTGGACGGCCATCCCAACCATGAACAATAAAAACTCGTTTGCTTGTTTCAAGATCGGCCATACATTTCTCGTAAAGTTTTTTTAGCCTTCCGTATTCTTTCTCTGCACCTTCGACAAGAGCTAATAGTTTCCCTGCGGATGTTTCTTTGACTGCCTCTCTTATTTTTTCTTTGGCCTTATCCTGCACCTTGCCCTCAACCATTCCTTTCAAATTAGTAAGTTTCTCCAATTTCTCATTCATTAACTTCTTAATATCAAAGCATTGACCTTCTTTTTTCTCTTCTTCTGTTTTTTTATTTTGAAGCGACCGCACAGCAACATAACCGAAGGGAATTAATGCCAAAGCGCCTAACATCACCCAAAGTACGGGATTGGTACTTGTGTCTTCAGTGGTTTCCGCCGAGCTTGGAGTTGTTGTGACTGTCGAGCTTACAGGAGCGATATTTACAGCAGGAGAAGCGGGAACTGCCGAGGGTACTGTTGCTCTAGGAGCAGACCCTGCCGGCAAAACAGCCTGGGACTCTACCGCGCTTGAAGTTGATGGCACAGCGGGGGCTGATGATGTTGTTTTCGCTTCGGAAAGAGCCGGAGCTGGAACGTCACTCGGCAATCCAGAGCTTCCATCTTGTGCAAAAATAAAAGAAAAGGGGGAAAGCAATCCTACCAAGATGAGTGCGGGAAAAAATTTATATGAGTTGTAATCCACATCTTTCATGGTTACATGTTAGCAGATTTTTCAAATATATTTCGCGTATCCGACTCCGCTCAAAACAGCCCGCTAGTCTAAACCCCTATATTTTGCTAACTTCATAGGATATGGACGGAAGAAATGCGCCGTTGGAAATCATTCAAACTCCGCCACTCAAAAGGTTGTTTGATATTGTGGCAAGCGCCATAGTTCTCGTTTTACTTACCCCAATCATGTTGCTTCTACTCTTATTGGCTCTCTTGGAGCAATTCATTTCACCTGCCGCGCGTGGAGCACTTTTTTACAAGGAAACACGAATATCGCAAGGAAAGCCTTTCACGTTTTATAAAATCAGAACATTTAAAATGTCTGCCTTGGAAAAAGCTAATGGAAACGGTATCGTTCACACCAAAAAACTTGAGCATGATTTCCGCAATCTTACCATCATCGGAATGGTGCTCATACAAGTTTATCTTGATGAATTCCCACAGCTTTTTTTGGTATTTACAGGAAAAATGTCTTTTGTCGGCCCGCGCCCGACTAATCCGGAAACATATGCGAAATATATCGCCCGTGGCAATCGCGCTAAGGTAATTTTAAAGGCGGGACTGACTGGCCGTTTCCAAACTCACAAAGCAATCAAATACGGTCTTGACCAGGAACAGGTGGACATGGAATACGCGTATTTTTGTAAAAACAGTTCGGGATTACAAATAGTGGTGCACGATATAACAATTCTTTTGCAAACTGCCCTTACTATCATGCGCGCCGAGGGAATTTAAAAAATCTACTTTTATTTATCCAAATCAAGGATTTCGTCGATACGTATTTGCGCAACGAACTCAGGCACATGGGATACAAGAATCATCCCACCCTGATATTTATCAAGGGCCTTGGCGATGATGGGAAGATGGCGGAAGTTGATGTGGTTTGTGGGCTCATCAAGAATTAAGAGTCCTGGGCGCTCTAGCACCAAACGCGCGAAAGCTACAAGTCCTTTCTGCCCCTCTGAAAGGCTTCCGATCTTGCTTTTAACAGCTTCAGCACCGATGAGAAAGCCGGCGGCCACACTTCTCATTTCCTCCTCGTCTTCTCTCTCCATCGCGGATATAAGCGATTGATGCACAGTGTCGTCAAAATTTAGTGTAGAAAAATCCTGCCGATAGTAGCCAATTTTAACGCCCGGGAGAAGCTCAATGCCCTTTTTGCCTTGTGCAATTGACTCTAGAAGCGTGCTCTTACCTATGCCGTTCCGACCTCGAAGCAGTAAATGATGATTGTGCTTAAGAATAATGTTTGCTTCTCGCAGGACAGGCTTGTGCTTGCTATTTAACACAGTGAAAGAGGAAATGTGTGCAAGCTTGCCACTAATGTCTTGTGTTGGAATCGTGAACGGACGAATAGTGTTGTCTTCTTTGCGCACATCAACAATATCTTCCTCAAGCTCTTCAGCCTTTTCACGCATACGCTTTGCTACAAGGCGCATCTGTCCGCCTTTGTGTGCAAAAAAGTTTGCTTTATCTTTATTCTCCTGAATTTCTTTGGCAAGCTGGGCATTCTTGCGATTTTCCTTCTCTATTCGGGCAGAAATCTCACGAACCACGTCACTATAGTTTCCTGAATACTGCTCAACTTTGCGGGTACGGGAGTCCAAATACAGAACGCTGTCGGTGAAAGAATTAAGAAACTCCGCATCGTGAGAAATGACGATAACGGTCTTTTTATATTCAATAAGAAAACGTGTGAGATGTGCAATCCCCTCTTTATCAAGGTTGTTCGTCGGCTCATCAAGAAGCAGGATGTCGGGGCTCACGATGAGAGCCGAAGCCAGAAGGAGCCGTGCCTGCTGTCCTCCAGAGAATGATCGTATGATGCGGTCATGGAGCTTTGTATGCCCTTTGAGCGCCACTACCTCAAGAACATCATCAATACGCGGGTCAATGTCATAAACTTTTTGGGTAAAACATTTTTGGAAAAAATCACGGACTGTAAGGTCGAGGTCTTGGCGCGGAATAACTTGTCGGGAGAGTGCAATTGAGAGTCCCCCAACAACATTTACCTTTCCAGATTCAGGATTAAGTGTTCCTTCAATAAGATGAAAAATAGTACTTTTGCCTGCACCGTTCTGCCCCATGACAGTGACTTTCGTACCAGCACGCACGGAAAAATTAACCTCGTCTAAAACTGGTTTGGCGTGTCCGTATTCAAACGAAACGTTATCAAATGAAACAATGCTTGCGGCTTTTGCCATGAAGTGTTCAATCTATATCATTTAAGCTCCTGTATCAATCGGTACACTTACTTCTTTCTCTTGTTTGACTCTTTCGTGTAATATCCAGGCCAACATTTTGGGCATATAGGGCAATCCTTGCTTTTAGAAAATGTGTGTCCCCGACTGCAGGTTTTTGTCGTCATTGCTTTTTGTAGATGGCTATCTAATACGAAGTCAGAACCTATTTAAATAAAACCTTATAGGTATATTCTGGTAACAAAAGTTCTTCTAAATCCTGACCCACGCCATTAAGCTTACCAGTATATTCTTTTTTGTAATGAGGAATAATTTTTATTGGCAAAATACCCAAACCTTCAAATACTTGACCTGCACGTGGACTATAGAAATATTTACACCAAACATTCGCACCAGCTGATTCACCAGCAATAATTTTTCCAGTAATCAGATTTTTCAATTCTGGGTATTTCTTAAGAGTTTCAAGTAGTTTTAGACTTACTCCTCCGTGAAAATATAGAACATCAGCTAGTTTTATTTGATTTATAAAATCACTTTCAGTTGCAATTTCAATAGTGATTTCTTTTTGCCATTTATTTTTAATGAATTCAGAAGAAACTTTCTTTGTTGCTAAAGGTATTCTATCAGCATCTTTTGCGAAAGGTATGAGTAATACCTTTGAATTTTCTGGTGCATCTTTTAAAATCTCTTTGTAAAAATCAGAATTATCTTCATTTACTTTTTCAGAATTAAATCCACCATGGAGAATAAACTTAGTTTTCATAATTTGGATTATACTAAACTTCTGTCCCTCGCAAAGCTCGGGACGCTGAAATTTTATAGTCGCTCCATCTACAGGTGTCGACACTTACCATGTCGACTCGCCCGTTAAAATTATAAACTTGTACTGCTCGCTGCTGCTCCCAGTATCTTCGTCGTTCCCACTCCTCGAGCTGCTGGACTTGGACTCGAACCAAGATACTCGCCTCCAAAGGGCGATGTCCTACCATTAGACGATCCAGCAAAATTACTTTTCAATGTGTCCTACTCCCTCGGCCATAGCCTACGGGCGAGGCCGGCAATATCTCTATTATCTTGCCGTACATAGAGTCTAAATACAAGTTAAAGCCCCCGCCTTAGGCGGGGGCTTTTTGAAATCAAATCTAGCTTATATCCTCATCGCCATCCTCCTGTGCGCGTATAGGATGATTATGCACCTTGTGTTCTTCGCATGGGCATTCGCACGCCATGCATACGCTATCTTTTTTTTCGTTTTCTCCTTCCATAGTTAAAAAATACCCCCACATTATACACCTATTATTTTTATTAAAACAAGTTCGAGCGGAAGCTCTGGAATATACGCGCGATACATGTTTTCATACGCACCCAAGAGCTCATTTAAAGTAGCAGAGGAGATGCCGGATTCCTTGGAAGCGCCTAATTTTTTAAGAAAAATATAATCTTCTTGGGTCAACTCTTCTTTAATGCTTTCTTCCATTTCCGGCGCAAAACGAAGCAAGAGAATGAAGCGAATGTTGCGAATGAGGAGTTTGAGCAATATTTTCATATCAAGATTTGCTTCCGTTCCCTTGCGTACAGCCACAAGCGCGCCCGAGAGATTTTTGCCTGAAATGCACTCAATAATTGAATTGACCAGCACTCCTTTTGGCGCGCCGATAACCGCCTCCACCTCTTGCAGAGATACTTTTTTGTCCGTTGAGGAAATAATCACTTTCTGTAAAATTCCGAGCGCATCGCGAAACGAACCTTCGGAGAGAAGTGCGATTAAATCGGCAGATGCGGAGTCTAGCGTGAACCCTTCTTTCTTGGCAACATCAATTAAAGTTTTCTTGAGAATTTCCTGATTGGGTTTTTTGAACGTAAATGTCTGGCAGCGAGAGATAACTGTCTCGGGAAGTTTTTCCATCTCGGTCGTGGCGAGAATGAAAATGACATGCGCCGGCGGCTCTTCCAAAGTTTTGAGAAGCGCGTTGAATGCTTCTTTGGTGAGCATATGCACTTCGTCCACTATGTAGACTTTATATTTTGAATCAAACGGCATGCTCGTTACCGACTCTTTGATTTGGCGGATATCGTCAATACCACGATTGGACGCCGCGTCTATTTCATATAAATCATTTTCACTGCACCCGACCGCTCGCGCAAAAATTCGGGCGACGCTTGTTTTCCCTGTTCCGCGAGAACCGGAAAAAAGATAGGCATGGGAGATATTGCCTTGCTTAAGCGCGCCTTCAAGCACGGTAAGGACATGATTCTGACCCAATACTTGGGAGAATTTTTGAGGACGGTATTTTCGATAGAGTACTCCCTCGGACATGGAAAAAGTATAGCAAAATAAAAACCCCGTGAGATATGTCCCACGGGGTTTTTGTTTCAGTCTAGCGGGTCGCCAGACGAGATGAGAACAGAGGGAGCGAAGAATGGTCCTGCTCGGGTATGCCCATCTCACGTGCTCTCTCGGTACCGCGCATCAGAGCATTCCAGATGCGGGACCTGCGCTCACGAACTTCCGCTTTGTACCAGGCCTTAATGCGCGCGGTTTGCACCATGCGCAGAAGGAACGGAAGTTCTTCGCCGGTCACGTTCTTCATTCCTAAAAGAGCTTTTCTCATTGCATCCTCCGTGAGTTGTATGAATTGGTTAAGATATTTTCTACCCCCACTGTACCTCTTTTTACAGGTTTAGTCAAGTATTTTCCTGTTTTTAGATAAAAAAGGCCTATTTTACTCACTTCTTTAGCATCCTTTGTGTTCATAAGCCGAGCACGCAATTCCTTCGCCCCTGCCCAACCCGAAACATAGGCTTTGAAATGCTTTTTCATGATGGCAAAATTCTTCACCCCTTTAAATAGTTTTTCATAAAGCTTGGCGTGTTCAATCATCATTTTTATTTTTTCTTCTTGAGAAACTGGTGGATGCTCAATTTGGCGTTCACGCTTTGCGTGAGCCAAATTGGCAAATAACCACGGGTTTCCGAAAATCGCCCGCCCAAGCATTGCGCCATCTGCCCCCGATTCTTTTACTTTCTTCATAGCATCAGAGAGACTGGCAATATCACCATTTCCAAGTATAAGAGTTTTGCTTTTAAGTCTGTCGCGGATGAGAACTGCTTTGGCAACCATCTCCCAGCGCGCTGGAACGTCCGACATTTCTTTGCGTGTGCGAGCGTGGAGGGTTATAGCAGCTGGTTCTTCCGCGAGAAGCTCTGGGAGCCATGTATCAAGTTCATCCATTTTGTATCCAATGCGGGTTTTGAGAGACACAGGAATTTTATCTTGCACTCCCCGCTTTGCCGCGCGGATAATCTCTCGCGCGAGAGCTGGTGTTTTTATGAGTGCAGCACCGGCACCCTGTTTTTCAACTGCCTTATCGGGACATCCCATATTTATGTCCACTCCATCAAAACCCAATTCAAGTGCAAGCGCCGCAGCCTTTTGCATAAATTCCGGCTTTGAGGTAAAAAACTGCGCAACAATCGGATGCTCTTTTTTTGTAAATGCGATGTTAATCATAAGAGCATCGCGACCACCAAGAAAAAGTCCGTCAGCAGACGTAAATTCGGTGAACATCACGTCGGGCTTACCATGCTCTGCTATGAGACGCCGAAATGCCGCGTCGGTCACATCTGCCATCGGCGCAAGCGCCATGATAGGCTTTTTAAGTTTTTTCCAAAATCCTTGATTCATCGATTTTTCACAATATCACAGTATATAAGAGAAATTTTTGAGCACAAGAATATCCCTACTCCAGAAAAGGAGTTACTCACTTAAAGGAAAATAACAGCAGATAGTTTTTAGAGCGAGTATTGTTTTTTGAAAAGCCTTGCGCAGATACGACGGTACGAGCAGAGCAATTCGCCAGCGGGCGAATATGCGTGCTTTTCAAAAGACCAATACGAGCGGTCATTTGTAAAAAATCTTATTTCCGAAACGGATATCAATGTAAGAGAAACTGGGGAGGTCCTTTTTATTCTCTCCCCAAAAGAGCCTCAAGTTTTCCGCACCCACACCAAGATCATTGTTCGTGCTTGCGAGGAGTTTCCCTTCAGATGTCGTGATTTCAATATCGCCATCACTCTTCACCAAAACTTCACTGGGAGAAAATCCAATGTGTGTAATCTCTTTTATAAATGAAAACACAGCTGTAAAAGAGTCAGGAAGAAATATTTGGCCAAGAGGATCTCCTCCCCCAATTGAACCCCGGTACCTTATATAGACACCGGGAGAAAAACTTGGCGCGGGAGTAAAAATAAAACCGTTAGAGCCAATAAAGTAGCAGGGTGAGTCCGAAGTGGCGCACCAAAGCGCGTAAGGAGTGCGTTCGCGCACAGTGACTTCAATTAGATTGAAGCTTGTGGCAGAAAGAGCGACGCTTTCAACGCGGGGAAAGTCTTTCATAATCGCTTTTTCTATGTCCTCTTTTGGATAGAGTAAGATATTCTTCTTTGAAAAAAGTCCGAGGTAGAGACCTTTGCTCTGCGTAAATACAATAGATTCAATAAGAGCGGTGTCGGTAACCGCATTTCCCTTTACTTCAACTTTCTCAATAGTAAAAAAAGAACTCCGCGACATAAAGGAGAGTGAAAAAATAATCACTCCAAGAGAGGCAAGTATGAGGAGAATTTTGAGAACTCGGAAACTTCGACGGCGACCTGCCGCACGCTTTGATCGGGTAAGGAGTCGCTTCTTTGACATAACTTACTGAGATTTAGTAATACGATTTCTGCTTCCCATGTAGGAGCGTAATATTTCCGGGATAGTGATACTTCCATCTTTTTCTTGATAATTTTCAATAATGGAAATGAGTGTGCGAGGCGTGGCAATCGCGGTGTTATTGAGTGAGTGGGCGAATTTTATTTTCCCGTCATTATCTTTGTATCTGATATTGAGGCGACGGGTCTGGAAGTCGTGGAAATAAGATGAAGAGTGTGTTTCTTTGTAGGCTCCCTTTGAAGGCTCCCACGCTTCAATGTCGTATTTTTTCACTTGGCCGAGACCGAGGTCACCCCCGCAGTTGATAACCACTCGGTACGGGATATTGAGCTTAACCATTATCTCCTCGGAATTTGCGGTCAATTCTTCATGGAGAGATACCGATACATCGTGCTCTGCGACACCAAGTACGACCTGCTCTAATTTAAAAAATTCATGAACGCGGAATATGCCGCGCACGTCTTTGCCGTAACTTCCCGCTTCGCGGCGGAAACATGGAGAGAAAGCAAGCACTTTCGCGGGCAAATCTTTTTTCTCAAACACTTTGTCCATAAAATACCCCATTGCTGCCACTTCCCCTGTGCCCGCGAGATAATCTCCGTCTTGTGTCTTATAGAGGTCTTCTTCTCCTTGAGGGAGGTAGCCTGTACCGAAGAGGGTCTCGCGACGCAAGAGCGAAGGAACCATCATAAATTGAAAACCTTTGGGAAGGAGGGTATCCATGACAAAGTGCCAGAGAGCAAAATTGAGAAGTGCACCATCGCCTTTGAGAACGTAGCCGCGAAAGCCGGAAATCTCCGCGCCCTTTTTTATATCAACAATATCAAGCGCCTCCATAAGAGCAATGTGGTCCTTGGGTTTGAAAGAAAACTTTTTTATCTCTCCCCACGCGCGCACCTCCTTGTTGTTCGCATCGCTTTCCCCTTCCGGAACCGAAATATCGGGGATGTTGGGAACCGAGAGCATAAGCGTCTGCCACTCTTTTGTCACTTCTTTGAGTTCAGCTTCAAGAGAGGAAAGTGTGCCCTTGAGTTCCTGCATTTCCTTGATAAAAGCGGCCTTATCAATTGAATTTGCTTGAGAAATTTTCTCACTATATGCATTCTGGATGCTCCGCTTTGATTCCACGTCGCGCAGAAGTGCCCGACGCTTATCATCAGTTTTGAGAAGCGCTTTGACATCAAAAGAAATGCGCTTTTTGCGAGCTCCGTCAGCAATCAACTCGGGATTTTCGCGGATAAAATTGATATCAAGCATGATAGTATTGAGTATATCGCATAGGCACACTCAAATCCACCGATGAATCCAGCTTAGAGACCACAAAGTTATGAATTTGAAATACGCTTTACAATATAAAAACAAGGGTCAATTTTTTATTAATCTTAGTAATATCGACGGAAATGCCCATGGCATTTCCTATCTCTAACTGGATGAATTATCCGGTACGAAAACTCTCCCATAAGGAATTTCCCGCGCTTCTCAAAGAAATTTCTGATCCGCCAGAGAGTTTGTATCTCCGGGGTAATCTCCCCACTCAATCTAAAATTCTCTCTGTCGTGGGAGCGCGTGCTTACAGCTCGTATGGGAAAGAGGTCTGCGAAATGCTCATTGGCGGATTGCGCGGATACAATGTCGCTATCGTCTCGGGACTTGCTCTTGGAATTGATTCAATCGCGCATAAAAGCGCCCTATCAGCGGGGCTTTTTACTCTGGCTGTGCCTGGGTCGGGACTCAGTGACGATGTTTTATACCCGAGCACACACAAGAAACTGGCCCACGGCATTCTGGACGCAGGTGGAGGACTTATCTCCGAATTTGAACCTGACTTTAAAGCAACTCCGTGGAGCTTCCCCCAGCGCAACCGCATCATGGCAGGACTCTCCCACGCAACACTTGTTATTGAAGCAGAAAAGAAGTCGGGAACGCTTATCACGTCGCGACTTGCGGTGGAGTATAATCGTGATGTATTTACTGTTCCAGGCTCCATATTTTCAAAGAATTCCGAAGGGCCACATTTGCTCATTCGACTTGGCGCAACGCCCATAAGTACATCGAAGGAATTGCGCGAGGCCCTGGGCTTCAAGGAAGATAGAAGCGAGGAAGACATTAGAGAAAACTGCTCACCGGAAGAAAATAAAATTTTTGATTTGCTGAGAGCTCCGCTCACTAAAGACGAACTGATACGAGAGAGCGGACTCTCAATAAGCCAGGCCAACACGCTCATTTCTCTTATGGAAATCAAGGGACTTATTGAGGAGTCAGTGGGAGAAATACGAATACGAAAATAGAAATAGAAATTTGCAAAAAAGAAACTCTTGTAGTACTAATGGGTACACATGGGAAAGAAAATTCTTATCGTTGAGTCCCCTGCAAAGGCAAAAACGATTTCAAAATATCTCGACGGCGCGTATACCGTCACTGCTTCCGTGGGACATATTCGAGACTTGCCAAAAAACAGCAAAAAAGCCGTAGACAAAGAACACGGTTTTATTCCCTATTATGAAGTTGCCAAAGGAAAGGAGAAAGTAATTACTGAAATAAAACGCCTAGTAAAGAAGGCTGACGAAGTGGTCCTTGCCACCGACCCTGACCGCGAAGGAGAAGCGATTGCCTGGCACATTGTGGAAGCAGTGGGGCTTAAAAACCCCAAGCGCGTGGTCTTTCATGAAATTACGAAAGAAGCGGTGCTTGAAGCGCTTAAGCACCCTCGTGCAATTGATATGAACCTCAAGGAAGCGCAGGAAGCGCGGCGCGTGCTTGACCGCCTTGTAGGATATGATCTCTCGGGCCTCATTTGGAAAAAAGTCCGCTATGGACTCTCGGCCGGACGAGTGCAATCCCCCGCTCTGCGCATCATTGTTGAGCGCGAGCGGGAAATCAAAGCGTTTAAATCCGAGAAATTCTGGGTTATTACCGCCGACACAAAAACAAAAAAAGATGAAGATATACTTTTTATCTGCAGTATTGAGCCGAGAGAATTTGTGGAGGTAGAGAAAATTCTCAAACGCGCAAAAGAGGGTGCGTGGAAAGTGGGAGATGTTAAAGAAAGCGAATGGAAGCGCTCTCCCCGACCGCCGTTTACTACATCCACCTTACAGCAAGCCGCGAGTTCCCGGCTTGGCATTTCTCCTTCACGCACGATGTCCTTGGCACAGAAACTCTATGAAGCGGGTCACATCACCTACATGCGCACGGATAGCACAAGTATAAGTGAAGTTGCACGCGCTCACATAGCGGAAGTGGTTAAAAAAGAATTCGGAGAAAAATACCTAGAAACGCGAGTATACAAAACAAAATCAAAAAATGCCCAGGAAGCGCATGAAGCGATTCGCCCTACGGATGCCCGAAAAAAGAATGCCGGAGGAAATGAAGCGGAGAAAGCGCTTTATACTCTTATACGCGAACGTATCATTTCTTCTCAAATGGCCGATGCAGTGATTCTTAAAACAAAAATCATTGCGGAAGCGGGAGTGGGAAATCCTGAATTCGGCGCTAATGGCTCGCGAGTGCTGTTCCCTGGCTGGCTTGTTGCCGACCCGCGTGCGCGAGGTGAGGACGTTGAACTTCCAAAAGTTATCGTCGGAGATCCACTCATGTTACAAGAAATACACATGGAAGAAAAGCAGACGCTTCCTCCTCCACGCTACTCCGAAGCGGGGCTTGTCAAAGAATTGGAGAAACGAGGAATCGGACGACCATCAACGTATGCCTCAATTATTAAAACGCTTCAGGACCGCGGCTATGTGGAGAAAATTGACCGGAGCCTCAAGCCCACCGATACAGGCGAGGTCGTGAGCACGTTCCTTGAAGAAAACTTTGC
>ERZ1292623.2615-Hain-H51-01um-R1-2615-length-15906-cov-22_pt1 | contig 15906 bp, 24 predicted proteins | sample MGYA00564398_ERZ1292623 | MGnify/ENA primary metagenome ERZ1292623 (study PRJEB36523, sample SAMEA6512633) | groundwater metagenome | collected 2019-01-07 | study: AquaDiva: Metagenomics assemblies of 32 groundwater samples | reverse complement strand
AAGATAAAGAATCTAATAAACCAATATCAAATCTTGAAGTTGTTCATGATAAAATAATGCATGTTATTCTTATAAGAAAAGATTTGAAGTATTTTGACCATATACATCCGATACAAAAAGAACTTGGTACATTTTCTGTTCCATACTCGTTTTATGCTCCTGGGGAATACAGAATATGGATGGACTTTACAGTTAATGGTATACCTCATATAGTTGATTTTGATACAATTGTTTCTGGAAATTCTGAAAATACTAAATTAGATAGTCTTAATGGATTGAAAGTTAATATAAACACTGATAACATAAAAATAGGTGAACCTACAAAATTTGATTTTACAGTTATTGATAATAATAACAATTCAGTTCAGATAAAAGAAAAATTCTTAGCGGCTAATGCACATCTCATTGTTATAGATGAAAATTTAGATAAATTTGGTCATGTTCACGATGAGAAAATTGATGGAGACAATATCCTCTCTTTTGAATATGTATTTCAAGAAACAGGATTACATAAACTCTGGGCCCAATTTTCTGCGGAAAATATAACTAGAACTAAAGAATTTAAGATTATGGTAAATAAAAAATGGTAGAAGAAGATAAAAGTTATAAAGAGATTTTGAAAGAATATTGTAATAAAGAAAAAGTATTCTTAATTATAATCGTTTTGCTTTTTGTATTTGTTTCTTTAATTATCTTTTCAAATCAATTTAATAAGAAGTCTCTTTTTGAAACACAAGCTATTGAATCCCAGCCCTTGACATTAGAGCAAAAATTTGCTAAACTTAGTGTTGCTAAAACTAATTTTTGTGCTAAATCTGATTTTATAGACTCTTTATCTGAAGATGATAGATTACAAGGTTCTTGTTGTTCTAAAATGGATTTTCATAGATATAAAGAACAAGTAGAGGGTCTAAAAAAATATTCCTATACATCTGTGATACCGTCAGATCCGTATGATATATCTATTTCTTTAGCGAAAGAGCTTCTTAATTATCAAAAGAACATTCAATTAAATGAAGAACAGCAGAAAATTTATGATGGAGCTATGAAAATGTCACATGAAGGCGGACCATGTTGTTGTAAATGTTGGCGATGGGATGCTTTTGAGGGACAGGCAAAATATCTTATTGTTGAAAAAGGATTTATAGCTGAACAGGTTGCAGAAGTTTGGGACTTAGAAGATGGTTGTGGTGGGAGTGGACATGTTGAAGGGGAGGAACATTAAATGGCAGAAAGAACAAGATGCGAACTATGCAACAGAGAATTTAAAGATATAGATGGATTACGTGTGCATAATGCAACAAAGCATCTAGAGCTAGTTAAGGAACCAAAAAAATCTTTACCAGTTAAAAAAATTAGAAATTGGATTATTGTCTTTGTTATTCTCGGCTTGATTGTCTGGGGAGTTATAGCACTAATTCCTAAAAATAATGTAAAAGAACTAAATGTAGATATTGAAGGGAGTAATGTTAGTATACCTACTGGTGCTGTGCACTGGCATCCAAAGTTAACTATAAAAATCGATGATGAGAGAATAAACATACCAGCAAATATAGGAATAAGTGTTGGAAAGGTTGTAGATACTTCTCTAAGTGGAATGCGAATGTCGCCAACCCATACACATGAAACAGATGGAACAATTCATTTAGAAAACAATAATCCAAGCTCTAAACCAGAAACTTTTACACTAGGTTACTTCTTTTATGTATGGGATAAACAGTTTAATTCTTCTTGCATTTTTGAATATTGCGCAGATAAAGGAGAATTAAAAATGTACGTCAATGGAAAAGAAAATGCAGAATTTCAGAATTATATAATGAGAGATGAAGATGAGATAATTATAGAATATATTTCAAAGGAGAGTTAAGATGATTCAATCTGAAATTAAAATAGATGAAAAGAAAAAAGCAGTTCAAAGTGAAAAAATAGTAGTGGGCTTTATATATTTAATTATAGCTTTTGCCTTAATTATTCTCCTTTTTACCGCGAAGTCTATATTTTTCCCAAAAGAATTAACCAATAATGCTAATATAGTATCGAATAATATTATGGGACAAAAGTTAAGTAGAATGTCACTTGCTCCATTTGATATCGAACTAGCAAAGCAGTTTATGGATAAAAATAATGATGGAAAGTGTGACGCTTGCGGAATGCCGGTTGAAATGTGCATTGATTCTGGAGAAATACAGTGCAGTATGAGCTCAGATTCTACCATAGGAAAACTAGGATCACAACATATTCATGCTGACTGGAAAGTGTATATCAATGGGAAAGCTCTTGACGAAAACTTCTTGGCTCCTCTTGCGATGGATATGTCGAGGATGGATAATGCAAAAACCAGTAGTCTTATTCATTTAGATTCTGGTGCCCCAGCACCTGAAAAAACAGGCGATTTATTACATATGCACGCAACCGGCGTGCAATTATGGATATTTTTTGAAAGTATAGATTTAGAACTGCCACAAGGTATGAAAGCTTATGTTAACGGAAAACCTATAGAGGATTACCAGAACTATGTATTTAATGACTTAGATAAAATTTTGATAACAGATGGCGTTGGAGATTTACAAAATCAATTAAGCTCAATAACGAACTTCGCAGGTATACATTAAAATATGTCAGATCAATTCAAATGCGCACATTGTAACGAGAAATTTAACTCTGAAGTAGCATTAAGTCAGCATAGTAATGCAAAGCACTATGATCTTAAAGTAGATAAAAATGGGTTGTTGTGGCAATCAGAGTCGTCAAAAGAGTAAGGGCCATGCGGGGCCCCCCTTCCTCCTATGAAAAGCAAACATCACGGATCATTTGGATTATGCTCTTGCTTATCATTGGTTTACTGCTGTTTAGTCTATTAAGGTAAAGATGCTTAATAGGCATAAGTATGTAGAGTAAGTATCATGAAAGAATCAACCAATAAATATGGGATATCATTCAAATGAGAAAATTGATTTATAAGGCTCGTGATAATTCTTTGGTAACTATGCTGCTTTGCTTAGTTCCTATTTTATTATTTATCCTCTTGATACAATTTTTTCCACAATATCCTTATTTATCTATCATTGCATTATTGATCTGTCCTATTTCGATGTGGTTTATGATGCGTTTTATGCATAAAGAAAAATCATGATAAAATAAAAAAAACGAGGGCCAGAGCAACTTAAAAGTTTAGGGAGATCAAGATAAGAACAATGAAATATAAAAATTTTATTAAGGAAAAATTGGCAAGTATTATAAGTAGCTTTTCTGGAACAATGGGATTTCTAGGAGGATGGCAAGTGTGTCATAATCTTTGCTTAGGGCTTATTGCTTTGCTTTCAGTTATAGGGATAACTCTTGTGGGGATGCCCCTACTTTTTTTAACTAAAGTAGCTATTCCATTTTGGATAGCTGCCGTAATATTATTTGGAGTAACTTTGCTTTTTTACTTCAAGAAAAAATGTATTTCAAAAAGTTTGCTATTATTAAATTTAGGAATAATTATTGCGGGAGTTCCCTTTTCACAGATCCAAAAATTTATAATTTATTTTTGGATTATGGGTGGAACTATAATAACTATTGGTATATTGATTTTCATTAAAGATAAATATTTAAATAGATATAAAATTAATAATTGAAAGGAGGTTCAAGATGGACACCATAGTTATTATATTGCTTATTATACTAATATTAGCAGTAATTTTTTTTGGAATGACTAGTTTGCGCTCAGATAGCAATAAAGTCTCAGGAGCTGCAACATCATTTCCAATTCAGTATAGTGGCGGCGGATGTGGCCGCTAGCTTTTTTTAAATGGAGCATGAATGTCAAATATGTAATCGTGGTTTTGATTCAAAAGAAGCTTTGAATCAGCACAATCAAGCCAAGCATTTACAACCAGTGCAAGTAAAAAAGATAAATATAAGAAAATATATAATTATCTCGCTTATTCTTTTAATAATCATATTCTTTGGAGGAACAATATATTCACAAACTAAAAAGCCAGGTTCATATGACGAATTTGCACAATGCCTTACTGAAAAAGGAGTCAAGGTCTATGGAAATGACTTTTGCCAGTACACAACAAAGCAATTTAATTACTTTGGCAAATCAAAGCAGTATCTTAATTATATTAAATGCTCTGAAAATAAAGAATTGTGTGATAGCAAGGATATAACTACAACACCTACATGGGAGATAAACAATGAATTATATTCTCAGGTTCAGACATTTGAAAGATTGGAAGCTATAACTGGATGTAAAATATAGAAATCAAAAAACTATAGTGAAAGACCTAAATCTTTCCCTAAATAGTCAACGACAAACTGAGGAAAAAATAAAGTCGTTGACTATAGCAAACAAAAAGTATTTTCAAATTAGAAATTAAAGAAGCAAAAATGCTTTTTGTTTGACAAACCAGCACTTTTAGATGTTGGTTAAAAACAGAAGGTTTTGTGATATTGTTGGGATATTTATATAAAAACAAGCAAACATTTAAAAAAATAAACCTTCTTAGAAAGTAAACAAATGAAATACTCAAAAAGAGAAATAAAAGATTTATGGATCGCAGGACTTGTTATATCTCTAGCCTTTGCTATACTTTTATCTGGAGGATATAAAGCAATTATTTCATTTAATTCTGTTATTTTAATTGCATTTTTTGTTGCATTTTTTACTGCGGGCATCGGTTTTTTACTGCATGAGTTAATGCATAAGTACGTTGCACAAAGTTATGGTTTGTTTGCGGAATTCAAAGCATATTACCAGATGTTATTGTTTACAACATTTCTCTCTTTTTTTGGATTCATAATTGCTGCGCCAGGAGCTGTTTATATTCAAGGAAGGATAACAAAAGAGAAAAATGGCAAGATATCTTTAGCAGGACCTATAACAAACATTGTTTTGGCTTTGATTTTTTTAGTTTTTATTTTAGCCTTTAGGACTGATGGAATTTTAGAATATTTCTTAAATTTTGGTTTAACCATTAATGCCTTGCTTGCAGCATTTAATATGATTCCAGTAATGCCATTTGATGGAGCAAAGATTTTAGATTGGAACAAAGTAATTTATGCTATAACAGCTGCTGTTGCTGTAGGTCTGTTTATTATCGGATATTTCATTTAGATGCCTATACAACAAACATAGAAATCTTTAAATACTAATATGTCTTTAGTATTCATATGATAGATAAAAACATATTAAAATTAGAGCATAATCATGACCACACAAAGATTTCAGAGAAAGAATTATATGAAGTCTATAAAATATTTTTTGGGACTTTGGTAAGCGAGCTTAGATTAAAAATTATTAATTTATTAAAAAAAGATAAGAAAACTGTTTCTGAAATTATGAATGAGTTATGTATAGACCAGACAGCAGTTTCGCATAATCTAGCAAGATTAAAGTTATGCGGATTTGTGAAAAGCGAAATTGATGGGAAATTTAGAAAATATTACTTAAACAAAGAAACAATTAAACCATTGATAGATATAATAAATAAGCATATGTCGCAGTATTGTATCCATATTTTGAGGAAGATGAAAAAAATGAAAGGAGGTGAGAATTAATGAAAAATAAATTTATTATTTTAATAGTAAATATCTTATTATTAACAAGTTTCGTTTTTGCTCAAACAGATCAAGGATTTTATGGATGTAATATGGGGGCAATGATGTATGGAACCTCTGGCTTCTTGCCAATGACTTTTGTATGGGTTTTTAGTATTCTTATATTAGTGGCATTAATCTTATTAATTTTTTGGCTCGTTAAACAGATACAGAAATAAAATGAAATAAAATGCAAAGACAAATTACACTATCCGAATTAGAACAAACAAATGAAAAATTTTTTGATTTTTGGTCTAGATTTTATGACAAAAAAGGATTTTTTAGCAGGTTTCTTTTTAATATAGTTTATAAAACAATAAAGTCCATAAATATAAAACAGGGGTCTAAGATTTTAGATGTTGGATGTGGAACAGGAAATTTGCTTTATTTATTAGAGAGACAAAAGAAAAATTTTAAATTATACGGAATAGATATTTCTGAAAAAATGTTAGAAGTAGCTGAAAAAAAGCTGAATAATGTTAGTCTTATAAGAACTTCTGTTTTTAACTTAGACAAAAAATTTAAGAATAATTTTGATTATATATTTGTAGTTGATGTTTTTCATCATATTCCAGAACAGGAAAAAACAACCAAGAAATTTCATAGACTTCTTAAGAATAATGGAAAATTAATTATAACTGATTTTGATTTTGGAAAGACCTTTAATTATATTTTTCATGTGATAGAACCAGGAAACTCTGGTCTTAATAACAAAAAACAAATGAAAACTTTATTTATAAAATCCGGATTTTTTGTTGAAAAACAGAAAAAATTAGGATTGTTTTCAATTATGACTGTTGGAATAAAAATGAAAAACAAATATAAAAATGGCAAACAAAACAATTCATAAAGGAAAGGATGTTTATCAATGCGATGAATGTAAATTTATTTATAAAGACAGGAAATTGGCAGAAAAATGTGAATCTTGGTGTAGCAAGAATCATAGCTGTAATATAGAAGTAATTAAATATGCAATTAAATAGAAAAAAGATAGAAAATGAAAAAACTAAAACTGAATATAATGGGAATGCATTGTGCTTCATGCGCTGTAAGTATAGACAGAAGTTTAAGGAAAATTTCTGGAGTTAAAGACGTTAGAGTTAGCGCTTTAATAAACAAGGCATTTGTAGAGTCTGAAGACAAAACTTCTGAAGAAGAAATGAAAAAAGCTGTTGCAAGGGCGGGATATAAAGTAGTGAGTATAGAGAAAGATTAAAATTTATTAAAATGAAGGAAGTAAGGGATCTAATTAATAGCTTAAAAATGAAGGGGAAGAAGTTTATATTTGGAAAGATAAGCCAAATGAGTTCTATAAGGCTCATAGTCATCTTTATAACACGCTTCTTATAATAATAAAAGGCAATATGAAAATTAAACTTAAAAACAAAAAGCTAAATCTTAAAAAGGGAGATAAAATAATTATAATGGCCAATGAAAAGCATGAAGTTGAAATTGGGCCCAATGGATGCAATTATATTGTAGCTGAAAAATCAAAACAAAGCTCTATAAAAACTTAATTTAAATTAATAAATAACGAAAAATGGAAGATGAACATGCGCATCACGCAGAAATAAAAGAAGAAAGCATTGAAGAAATTGAAATGCGTGAGTGGAAGCGAAAGCTTATAGGAAGTTGGATTTTTGGCGCGCCACTTCTTATTCTTATGGCTATTATAAGAATATTTGGAATAACTTTATTTTCCGGGGGGATTGATGTTGCGTTATTTTTGGTTTTGGGCTTTCCGATTGTTTTTGTTTTTGGCTGGAGCACAATTAAAGGTGGTTTAAGGGGATTTTATACTTTTTATTTTAATATGGATTCCCTTATTGCGCTGGGAACAGTTATTGCTTATTTGAGCGGAATTTTTAGTTATTTTGGCTTTGTCGCAGATTATTCTGGAGTTGCTGGCGCAATTATGGCTATTTTTATTACAGGAAAGTTTATTGAGAGTAAAGCAAAGGGCAGAGCAACTCAAGAAATTAGGAAATTGTTAGAATTAGGAGCCAAAAAAGCCAATATTTTAAAAGGGAAAACTGAAGTTGAGATCGAGATTTCTAATGTAAAAGTTGGGGATATTTTAATAATAAGGCCAGGAGAAAAAATTCCTACAGATGGGATTGTGGTTAGAGGAGAAAGTAGTGTCGATGAAAGCATGGTTACAGGAGAAAGTCTTCCTACTGATAAAATAAAAGGAAGCAAAGTTATCGGAGCTACTTTAAATCAAGATGGTATTTTATATGTTAAAGCAGAAAAAATTGGTAAAGATACTTTTCTTGCTCATATAATAGAACTTGTTGAAGAGGCTCAAGGAACTAAAGTTCCAATACAAAAGTTAGCTGATAAAATAACAAACATTTTTGTTCCAGTTATTTTAATTTTAGCTGTTTTAAGTTTTTTTGGATGGTGGATTTTTTCCGGAGTTTTGAGTAAGGCGATAGGAGTTGCAATTTCTGTTTTAGTTATAGCTTGTCCTTGTTCTTTAGGATTAGCAGTTCCAATAGCTTTAATGGTAGGAAGTGGGATTGGAGCTAAAAATGGAATTTTAATAAGAAAAGGAGAGGCAATACAAACAATGAAAGAAGTTAAGATAATTATATTTGATAAAACAGGGACAATAACAAAAGGAAAGCCAGAAGTTACTGATATTTATAGTGAGGTTAAAAAAAATTATTTATTAGAAATAGCAGGAAGTTTGGAAAAATTAAGTGAACATCCTATTGCAAAGGCAGTTGTAGAAAAAGCTGGTTTAAAAAAATACAAACAAGTAAAAAGTTTTAAAGTATTAAGAGGGAGAGGAGTTGAAGGAGTTATTGGAAATAAGAAAATTTTAATAGGAAATAGATTTTTGATGAACGAAAGAAAAATAAATTTAGAAAATTTTGAAAATATAATTGAAAATTTTGAAAATGATGGCAAGACGGTTATGATAGTTTCAGAAAATAAAGAAGTTTTAGGAATTATAGCTGTTGCAGATGCCATTAAAGACGATTCTGCTGAAGCTATAGGAATTTTAAATAACGCTGGTTACAGAACAGTTATGGTAACAGGAGACAATGAAAGAACTGCTAGAGCCATTGCAAAAAAAGCTGGTATTAAAGAAGTTATAGCTAATGTTCTTCCAGAAGATAAAGCTAGAAAGGTTGAAGAGTTACAGAAAGAATTAGATGGAAGAGGATTTGTTGCTTTTGTTGGAGATGGGATAAATGACGCTCCTGCTTTAAAACAATCTAATGTTGGAATTGCTATGGGGAGTGGGACAGATATTGCTATTGAAGCTGGAGATTTGGTTTTAGCCAAAAGCTCTTTAATAGGGGTTGTTCAAGGAATAAGATTAAGTAAAGCCACATTTAGAAAAATAAAGCAAAATTTATTCTGGGCATTTGCTTATAATGTTGTTGCTATTCCCCTAGCTGTTTTAGGATTACTACACCCTATTATAGCAGAGATTGCAATGGCTCTGTCATCAATTACTGTTGTTACCAATGCTAATTTGTTGAGGGGGGCGAGGATTTAATAGATAGTTGGATCTAATAAAACTTAGTACATAAATTACATTTTGATTAATCGATTAATTTCTTTAATTTCTCCAATATCCAAACCATGCCTTCTGTGTCTCTACCACAATATTTTTTTAAGTTTGCACGCACTTTCTTTATTTCTTCAGGAGCTGCTTTTTCTCCTTCATAATTTCCATGAGTGATAAATAAATAAGAAAGAGAGGCGTTTAAACTATTAGCAATCTCTAAGTCTTCATAGGTTACACCAGTTAATACCGGTAAAACAGATTTTAGGGACGCGCTGCCTTTTTGATTTTGATGATAATACGCAAAGTTTCTAAATGGAGAATATAAATCAGCCATTCTTTCGATTATAGAATCAACCCATTCTTGATATTTTGGGAAGTACAATGCTAGGTTTTTAAGAACTGTTTGTTCAAAACTTTGATTATAAACAATTACACTTCCATTCGTGCCTAAAACCTTGTTAAGTTCTTCTATGAATCTGAGTCTAGGATCTTCAGAACCCTCTGCAATAAATGAATGGTGTTTTGGTTTTTGCCCTTCCTTCTTAATTACATGTAAAGAAAACTGAAAAGGTATTTGTTGGTAAGGTTTTAATCCATCATATAATGGAATTGCAACATAATAACTTTCAAAATCTAAAAAGTATAAAGGATATTTTAAGGTTTTAATAAAGGATAATAACTCTTCTTTATCATGATGTTGTTGCTTTGTTTTTGCAACCTTATGTTGTATCATTTGTTGTTTTCTAGTAAGATGATTATCATTCAAATCTTTAATTGATAGTATTCCAGAGTTAAATAATTCTATTGCTTTTTTTCCACCATAGTATAGGTCTAAGATATCACATTCTGGATGTTCTTGCCAAAATTTATCGTCTTTGTGAATACCAAAAGAATCATTATGGTATTCTTCTCCTCTTTTGAATTCAGGGCATTTTTTTAGTTTTGTTATATCAAATAACTTTCTTATCTTGGTTGGAACTTCAGGCATTAAATCTTTGATATATTGCGTAATATCTGCAATCGTAAAAAATTCCTTAGGATCAACTTCTCCTTGCCTAACGTATTGATTATTAACATGTAATACAAAACAATTCCTTATTTTTAAACCAACAGACTTATAACAATATTTTTGAAATGAAAGGTCTTCAAAATAATCTTCCTTAACTGTCGTAGCGCTCTTAACCTCTAAAACGTCCCATTCATTTTTTCCAACAGGCAACAATATATCAGCTCTAGCATAACACTTTCCATTCTTATGTATAAATCCTGCTTCAAATAAAGGTTTTCTTTTTTTTAACAATTCTCTAGATTTTTTATCATTCTCTATTGGAATAACCTCTTCAATATTTATTCCATCCGGAAATAAACTTTTTGCTAATTCTCCAACTTTTTTTCCTTCATCAAATTTATGTTGGGTAGTTTGATCTGTTTCTGGAAGTTCTTCTGGTTTGTTAAACACCAACCATATCCATTTACTACATTGTAATCCGTTTACATAACGAGATTTTGTCAGAAATTTTTGTTGTTTCATTTTATCCTAGCTTATTAATAAGAGATATTTTATAAAGGTTTATTTTAATTATTCTATGTAAAATATAAAATCTACCAATCAAGATTTAGGAAATCAAGAGAGAATGTATATAGTATTCCAAGAAGTTAGTTTCCAACTCAAGTTTATGTAACAACAATTCAACAAAATCTTTATTAACGGTTTTTTCTTTTGATAATAAACTATAGAGAACTTTGAAAAACCTAAAATTCAAAGTTCTCTAAGAAGGGTTTTGATGAAATTTCCTTCGGAAATCGGGGTTATTCAAAACCCTCTATAGTGAAAGACATAAGTCTTTCTCTAAATAGTCAACGACAAATTGGTGAAATATTAAAGTCGTTGACTATATATAAAAATAAAAGATAATTTTATTAGCTCAACCTTATTATAATAGACAAGTTTCAGCTTTAATATAGATTACCAATAAAAACAAATAAAATTTAATAAGGTAATAAAAAATGCCAGGAAAAGATTTTAACTTTTATAGAAAAAAATTAGACAATGGAGTTACAGTTATATTTGAAAAAAGAAAAGCTTCCGCTATAACTGTAGCTAGCAGTGTTAAGTTTGGAGCTCAGTATGAAAATGTTAATATTAAAGGCATAAGCCATTTTATAGAGCACTTGGTTTTTAAAGGCACTAAAAAAAGAAAAGTAGAAGAAATTCCCAGAGAAATTGAGAATAAAGGCGGAATTATTAATGCTTTTACTTCAGAGGATATCACATGTTATTGGAATAAGCTTCCTAGTAAACACTTTAGATTAGGAGCAGATATTTCTAGAGATTTAATTTTAAATCCTTTATTTGAGAAAAATGCATTAGAAAGGGAAAGAAAAGTTATTCTAGAGGAAATTAAAATGTATAATGACAATCCCACTACTTATGTTCTTGAAAAAATAAAAGAGCTCTTATACAAAAAACCATTTAATATGTCTGTTGCAGGGACTCTGAAAACTGTTTCTTCTTTGTCAAGAGAAAAAATAATAAAATTATTTAATTCTATTTATGCCAGCAATAATGTTGTTTTTAGTGTTGTTGGAGATGTTGACTGGAAAGATGTTGTAAAAGAAGCAAAAAAATTTACAAAAACTAAAAAGGAAATTAGTTTTGTTAAGATATTTCTTAAAAACGGAAAGTTTATTAAAAAAAGAAAAGGAATAGATCAGGCTCATTTAGTTTTAGGTTTTCATATGCCTAAATTAAACGACAAATACAGGTATGCTGCAGAAGTATTTGATAGTATTTTAGGAGGAGGAATGAGCAGTAGATTATTTCAAGAAATTAGAGAGAAGAGGGGTTTATGTTACTCAGTTAAAAGCGGTTTAGAGCAGTCTAGAGATTATTCTTATGAAACTATTTATGTTGGAACAATGAAAGAAAAAATTATGGAAGTTAAAAATCTTATTTTAAAAGAAATTAAAAAATTAAAAGACTTAAAACAAGCTGAATTGAGTGAAGCGAAAGAAAAATTAATTGGTTTAAGAGAGATTAACAAGGAAAAATCAGAATTAAGTATGTTTGAGTTATTGCATGAGGAAATTGGGGGAAATGCAGGAAACTATTATAAATATGAAGAAAATGTTGATAAAGTCAGATTAGAAGATGTTAGAAGATTAAGCAAATTAAAGGGATATAGTTTTGTTGCTTTAGCTCCTGATTTGTGATAAAAGGTAGTTGATAATTAATCTAAAACAGGAGAAGATATTTTAGTTTAGCTTGGGAAATGGGAGTTACTTATTACCCGCCATTGTTATTAATTTTTTCTTTTTCCTATTAGAGTATTCTATTAAATAAATTCCTAAAACTGTTGGAAAAAGCCCTAAAAGAGAATAAAATAATATTTTGACATTTAGGTTATTATTTATATTTGAGTTATTATCTAGTTCGTTGGTCTCGGATTTCTCTTTGTTTATTATCTCATGTTCAATCAACTCACCAACATTCAACCACATTAATCCTAAAAATAACAAAAATATTCCAATTATATCAAAAAATTTTAAATTCATAATAAAATTTGGTTTTGATAGTATTTAGATTTAATGTATCTGTTATTTTACCCGTAAAATGTTGGAATAAATTCAAATAAAAATCTATATAGAATAATTAAAGATAAAACAAGAATTACCCAAAATAAACTACCAACAGTAAATTTAACCCAATATGTACTTTTATTTAGTTGTTTTGATTCTAGATTTTTATAATATGTAATTAATCTCCAAACTGTGAAAATTATGCCTAATAATATAACGATTATGAAAAGAGGGCCAACTAAAATTGGTATCCCCTCTCCGCAAATCGCCATAACCATTTCCACAAGCTTTAATTCTAACCCGCTTTGGAATATCTTACATAGGGTTATGGCTAAAGTAACTTGAGTAATAATAAGCAGAATAATCATAATACAAAAAGTAATCGACACTTTGTAAATAAAAAATAATTTTTTCTTTTAAGAAATATCTAATCCTTCTTCCATACTTAAAATAACTAATTGATTGTTTAAATAACTATCGTAATCACACGTATTTGAATTGGTTAATTAATAAGTCATCAGAGTTATACTTAACTACTTTTAATAATGGCGATTGCTCAATTTTAGCACCAATTAGAATACTATAAACCTCTTATATGGTGTTATCACAGCTTAATAAGATTAAAACAATTGCTTGTAATTGTTAAACTAATAATTAATATTACAATAAATAATGATTTTAAGGTTTAAAAAGTAAATTGGTAAAAAAGTTAGTGCCGAATTGCACTAATCGCTTAAAGTTAAAATAAAAAAATTTAGTCTTTATCTGTCATATAGTAAACACCTAGTGTAACTATACCGATTACAACATGTAATATAGTTATGTTTGTATTGATGTTTAAGTATTGTAGTAAGAGTTCTTTTGCTCCTGGTATAAATCCTATTGCTCCAAGGACAAGGGCAATCCATCCAAGTGAGATGTTAAATCCAGGCCCACTTCCCATTGTTCCTACCCATATACCAATTAGTCCTGCAATTATGTGTAAGATGTCTTGAGTCGTATTTGTTGTAAAGTAACCAGCATCTCCTACTAAAGGGTTACCGATAAATCCAAGTATACCAACTAAAAGTAAAACAACACCTAATACAAGAGCAAATATTTTTTGAGTGCTTGTCATTTCATAGCCTCCTTTCACATATTTTAAAATTCAAGATTTTATAATAAATTTAATAATTGTTAAAAAGCAAATGGCATTAGTTAATTTTTTTAAATATAATCATTACCTTAACTTTTTAGCCGACTTCTGTTTTTTATTCGTATACAGACCAAATACGATTGTTAAAATCGCTCCCAATGGAACTGACCAGTTTTCTATTTGTGATACACCAACACTAGGTAAACCAGCCAATACTCCTCAAATAGCAGCGACCCACCTCGTCCATTTAGCCATTTTTATTTATCCTCCTTTAATATTAAATAACGAGGAAAAACCTATTTAAATAGGTTTTGGTTTTTCTATTTTATTAGAAAGTAATTAAAAAACAGGCACAATTATTAATAAATAGAGATTATAAATATAGATAAGTAATAATAAGTAGAATAAAAATATAAATGCAATTGATAATCAGTAACAAATAAAAACAAAGAGAATTACTTACTAACTATATTCATGATATTCTTTTTAATACAGAAAAAAAGTAAACCACCGTCCTTAGGCAGTGGACGTTGCTTCGCAACGTCTTTTTTTTCTGATATAAAAGATATAGCTAATTTATTAAAATGGAATTAAAAAGATGTTTTATCGCTCTTAATTTACCACTAGAAGCTGTCAATGAAATTAGAAAAGTACAGAAATTAATTAAAGATAAGAATTTATTTATAGGAAGGTTTACTGAATTAGAAAATTTGCATTTAACTTTAAAGTTTTTAGGGGAAATAACAGAAAATAAAATTGATGAAATTAAGGAGAGATTAAATGATGTAAGGTTTAGAACGTTTGAAGGACAGTTTGGTGGCGTTGGAGTTTTCTCTGAAAGTTTCGTAAAAATTATTTGGGTAGAATTAATTGGAGATGTTTTTGAGCTACAAAAACAAATCGATGAAAAACTTAATGGTTTGTTTGAGCCAGAAAAAATATTTATGAGCCATATTACAATCGCTAGAGTAAAACATGTTGATGATAAAAAAAAGCTTATTGAATTTTTAAAAAATATAACCAGTAAAAAAATAAAATTTAAAATAGACAATTTTTATTTAATGAAATCTGAATTGAAACCAGAAGGACCACTTTATAAAGTGATTGAGAAATGTAATTTGGTAAAACAAGCTTAAATAATTTTTATGTTTTATCGAAATTTTCGGTTTTTTTTCTGAATAAAGATGATTAGGTTATGTCAGAATTGAAAACTACACACTTTAGTGTGTAGTAGTTGCAAGGATGTTTTCAATTCTGAGCATCCCAAAAATCCAACGAACAAACCGCACACTAAAGTGTGCGGTTAGACAAGAGGATTTTTCTGATTTAAAAGAAATTGAAAAATATAGATCATAAAGTTAATTTAGGTTTAAATAATTTTTGTTTTTCAAAAACACTTTTTTAGTATAATCTTGTTTTTAACCATCAAACTATTAATTAGTTTTTGATGAGCAAGAATGAACTAAAGAGAGATAATTATAGTTTAGAGCAAAGAATACAAACTGCTGTTAAAAGCATTTTTGATCAATTTGAAAATAGGGCGTTCCCCAGTAAGATAGTCATTAAAAATTCTAATGGCCTTGAAAATTTTAAAGAGGTTTTAGAAAGAGAGCTTTTTTTAAGAGATTATAAAATAAAAGTTGTTATTAATCCAGTTAAGGATTTAAAGAAAGTTTCCAAGGATAACCAAGTGGAAGTAGGTTATATTATAGATGTTATTAATTACTTAAATCAAAACAATTACCCCGAGAGATTAATGTAGAATGTTATTTTTCTATTAAATTTTTAAAATACTTTGCTTTTGATTTTAAAATCTCTTTGAGTTCTTCTTCAGAGGTATTTATGATATTTTTAATTGTTTTAAATTTCTTGAGAAGTTTTTCAGAGGTTTTTGGTCCTATGTTTGGAAAAGCTTCTAAGATGTAAGATTTTTGCTCTGAAATTGTTTTGGGAATTCTTGAATGTAAGCTTATAATTGTTTTTGGCTTTGTTTGCTGTTTAGCAATTGTTATTAAATATTTTGCGGTGTCTTGATAATCTTGAGTAAAAATAATTGGAATTTTATAATTAGTTATTATTG
>ERZ1292623.2614-Hain-H51-01um-R1-2614-length-15915-cov-8_pt1 | contig 15915 bp, 18 predicted proteins | sample MGYA00564398_ERZ1292623 | MGnify/ENA primary metagenome ERZ1292623 (study PRJEB36523, sample SAMEA6512633) | groundwater metagenome | collected 2019-01-07 | study: AquaDiva: Metagenomics assemblies of 32 groundwater samples | reverse complement strand
TGAAATATGCCTTTATTTTTGTGCTGGAATTTATTTTTTCTAAGTGGGATTTTGCGACCAATGCTTTTGGGTTATTTAAGTCTTGTTCTGTAAATAGAGACTGTCTTTGTAGATTTGATTCCTCTACTATATCTCTGTCGATTAATATTAATGAGCCTATGCCTGCGCGAGTTAGAAGTTCTGCTGATTTTGATCCGATCGCACCCAATCCAAGAATTGTAACATTTGATTTTTCTATCTTTCCCTGACCGTCTCTGCCTATTTTTTCAAAGACGATCTGTCTTGAATATCTCATCATTATGACTGATTGGAAATATTTTTTAAACTTATCCTCTTTGCTTGCTTTATGGATGACCCTCTATTTAAGAAATGTATGGAACTTATGAAATCCCATTATAAAATCTCTAATGATTTGGAATCTTTAAAGTACAAAAAAGAATACTCTCGGTTTTTGAAAAGTTATGACCTTGACAAAAATTGCGTTGCTGCTGCTCTGCTTTATGACATTAATGATGGAGTTGAATTTGACGATGATGTTTCTCAACAAGTTTCAGACTTGAGAGTCTTTAGTGAGCTTGCTTCAAAGGCGAGCAAGAGAAATAATGAGGAGAAGACCAGGAAGATGCTCATAGCAACAACTCACGACTTGAGGATTTTAGTGATTAAGCTGCTGGAAAGATTGTACGTTATGAGAAACCTTGAAACTTTAAGCGATGAAGAGAAAAGTAAAGTAAGTAAAGATGCACTTAATGTTTATGCTCCTCTTTCTTATAGGCTAGGATTGAGCAATATAAAATGGCAGCTGGAAGATCTGTCCTTCAAATATCTTATGCCGAATGAGTACAAAATTGTAAGGGATAAAGTTGGAATCAAAAGAAAGGATAGAGAGAAAATTGTGAATGACCTGAAGAGAAAATTAGAGAAGGCATTAAAACATAATAAGATAAATGGAGAAATATTTTGCAGGCCAAAGCACTTCTATAGCATCTACAGAAAGATGAATGATAAGGGGAAAAAGTTTGAAGACATCTATGATTTGATTGGGCTTAGAGTCATAGTTGAAAACAGCGAGGAATGCTATGCTGTCCTTGGAATTGTTAGCAATCTGTGGGATACTACCCTTGATAGGCTCAAGGATTTTATTGTTGCTCCCAAGGATAATTTATACCAAAGTTTGCATACGGGGTTTTTGTATGAAACTATGCCTGTTGAAGTCCAGATAAGAACCAGGAAGATGAATGATATTGCTGAGGAAGGAATAGCTGCGCATTGGAAATACAAAGGCTTAATGGATAATAAATTCAATAAACAGCTTAGCTGGCTTAGGCAAGTGCTATCTTTTGCGAATGAAAGTGATAAGGAATTTTTGTACAAACTTAAACTGGATATTTTTGGAGACAGGATATTCTGCTTTACTCCTAAAGGAGATATTATAGAATTAGATGATGGAAGTTCTGTTGTTGATTTTGCCTATGCTGTTCATAGTGATATTGGTGATAAGTGCATTGGAGCAAAAGTAAATGGCAAATTCGTCGGAGTGAGACATTTGCTGAAAAATGGTGACGAGATAGAGATATTAACTTCCAAAATTCACAAACCAAGCAGAGACTGGCTAGGATTTGTCAAGACAAGCAAGGCTCTTGAGAAAATAAAGAATACTTTGCAGATAAAACAGAATACGTATAATAAGGTCTCTATTGACAATGAAAAATATGGGAGTTTTATAGGCTCTGAAGGAAAATATAACCTCAAGATTGCCGGATGTTGCAACCCCCTGCCGATGGAGAACATTGTCGGGACCTTGAGCAGTTTCAAGAATGTTACTGTGCACTCTGAAAAATGCAAGAATGCCGCGGATATTAAAAAATTTGTAGATGTCTTCTGGATTGAAGACTTTAAAGGAGCGGTGAGTATGATCATCCTTGCTGAGAATAGGCTTGGATTGTTTGCGGAGATATTAAACAGTGTTGCAAGCTTTGGAATTAACGTTAAGTCTGCCAAGGCAAATTCTGCCGGGAATGAAATTGCTGAATGCATCCTTAATGCTGAATTTAATTCCCTGAAAGATTTGATAGAGGTTATCGAAAGAGTAGGAAAGATAAACAACATAAAGAAAATCAGAATTGAATAAACTTAAATATTGATAAATTATCCTGTTTTCTATGATTGAAATTGCTGAAATTACTGAAGAAAAGTTGAAAGATTATTTTGAAATTACTGAAGCTGCTTTAGAAAAAGCTAAAGTATCTCGTGAAAACGTTAGCCTTGATACTCTAAGAAAAGCTAAGGCTGATTTTATTGACATGGTGGAAAGGTATCTTGCTGATGCTAAATACTTTAATGAAAAAGGTGATAAGGTAAGAGCATTTGCTGCGTTGAATTATGCCCATGGTTTTTTGGATGCTGGCGCCAGACTTGGAATATTTGATGTGCATGACAACAGGCTTTTTGCTGCTGACTGAAAAATGAAAATTGGAGACATAATATTTTGGTTATTTATCGTGGTCATGATAATTATTGGACTTTATGCTTTATTCAGGGGGATATAGATGAAATTAAAAGCTGAAGATATTGTATTCTTTATCGTAATTGGTCTAGCTCTTTTTGTTTTGTTGTGGTTATTGCATGGTTCTCCAACACTAGATAATGCACTCATCTCTATTGGAACATTTATTATAACTTCTGAGGTTCTGCTGTGGAGGAAGTATTTTGAGATTGATAAAAGTGTGTCTAATGGATTTACTAAAGTGAAGTCGGATTTTGAGATAATGAAAAGTAGCATGAATCACTTAGGAAAAGGGATTAGGATAGAATTGGATTATATAAAGGAAAAATTAAATAAAATTGAAGGCTTAATTAAAAAATGAAAATCGTTATCTCACTTGGAGGAAGTTTAATTAATCCTGGAAAAGTTAATTATAAATTCTTGGAGGAGTTTAAAAAAACCATTAAAAAATTTCCTCAACATAAAATACTGGTTGTTACTGGCGGCGGAAAAATCGCACGCGAGTATATTGAAGCATTGAAAACTAAAAGCGAGAAGATAAGGTCCTTAATTGGAATTGGGGTAACTAAACTTAATGCTATGCTTGTAAGCAACTTTCTCGATTCTAATGTAATTGTCCCAGATTCATTAAATGATGTTGCAAAATCCTTATCGAAGAGTAATCTTGTTGTTTGCGGTGCTCTTGGTTATCGAGAGAAGATGACTTCTGATGGAACTGCTGCGGATGTGGCTCGTGGTTTAAAAGCCGACATGCTCATCAATATCACAAATGTGAAAGGGCTTTATGACAAAGATCCGAAAAAGTTTAAGAATGCAAAATTCATCTCAAATATTTCTTTTAGTGATTTTTTGAAGATGACTAATGAAATAAAGTATAAACCTGGTCAGCACTTTGTATTTGATCAATCTGGAGCTGAGATCATAACTAGATATAAAATTAAAACAGTGATTCTTACAGGAATTAAAAATCTGGAAAACTGCCTTGCCGGAAAAAGATTTGAGGGTACGATTATTAATTAATCTTGAATTCTTTGAGTTATTTTTAAAAAGCCTTTGTCTTTTGAATCTTTATGTCTTTGGATAAACTTGGCATGATTAAACTTGAAGTCGAGATGGAGCTTGAGAAATTCTTCGATAAAAAAATTTATGATGCTGGTGACGATTTTAATAGAGAGGTACTGGAACTCTTGAGAGAATATACTTTGAGGGGTGGCAAGAGGATAAGAAGCGGGATGTTTGTTTATGGCTATGGCTGTTTTAAAGAGTTAAATGATGAGATAATAAATGCAGCAATGGCTATGGAACTTATTCAGAGTTATTTGCTTATACACGATGATATTATTGATAGAGGTAATTTGAGAAGAGGGAAGGATAGTATGCATATTATGTATGAAAAAAGATATCCTGTCAATGACAAAAAACATTTTGGGATTTCCTTGGCTATCTGCGCTGGTGATTTAGCTGCCTGCCTTGCAAACGAGATTTTGTTAAACACAAATTTTGAACACAAAGAAATGGCTTCTAGAATTATGAATCAAATGATCGAGAGAGTTATTTACGGACAGATATTGGATATTATTTATGAGAAAAAACCTTTTGATGATATCGACGAGGAAAAAGTTCTTGAAGTTTATAAGCTGAAGAGTGCATCTTATACTGTTGAAGGTCCTCTGCATATCGGTGCTGCATTAGCCGGTGCGAATGATGCTAATTTAAAACCTCTTTTGGACTATGGTGTTATCCTTGGAAAAGCTTTTCAGATAAGGGATGATATCAATGGAATTTTTGGAGACGAAACTAAAACCGGAAAACCAAACGATTCTGATCTGAAGCAAGAGAAAAAGACTTTGTTGATGATAAAAACAATTGATAGCTGCAGTGAAGAGGAAAGAGAATTTATTTTAAATCGGATCGGGAATAATCTGGATGAAATTGACGCTGATGAAATTAGAAAACTTATCAGGAAATATTCTTTGAAGTATTGCGAAGACTTGTGCGATGAATATGTAAAGCAGGCTAAAAACTTTATTATTAATGCCGAGATTAGAAATGAGGGCAAGGATTTTTTAATGGAGATTGCTGAATTTGTTGCAAAAAGGGATAATTAATTATTTACCGAATCTTCTTTCCCTGTAATTATACTCTTCTATTAATTTGTCAAGTTCTTTTGGTGTAAAATCCGGCCATAAAGTAGAGGAGAAAAATAATTCGGTATAAGCAATGTCCCATAGTAAAAATGCGGATATCCTTTTTTCAGGGTTCATTCCAGTTTTTATCATCATGTCTGGAGGGGGAATATCGTTTGTGTAAAGATTTTCTTTTATTCTTTCTCTTGTAATCTCTTCTGGTTTTATCCCGTTTTCAATTAACTTTTTTGTAGCATCAACTATTTCATCTTGTCCATTATAACATAAACAGACATTAAACATTCTTTCTTTGAAGTTCTCTGTTTTTCTTTCAGCCTGTATAATTAGTTCTTGTTCATCTTTTGGTAAAGATTCTTTCCTTCCAAGTACCCTGAACCTAGTTTCGTTCTTTACAAACCCGTCTGAATCTATGATGTATTCTTTTAAGTATTTTTTATGAAGCTTGAAATGTAAAGCAAGTTCTTTTTTATTCCTTTTTAGGTTTTCATTAGAAAGAGCATAAACTGTCAGTATTTTTACGCCGATATTCTTACAATGTTCGATAATCTCTTTTAAAGTTTCTGCACCTTGGATGTGTCCCTTGAGAGGGTTTCCTTTGTTTTTTGTTCCCCACCTTCTATTACCATCCATTTGGATGGCGATATGAGTCGGGGGTTTAGCATTTTCCATAGGATTCCACTTTGCTTAATTTTAATTGGGTTAAGTGATGGAAATTCTTTTAAAAATCTTTCTAAATTCTCTTTATTTGTTATCTTGATTTGGTATCCTTTGTTTCTTGGGTGATTTGATCTATAAGGTCCGGACCATTTGATATTTAACATTTTACTAACCTCAATTATTGAATATAGTATCTGTGGATTTAGCTGAGATATGGTTACCATTGGAAACTTTTCTCTATGTAATCTTAAACATCCATCTGCATCAAAAAATCCTACAATAAAACTCTTTTGTATCTCTAAAGGGGAGTCTTTAATTATTTTGGGAATATCTGTTTTATCATATTTTTTCCCGGTTGGTATTTGACAAATATTCATTAAGAACCTATGAATTGGTTTTGATCTAATCACAAATCTATAAAATGGTTTGTTTGTTTTTGATAACTCTGAGTAAATTTTTGGCTTGTATCCAAACAGTTCTTCAAATATTTTTGATAGTTTAACAAATGTTTCTTTATGACCGTCTGTAATTCTTAGTTCACTATTATAACTAGTTAATCTATCATAAGATTTATTGGGATTTGCTAGGTGCCCATCTCCCATTATCACTCCTAAAAGATAAGATAATTGATTATCAAGGTATTTTGGTAGTTTTACTCGTTTCCCATTGACGCATCCAAAATAGTTTGAAATAGAGTATATTTCCTCCCACAGATTTTCTAAATCTTTGTCTGTCTTTTTGCAGGTAACTTTCCAATATTGCAATATCCTATACAAATCTTGTATGGACGTTCCTCCCCTTTCTAGGATCCATCCTGAATAAGTTTGGTGGCATCTTTTTGACTCGTTTTCAATTATTTCTATTGATTTGAACTCTTTTAATTCTGAGTATATTTTCTTAATTATATACCCTATATGGTAAACCCTTATGCTATCAGAACCTTTTTTTATGTATTCTTTTTCATCCAATTCCAACAAATAATTAGGTATTTTTATCTTCATGGTAAATTTCGATTTTTTGTTTTATAAATAACTTGCGAGGGTACGTGGCAGGTGAAACATAAACTATAACAGTAATCTTTAAATGAGTGTTAATATTTTATTTTATGACATGATAGACTTTGTTTTGAACAATGGACTGGCCAAGTTAGGCAGTAAATATGGCTTTGATAAAATCTGCTGTTTGAGCTTAATTGATGCAGATAATGCTATTGATTTCAGGAAAAAACTTTCCAAAGCGGATGGATTAACTGCTGCTAGGGCTAATGAGAATTTTTCGAGAGAGATTTTTGAGAGCAATAAAGTAAATCTTGTCTTCGGTCTTGAAAACGCAAAAGAAAAGGATAATCTGCATTACAAAAAATCCGGACTGGATAACGTTCTCTGCGGACTTGCAAATAAGAATAGGATAAGTATAGGGTTTAGTTTTTACGAGGTTTTACATGCAAAAGATAAGGGGAGATTAATCGGAAGGATGATTCAGAATGTCAAGCTCTGCAAAAAGTATAATGTCAATATGGTGGTTGCGAGCTTTGCTAAAGATAGATATGATTTGAGGTTGAGAAACGACTTAGAAGCGTTTGGAAGGTTAATTGGGATAGATAAGTTTGACAATACTAAAGTTTTTAAATTAAAAGAAAATAGTGATATTAAGGTGATTGGGTAAAATGAAGTTAGGGGTGATCTTGCTGCCTTTATTAGTTTTAATTAATGGGTGTAATAATCCTGATGCTGATAAAAAAATTGAGTTTGAGTGCGATACTGATTCTGATTGTGTTCTTGCTGGTTGCTCAAGCCAATTATGTGTTAGTGCTGAAAAAACCTCCGATATAATAACTACTTGCGAATACAAAGAAGAGTATTCCTGCTTGAAACTGACTAGTTGCGGGTGTGTGAATAATAAATGTGGGTGGAGTGAGAATGATGCTTACTTGAATTGCTTGGAAGAGGTGAGAGGTTGAATAAGAGATTTATTTTTACATTGTTGTTCTTGATGTTGCTTGTCGTAGGTAATGCTGGCGATGGGATTGATCCTAAAGTTGATGAGAAAGTAATTGAAGATCTTCAGGAAAATGGAGATGCTAAAGTCATTGTAATCTTGAAAGATGAAATCGAGACAGGTACTGGGATTTTTTCTGCTCAAGAAGAAGTTAGTGTAAATGATGTCGTTGAAGAGCTGAACATTAACAAAGAAAAAGAATTTAGTGTGATTAATGGATTTTCTGGAGAGATTTCTTCTAATGATTTAGAAAATTTGCTTGAAGATGAGAGAGTTGAAAAAATTGAGTATGATTATCCTATAAGATTATTTTTACAAGACTCGGTTGACTTGATTAATGCTTCTGTTGTGCACACTTTAAATTATAATTTTGGGAATATAACCGGTAGAGACCAGGCTGTTTGTATTTTAGATACTGGAATAAATTATACTCATCCTGGATTAGGCGGATGCTTCGGGAATAATTCTCTTTCTTCTGGATGTAAAGTTCTTGGCGGGCATGATTATGTTAATGGAACTAGTGATGCAATGGACGATAATGGTCATGGAACCCATGTTGCAGGTATCGTTGCCAGCAATAGTACTCCTATTGGAGTAGCTCCTGATTCTTTTTTGATTTCTATAAAAGTTTTGAATGATGCAGGAAGTGGCTATCTCTCTGATGCCGTATTGGGGGTTGAATGGTGTGCTAATAATGCAACTGCTTTTAATATTTCTGTGATTAGCATGAGCCTTGGTACGGATACTTCATATGAGAGTAATTGTGATGGTTCTTTTTCTTCATTAGCTAGCGCGATTAACAATGCTGTTGGCAATGATATTGTTGTTTTAGCTGCTGCAGGAAATGCTGGGAATACTACTGCCATCTCAAGCCCGGCATGCATCACTAATGCAACTGCTGTTGGATGGAGTGATAAAAATGATAATGTTTATTCTAGCAGCAATAGGAATAGTTTAGTAAAATTATTTGCTCCTGGAAGTTCTATTAATTCTACGAGCATTAACGGAGATTATGAGGAAAAATCTGGAACCAGCATGGCAACTCCCCATGTTGCTGGTGCTGTTGCTTTGTTGAAACAATACTATAATGATACGAGCTTAAATGTAAATGTTTCAAGAATTATTCAGGAATTAGAAGAAACCGGAAAATCTATTTCTGATTCTGCTACTGGCTTGACATTTTATAGAATCGATGTATACGATGCTTTGAACGATACTGCAAGACCTAGGGTAGAGATTGGATTGAGCAATGATACTGTTGAGCTTACTGCTGACAACCTAACTATTAATTTAAATTTTACTGATGCCTTTTTGGATTCTACAAGCAGCAACATAAGTTATCCGAGTGGAAATTTATTATCTGATTTTTCTGGAAGTCTCGAGCTAAATCAAGATAATCTGACCGAGGTTGGCATTTATACAATTGTTGCTTGGGCTAACGACACAAATTATAACGAAAACCTAACTAGCAAAACTTTCACGGCTCAAGATACTTCAGGAATTCCTATAGTGAAGTTCTTTAATTATCCAGAAGCTAATCCGAATTATACCGCGGCAAATGAGGTTTTCTTCAATGTTACTCTGGAGAGTAAATATAACTTGAGCAATGTAACTTTGTATCATAACTTTACTGACTGGAGTGCAAATGAGACTTTAGTTTTGGATACGAACGAGACTAGTGTTGAGTTCAATGCAAGCTTTGTTGAAGGAATTTATTTTTGGGGAGTTCAGGCTTGTGACGTGAATAATGTTTGTAATTTTTCAGAAAATAGAACCTTCTTTATTGATCAGAGTAACCCTGTTGTTAATCTAATCTCTCCTAGCAACGCGACAACTGTGACCGCTTTACCAATTGATTTTACTTTCAATGTGACTGATTACAAAATAGATAGCTGTACTTTAACATTAAATGACGCTGCAAATGAAACCTTGAGTTCAGTTACATTAGGAAGCAATAATATATTTACTGAAAACATCTATTATTTGTCGAATGGAAATTATAATTGGAGTGTTAATTGCATAGATGCAGTTAATAGAAATACAACTTCTGATACTTTTGATTTTACTTTGAGTTGCAGTAGCAGCTTTACAAGAGATTGTACTTCTTATTCTTCCTGTTCTGGAGGGACTAAAACCAGACTATGTTATGATGCTAATTATTGCACTAGCGCTGCTGAGAACCAGTCAAGCACTTCTGGATGCTCTGATAATTCTGATGGAGGTGGAAGTGGAGGAAGCGGAGGAACCGGCGGAGCTGGCGGAGGTGCAACTACAACAACTACAGATCAGTCTGTGCTTAAGTTCCAAGCCAATGCTGGCGACGTCAAAAGCTTTGGTATAAGCAAGGATGTAGGAATCTCCGGGTTGGATTTGGAGTTTAAGAATGCAGTTGCGAATGCTGAAGTCACAGTTGAGAAACAAGATAGCAAGCCTTCTGAGGTTGATGCAGTTGAAAATGTGTATAATTATATTAAAATAAATATCAACTTTGTCGACGATGATTTGAAAAGTGCTAAAATAAAATTTAGTGTTCCAAAAAGCTGGATTCTTACTAATGCTTTGAATGATCCTACAAGCATCTACATGTCCAGATATACCGACGGTAAATGGCAGAAGCTTGAAACTCTGACTGCTGGGTTGGAAGAAGAGAACCAGAAATATGAAGCTACCACGCCGGGATTCAGCTTTTTTGCAATAAGCGCTGACAAAGCTGCTGCTGAGGCTACTATACTTCAAGCTGCTGCCGAATCAAATGAAACTGAAGAAGTAGCTGCTGAGGAAGAAAAAATAGAAGATAAGAAAGGCGTGTTCTCATTCTTTACCGGAAGCGTTGTGAAAGTAAAAGATATTATGATGTCTAGAACTTGGTTGTTCGTTGCTGTTGGTCTCATTATCCTTTTGCTTTTAGCCTTTTTAGTTTACAACTTCAGATCAAAAATTGGATTCCTTAAAAAAGTAAGCCTGCCGAACATCAACTTGGAGAGATTTGTATTTATTAAAAAGATTGGCGTGAAAATTCGAAATAAGGAAAAAACGATTAAAAGCAGTTTAAGAATGCGTCATAAGGATAAGATTGCAAGAGAAAGAGATAAATTGGAGCAGGAGAAGAAAAAACTGGAAGAAGAAAGAAAGGAAGTTGAGAAATTTAGAAAAGAAGAGGAAAGGAATAAAGAAATTGAAGAGAAAAAGAAAATAAAACTGGAAAGAGAGATGGAGATACAAAGAAGAAGTGCAGAGATGGAGAGAGAGAAGGAAGAGAAAAGGAAACTGAAAGAAGAGGAAGAGGGAGTTAGAAAAGAGAAGAGAATGATCGAAAAGCAGGAGAATGAAGAAAAAAAGAAGTTAAGATCCATAAAAGAGAAAGAAAGAGAAGAGGCATTTGAAATAAAGCATGACAAGGAAAATAAATGGCGTGATTTTGAATTAGAAGACTCTGATGATTGATTACAATATTTCTAATGATGGTAATATTTAAATAATAAAATGGTTTTATCTTTTTATGCGGTATCCTGAATATAGGATTGATTTTAACGGGAAACGAGCTATATTGCGAAGTCAAGATAGATCAGTTAGATGTGTAGATTTATCTACTGGCGAGGAGTCTCGGTTTTCTCCTTCTGAACAGATTATTTTATCATGTTACTTTATGACAATGGAGTATTATGAAATTCATGGAAGAGATGTATGTGATCAGATATTGTTAATTGATCCTCCAGAGATTACTCCAGAAGAGGCAGAAGTTTGTATAGGTCAATTACAAAGATTATATCATCTAAAGCCATTAACTCTAGAGAGAAGAGCAGGAAAGTGGATGGCAACGCAATTTTTAGAAAATCAGATTTATTTAAATTAAAATGTGTTATTGATGAAACTGTGACATAAACTCTTCATATTCCAAAGATAGATACCCTGAAACTCTATTAACAAATTCTATATGTTGATGCTGATTAGCTAGCGCCATTAGTTCTTGATAACTTTCCTTATAAATACCAATTGTTTCCCTCTTAACAATTTCATAAATCCTCTGTCCGTCTGGATTATTTCTCATCATGCATTCCCAGCCATTTAGCTCAGATTTTCTGGAAGCAGGATTAAGATACTTTACGAGCTTTAAGAACTTGAGACAATTTTCAAAACCTTGATCTAATAGCTTATTTTCTAATTCTGTTCGGGATTCTTCGTTCTTTAATATTGTATCTATCTCTTTTCTGTTCATGTACCGAATTCAGAGAAAATCCTTTATAAATCTTGCTATTTCTCTACGTTATTATTACCGTTAAGTTATCAAACCTAATTGAAACTTGAGTCAAATCTTGTTTTTTTATTAGATTACCATAATCTTTATAAAGACCTGTTTCTTGAATGCTCTGGGAGAGAAAAAGAAAATATGAGGTTTCTAGACTTAAATGAAAAAGTTGCTTTCAAGTTTGAAAGAGAAAAAAAGATATATTGCTTTTGAAATCGACAGCGAATCCGGGTTTGCTAAAGATGAGGTAGTAAAAGCTGTTGATACTTCATGCCGAAATTTTATGGGTGAATATGGATATGGAAAAGCAGGAGTAATGGTTGTAAGTGATACTATCAACGGGAAAAAAGGCGTCGTTAGAGTTGATAGCAAATATGTTGATCTTGTGAAAGTTAGCTTAATGATGATAAAAGAAATAAATAATAATAATGTTGTATTTAGAAGTGTGAGAACGAGCGGAGCAATAGGAAAGGTAAAACCAAAAGGAGGGTGGTAAACTTATGGAACAAGCAGTTGTTAATCATCAAATGATGGGATATGACAGGACATCTACAATGTTTAGTCCTGACGGCAGATTATTGCAGGTAGAATATGCGAAAAAAACAATAAGACAGGGAAGCACTTCAATCGGAATGGTTTGCAAAGAAGGAGTGTTGCTTGTAACTGATAAAAGAGTTGCAAATAGATTGATTGTTGGAGAAAGTGTTGAGAAATTATTCCAAGTAGATGAGCATATTGGAGCTACTATCTCTGGCTTTGTGAGCGATGGAAGGATATTAATTGAAAGAGCTAGGATAAAAGCGCAGCAGCACAGAGTTACTTATGACGAGGCTATTGATGTCTTGGAATTGGTAAGAGGAATATGCGACATGAAGCAGTGGTTTACACAAGTCGGCGGGGCCAGACCTTTTGGAGTCAGCATTTTGTTTGGAGGCGTTGATGAAGACGGTGATGGTAAATTATTTGCCACTGAGCCAAGTGGGATATTTTTTCAGTATAAGGCAGTTGCAGTTGGAGAGGGAGAGGTTGAAGTCAATACTATGCTTGATAAAGAATACAAAGACGGGATTTCGCTGCAAGAAGGGATAAAACTCGCAATTCGCGGCTTGAAAAAAGTATTGGTTAAAGACTTTGACGTTGAGAGATTAAGTGCCGCTTACGTCGATATCGGTGAGAAAAAATACCGGAAAGTTGATATTGGAATGCTGAGGAAACTATCGAAATGACTGATCTGGATAAAGCAGTGATTGCCCGAATAAAAAAGGGCGTAGAGGAATTTGAAGTCTTTGTTGATTGTGACAAGGCTGTAAAATTCAAAAATAGTGGCGGGGATATAAGAGATGTCCTTGTTGCTGAATATATTTACAAAGATGCGAAAAAAGGACTGCATGCAAGCGAGCATGAAATGGAAAAATTTTTTGAAACCAGAGATGTGCTGAAGATTGCCGAGAAAATTGTGAGAGAGGGGAATATCCAGCTGACTAAAGAATACAGAAATAAATTAAGGGATGAGAAGAGGAAAAAGATTGTTGACTTGATAAGGCTTAATGGAGTTGACAGCAGGACTGGATTGCCTCATCCAATAGTCAGAATTGAAAATGCGATGGATGAAGCAAGGGTCAATATTGATGAGTTTAAAAGTGCAGAGGACCAGCTTAATGACGTCGTGGAAAAATTGAGAAGCGTATTGCCGCTTAAATTTGAAGTCAAGAAATTCCAAGTTAGAATTCCTGCAAACTTTGCCGGGAAATGCTATGGGACAATTAAGCGATACGGAAAACTTATAAGCGAAAATTGGGGGAATGATGGGAGCTTATCTGTTGTTGTTGAGCTTCCTCCTGGAATGGCAGATGAATTTTTTGGGCAGCTTAATAATATAACACATGGAGATATTGAAAGCAGCGAGGTAAAATAAAAATAAAATGGGACTAATAATAAAAGAAAAGGAATTTGTAATTCCTGGAGATGTAATTGCTGAAGGCATTGATTATCTGCCTGCTGGAGGCGTTTTTAGGGAGAAAGATAAAATAATTGCAGAGCAGATTGGAATTGTTAATATTGATAATAGACTGATAAAACTTATACCTTTGACTGGAGTCTATAAACCTAAACCAGGCGACGTCGTTATTGGACAAGTTGTGAACATAAGCTTTAACGGATGGAGCGTTGACATTGGGTTTAGCAATCTTGCTTTATTGAGTGTGAGAGATGCTACAAGTGAATTTATTGAAAGGAAAAGCGACTTATCTAGATATTTTGACTTTGACGATTACATTGTTGCTAAGATTTCTAATGTTGGAAAGGGAAATTTAATTGACTTAACTATGAAAGGGCATGGCTTGGAAAAGCTGCATAATGGCAGAGTCATAGATGTAAGTCCAAGTAAAGTTCCGAGGATAATTGGAAAGCAGGGAAGTATGATAAACACTTTGAAAACACTTAGCAATTGCATGGTACAAGTCGGACAGAATGGCAAGGTGTGGATTAGCGGGGAGAATAGCGAGAGATTAATTGAGGCGATAAGATTAATTGAAAGAGAAAGCCATATTCCTGGACTGACGGAAAAGATTGAGAGATTACTTGGAAGCAGTGGAGGGGAGCAGTAAAATGTACAGCAAAAGAATTGACGGAAGAGAATTTGATGAGCTTAGAAAAATAGAGGCTAAAGTTGGCGTTGTTGAAAGCGCTGATGGAAGTGCTATGTTTAGAATTGGAGACACAATTGCGATTGCTGCTGTTCGCGGTCCAAGAGATTTACATCCTAAATTTATGCAGAACCCTAAGAGGGGGACGTTGAGATGCAATTATAATATGATGAGTTTTAGCGTCGATGAGAGAATCAGGCCGGGTCCTAGCAGAAGAAGCAGGGAAATTTCCCTTGTTACTGAAAATGCTCTTATGCCTGCTGTTGATCTTAGCGATTTTCCGAACTCTGTAGTTGATGTCTTTGTTGAAATCGTGCAGGCAGATGCTGGGACTAGATGTGCGGGGATATGTGCTGCTTCTCTTGCACTTGCTGATGCAGGCATTCCTATGAGAGACATGGTTTGTGCTATTTCCGTCGGTAAAGTTGGGGACAAGATCTTAGTTGACTTAAATAAATATGAAGAGGACTATGAAGAAGGGAGCAGTGATATGCCTGTTGCTATGATGCCGAGGAGAAATGAGATAAGCCTGTTGCAGCTTGATGGCGAGATAAAAAAAGACGAGATAGTAAAAGCCTTGGAATTGGCTAAAAAATCCTGCGAGAAAATTCTTGAAATACAGAGAAAGGTTTTGATGGAGAAATATAAACATGGATAATGTGTCTAGAGAATATATGATAAAACTGCTTGAAAAGGGAAAAAGAATAGACGGCAGAAAATTTGATGAACTAAGGAAAGTTGAAATTAATTATGAAATTAGCAAACATGCTGAAGGTGCTGCTAGAGTTAAGATTGGCTCTACTGAAGTAATTGTCGGCATTAAACTGGAAGTTGGAGAGCCTTTTCCTGATAATCCTGATGAGGGGACTATAATCGTTGGCGCTGAAATGCTGCCTTTGTCAAGCCCTGATTTTGAATCTGGTCCGCCTAGTGTTGATAGCATTGAGCTTGCAAGAGTTGTTGATAGAGCAATAAGAGAGAGCAAGGCAATTGATTTCAAAAAATTATGCATCAAGGAAGGAGAGCAAGTTTGGATGGTGCTGATTGATATTTATACTATTAATGACGATGGGAATTTGCAGGATGCATCTGCTTTAGCCGCACTTGCTGCCTTGAAACAGACTAAAATTCCTGCATACGACGGTAAAAAAGTTGATTACAGCAAAAGAATCAGCAGATTACCTATAGTATCAATGCCTGTTGAATGCAGCGTCGTTAAAATCAAAGATAAGTTATTGAGTGATCCTTGCCGAGATGAAGAAAAAGTTATGGATGCTAGATTGACTATAGGGATTACAGAGGATAATAATATTTGTGCAATGCAAAAATCTGGAAAGGGTGTATTGAAACCAGAAGACATTAGCGAGATAATAGACGTAAGCCTTAAAAACGGTGAAAAACTAAGAAAATTGCTGAAATAAAATGACTGAGAAAATGAAGCTCACAAAGTATGAAACTGCCAGAGTAATTGGGGCTAGAGCATTGCAGATTGGAATGGGTGCTCCTTTTTTGCTGAAGCTTGACAAGGGAAAATTAGAAGAGATAAATTACAATCCTGTTGAAATTGCAAAGATGGAATTCGATAAAAATATTTTGCCCATAACTGTCAAGAGACCGATGCCTGTGAAAAATTAATTTCCTTTGTACTCTACCTTGCAGTTTACGCTCTGTCCTAAATCTTTTTTAACTATGGGTTCCTCTCATTAACCATTAGGG
>ERZ1292623.2613-Hain-H51-01um-R1-2613-length-15921-cov-7_pt1 | contig 15921 bp, 22 predicted proteins | sample MGYA00564398_ERZ1292623 | MGnify/ENA primary metagenome ERZ1292623 (study PRJEB36523, sample SAMEA6512633) | groundwater metagenome | collected 2019-01-07 | study: AquaDiva: Metagenomics assemblies of 32 groundwater samples | reverse complement strand
CTCTAAATCAGATATACCCTGGAATTTTAAGTTATACTAGTAGTAATACTGGTGGGATTGGGAGTGATTTGAGGGGTGTTATTTTTCATCCCAAGGTGTTGGGTGCTGTTTTGGTTTTAGTTATAATTGCTTATACTGTTAGACATATAGGGTTTGCGAAATAAGAAACTGCGTTTCCTAAAACTTCTTCAAATTTATTTCTAAGAAGATTTAAGATAGTCTATTTAAAAATAGTATTTTGACTAACGCTCTTTATTGAAGAAACCAAGGAATATAGATAATAATAAAACTTCTTATAGAAATCCAAAATGAAGAAGTTTAATATTATGATACATATCATTTTCTGTTAATATATAAAAAATAATATACCATTTTATTTCTTTAATTTTTCAGTTAATCTGGAAAGCTCTTTTATGTTGGAACTTAGTGGTTGTATAATATTTTGGAAGACTTTTTCTAGGGCCTTTATTTCTGTTCCGACTTCTAGAATGTTTTTGTCATAGGTTTGGATTCTACCTAGTACTGCTCTTTGCAAGTTTTCAAATCGATCCTCTAGTCTTACCAATTCTTGCTTTATTGAAATAACCTCGGTTTTTACTTTATCTTTCCATAGGGCTATGTCTCCAAAATTTTCGATGAATGAGCGCCACTTATCTTCTACGACAGATTCAATTAATTCTTCTATATCATCTAGATTTGTTCCAAATTCTAAAGCCACTGGTTGTGATTGTGGTAATTGTGACGGTGGGTATTCTTTGAACTTATTTTTTTGAGGCATAGGTGGTTGTTGTGTATTATTTTGTTCTAAAATAGATGGATTAAACTCTGATGGTTCTGGTTCTGTGTATGGTGTTTCTTGATTAAGTGAGGACTGATTTATTTCATCTTCTCCTTCACTAAATGAAGGATAATCTTGTACTGTTTGATCATTCTGAATATTTTGATTAACTGGTAATTCGTTTGGAGCAGGAATATCGCTCTCTGGAATGGAATTTTGATTATTTTTTCGACCTAGCATTTTTGCCTCTTGTTTTTAATTTTTCTTCTAAAATTTTATCTAGTTCCTCTTCTGTAATAAACTTAATGGGGTTCCATAGGTTAATATATTTTTCTAACACCTTAATATCCTCTTTTGTTGCAAAAAACTGCATTTCCTTTGCTAGGTCTTTGATTACTTCTTTTAGCTTGAATAATTCTGATTTTATCTCTCTTATATCTGAGTTTATTGCTTTGAATTCTGGTAGGTTCTTTTTGTATTGGGCTAACATGTTTTGATTAACTATAAGAAGTCTCTCGCCTAGTAGATTATACTTGCTTTCCAGGGTTCTTATTCTATTAATTATGTCAGATAATACTGGATTAATGTCTTGATAAGCAGCTTCAGCCATCTTTTTGTTACTAAATGTTTATTATTATAAGTTTGTTGTTTTTTATCATTTATAGATTTTTTGTTCCTCTTCCTAAACTCTTTCTTAAAACTTCTGGCAATATAAGTCCAAGGAGGAGATAAACTATCATGGTATTCTTTAGCTATTCTTTGGCATAGAAATGTTTATATGATATTATTGATATATAGTACTGAAATGTTGAAAACGAAAAACGCTTTAGATATAGCAATAGAATCTAGAATTAAATTTGAAAATGGACAAGTAGATGATGATTTGTTAAGAAGATTGTATCTAGGTTATAATCCACTTGAAAATATTGATACATTTATTCTGAGATCAAAAGAACTTTTTCCAAGATTAAATTGTGGTTTAGCTACGTTATATCTAAGAGAAATGTTGGGAGATGGAAAGGTTGTTAGGGGAAAATATAATGGTGTAAACCATACTTTTCTTCTGATCGATGGCGATACTGTAGTTGATATAACTCCAGATCAGTATGGAGGGCCGAAAGTTTATGTGGGTCCCTTAAAAAAACCTTGGGGGTTATAAACTAATTTCCTTTTTTAGAAATTAAATTAGTACTTCCATCAACATGGGTTAACTGCTTCTTTGTTAGCAAATTATTTAAATTTGGAAACTTAAAATAACAATCATGGTGGATGGGAAAAAAGAGTATGATGTTGTAAAGGAAGGTGAAGAGGAAATTCTCAAGATTAATGCAAATAGCTGGCCGTATCCTCCTTCTGTTGAAGAAAACGGGTTGGTTATGGTTCGGGTGGTTGATTATTTGGCTGAATTTCCGTCTGTTTCGCGGGTTATTTTTAATCAAAAAAGGAATTTTATTTATGATAGGGAACAGACTCAGATGTTGATTGAAGTTGCATTATTGTATAGTCATTTATCTAAACAAAAAAGCCTGATAAGCATGGGTAATTTCGGTGAGGACGTGAATAAATACTCTGAGGCCAGATACCTGGTGTTTAATTTATTAAGAAGTGATCCTATTGGAGCGTATGTTGAAACTAGCAGGCTATTAAGGGAGAACGATATTAAAGTTAATAAAATAAACAATGAAACAACATTGCAGGCAACTTTGAGTTACATTGATTTCTTGAAATATTTAAAAGAAAATCTAGAAAAAACAAGAATAATAAAGGGAATTAAAAATCAATTAAGTGGACATAGGATAGGAGATAGAAGCATTTATAGGGATATTTTTAGGCCGATAATAAGTCCTGATTTTATGTTAACAAGGATGATTAGCAGTGTGCCTTTAGATGCGGAAGTTATTGATAGTTATAATTTAGAGAACATCAATGTTAATCTTTTTAGGACTTCTAATGATATTAAACTGCTTTATCATATAACTCCTCCGGAGCTAAAATTAACTGAAGAAGAATACGAGATTGTTAATTTGGCAAGGACGGTTTTAGTTGAACATAGGCCAAGAGATGAAGAATTTTTAGAACCTGAAAGAATGAGGAGAACGTTTACTAATATTGGCAAGGATTTGTTACTTGAACTATCAGAACAGAAAGGATATGATATTCCATTGGATAAAATAAAGAAACTATCTGAAATCTTAGTTAGAGCAACAATTGGATTTGGAATGATTGAGCATTTATTAGCTGATCAAAAAGTGCAAGATATAACAATTAATTCTCCTGTTGGAGAAAATCCAATTTTTATAAATCATGCAGATTATGGAGAATGCGTTACTAACATCGTTCCTAGTGTAGAGGATTCTGAAGGGTGGGCTACTAAGTTTAGATTATTGAGTGCTAGACCATTAGATGAGGCTAATCCAATTTTAGATACAGAATTAGGAATTCCTGGAGCCAAGGCAAGAGTTGCGATAATCGGTAATCCTTTGAATCCGTATGGATTAGCATTTGCATTAAGAAGACATAGAGATAAGCCGTGGACTTTGCCCTTGTTTATTAATAATCAGATGATTAACCCCTTGGGCGCTGGTTTGATGAGTTTTTTAATTGACGGAGCCAGGACGCTTCTTGTGGCTGGTACTAGGAGTTCAGGAAAAACTAGTTTTTTGGGTGGTTTATTAGTTGAGATAATGAGAAAATATAGAATAATTGTTGTTGAAGATACTATCGAACTACCTAGTTCTGCATTGAGAGAACTTGGATATAATATACAGAATATGAAAGTAAGAAGTGCTTTAACTAGTGGTGGGATGGAAGTTGGCGCTGATGAAGGAATAAGAACAAGTTTAAGGATGGGTGACAGTAGTTTAATTATCGGAGAAGTTAGAAGTCAGGAGGCAAGAGCGCTATATGAAGCAATGAGAATTGGTGCGTTAGCCAATGTCGTGGCAGGAACTATTCATGGCGATAGTCCATATGGTGTTTTTGACAGGGTTGTTAATGATCTTGGAGTTCCAAAAACAAGTTTTAAAGCTACAGATATAATTGTTATTACTAATCCTGTAAAAAGTGCTGGTGGATTAAAAAGCTTTAGAAGAGTACAAAGTATAACTGAGGTTAGAAAACATTGGCAAGATGATCCTTTGAGAGAAAAAGGTTTTATTGACTTGATGAAATATAATACTAAAACTGATAAATTAGAGCCCACCGATGAATTAATTAATGGTGATAGTGAAGTTTTAAAGAAAATAGCAAGCAATGTTAAAGAATTTGTTGGTGATTGGGACGCGATTTGGGAAAATATACAGCTTAGATCTAAGATGAAGGAAACTCTAGTTGATTATGCAAATAAATCTTTATTGTATGATTTGTTAGAAGCTAAATTTGTTATTGAGAGTAATGATATGTTTCACAGAATTTTAGATGAGATTAAAGAGGAGACTGGTGGTTTAGATAATAAAAGAATATTTTTTGAATGGGATGAATGGATTAAAAGGGCTGTAAAGAAGAGGGTATTGTAATGGAGAAAATAAGTAGCGAAGAAGTACAAAATATTTTAAAAAAATATGAGGAAAGATTATCTGAGCAAATAAACTTAGATCAAGTGGAACATTTTTCCGGAGACAAGTTTTCCAGAGAATATAATATTTTTAGAGAAGAAGCTTTGGGAAGAAAAGTAACGGTTTATGAAAGACTATGTAATTTTTGTGAAAATATACTAAAAATAACTCAAAAAGAAAAAGAAAGAACAAAATTACAGAAAGCGATTGAGCTAATACATTTGGAAATAACCCCGGAAGGAGCAAATAGTTTTGGTTCTTTGGTTGCTATAATCTTAATATTAAGCTCTATAATATTTGGTGTTTTTTATTATTATTTTTCCGGGGTAAATGGATTATTATCTGTAGAAGGCGGGATAAAAGATGTTGGTTTTAGTGTTTATTTATTACCTTTAATATTCTTAGGCATTGCTGCCGGTTTAATGAAACCACTGATTAATTATCCTATGAGGTTAGCTAATAGATATAGGCTGAAAGCAACTAATCAGATGGTTCTTTGCATACTTTATGTTGTAATGTATATGAGACACACAAGTAATTTAGAGCATGCGATTAAATTTGCAGGAGAACATATTGGGAATCCTTTAGCTTTAGACTTAAGAAAAATATTTTGGGATGTTGAAACTGGAAAATACTTTACTATAAAAGAAAGTTTAGATTATTATCTAGAGGGATGGAGGGATACTAGTCTGGAATTTGTTGAAAGTTTTCATTTAATTGAGGGAAGTTTGTATGAGGGGGATGAAAACAGAAGAATTAGTTTATTGGAAAAAGCATTAGAGGTAATTTTAAATGGTACTTATGAAAAGATGTTACATTACGCTCATGACTTAAGAAGTCCAATAACCATGCTTTATATGTTGGGGGTAATATTGCCTGTTTTAGGTTTAGTTATTTTTCCTTTGATGAGCGGATTCTTGGAAGGATTAGTTAAGTGGTGGCATATTGCTTTAGTTTATGATGTTATGTTGCCAATATTTGTTTATGTTTTTGGAATGAATTTATTAGAGAAAAGACCAACTGGATATGGAGATGAGGATTTATTAGACATACATCCAGAATATGAAAAATTGACTTATTTACAGATTGGAAAAATTGATGTTAATCCTGCTGTTTTTGGAATATTTTTTGCTTTTGTTATAATCTTAATAGGATTAATGCCGATTTTAATTCACCTGAATAGTCCAACTTATGATTTTAGTATAATGGATTTAAAGTTTTTAGATTATAAATGCACTAATGAAGGTTGTGTGGGACCTTATGGGTTGTGGAGTATGGTTTTAAGTTTATTTGTGCCTTTGGGTGTAGCTTTTGGATTTGCATTTACTTATTATTATCAAACACGTAAGTTAATGAATATTAGAAAAAATTCAAAAAAACTTGATTTAGAATTTTCAGGAGCAATATTTCAGTTAGGGAATAGAGTTGCCGATGGAATTCCTGTTGAAAGTTCTTTTGGAAAAGTTGCTGAAAGCATGGTTGGGACTCCAACTGGTGATTTCTTCAGAATTGTTGATACTAATGTTAGAAGATTAGGAATGAGTGTTAAAGAAGCGATATTTAACAAAGAAAACGGTGGCATTATTTATTTTCCAAGCAGTTTGATTAAAACCAGTATGAAGGTTTTGATTGAAAGTGCTAAAAAAGGAACGAGTATAGTTGCTAAAAGTTTATTGACTATAAGCGATTATGTTAATAGAGTTCATGCTATTGATGAAAGATTAAAAGATTTACTGGCTGATATTTTAAGTAGTATGAAAAGCCAAATTTCTTTTTTAACCCCCATGATAGCCGGCATTGTAGTTGGAGTTACTAGCTTGATGATCAATATTATTAATGGTTTAACTGAAGCTTTAAGCCAGACTAGTGGTGCTGGTGGAGAAGAAGCTGCTCAAACTGTTGCTGGTGTTGGTGGCGGATTGGGTGGAATATTAAATGTATTAAATATTAAAGATATAATACCCGGTTTTCAATTTCAGATTGTTATAGGAATCTTTGTTGTTGAGGTTGTTATAATACTAACAATATTAAGCAGCGGTATTGAAAATGGAATAGATAAATTATTTGAGAAAAATAAGATTGCTAAAAACTTGATGATTGCTGTTGGTTTGTACTTAGTAATAAGCCTAGTTGCTATATTACTATTTAGCGTATTAGCCAGCGGTATTATTACTGTAAATCAAGCTGTTTCCGGGTAGAAAGATTTAAATATAACCTAAATAAGGGTTATTATAACCTAAATAAAGGTTAAAATGAGATTTATAAATTTTTTAAAAAATAATGAAAACGCGAGAAAGATATTTGGAAAAAGAGAATTAAAAATCATTGAGAAACAAGTTCTTGGAATAAATCTTACTCAATCTGAAAAAAATAGGCTTTCAAGAGATATAAGGAAAAAACTTAAATTTATTGAAGAGGTGGCAAAATTTTCAGATGAATTTAAATTGAAAAAAGGGATGGAAATAAAAAGAATAATTGATGATACTATTGAAATAATAAAAGGAGATGTTTTGTTTAGGGATATAAAAAAAATAATTCTCTTTGGTTCTATTGTAGAAAATCAGTTATCTTTTAGATCTGATATTGATATTGCTATTGAGTTTCTTGATATTTCCCTAAAAGAAGCTACATCATTCAGAATCAGGGTTCTTGGGAGATCAGATAATAAGATAGACATACAAGTTTATAATGTTCTACCTGAAAAAATAAAAAAAGAGATAGATGAAAAAGGGAAAGTTTTATGGTTGAAAGAATTGAAGAAAAAATAGATGAAATAGAAAACTATTTAGAAGAACTTCTAACTATTATTCCCGATAATTTAGATGTTTATCTTAAAGATTTTAAAACTAAGGCGGCCTGTGAAAGGTATTTTGAAAAAATTATTGAAGCAACAGTTGATTTGGCTTTTTAGTGATTAGAAAATATGAATTTAAAATGCCGGAAGATGATGAGGGGGCATTTGATATTCTTGAGAAGATAGGAATAATTTCTCCAGATTTAGCTAAAAAATTAAAAGAAGCAAAGGGGATGAGAAATATTATTGCGCATGAATATGGAAAAGTTGATGATGAACTAGTTTTTCATACCACAACAGAAGAAGTTGAAAATGATATAACTGAGTTTTTAGAAAGAATAAAGAAATTAAAGTTAAGAAAATTACTTAAGAAAGATTTAAATAAAGCCCTTTCTTCTTAAAATTAGTACTTTGGAAAAAAGCGTTGGCGGAAAAAAAATCATTGGGGAAGAAAAACCATAATTGTTAAAAAAGGCTGGCAATATGAACTTAAAAAAAGTGGTGTTGTTTTTAGTTTTAATTAGTTTATTTAGTTTTGTTGTTTATGGTCAAGTTGCCTTTAGGGATGTAGGATATCAGAATTATCCTTTTGGCACTAGTCCCTTTGGGTTTGGCATTTTTGGTTATAATCCATTGGATTCTTTATGCTTTAATTATTCTTGGTTAGTTGATTTTGTTGTTTTATTTTTGATATTTTATTTTATTGCACATCAGACTTTTGGAAAAAGCACATATAAAAAAGGCGATATAGCAAGCTTGGCTGTTGCTATAGCTTTAAGTTTTGGGTTAGCAAGATGGGCGGCTTTTAGGGGTGGCTTGGTTTGCGGAATATTAAGCGGTGGATTTGGCAATGCAGTATTTGGCAATTTATTTGGATTGTTGATACTATTGGGATTGGTGTTTTTGATATTATGGGCTTTTGTAAAAGGAAGCAGTGCTAGTAGATTAATGGCTGCTATTGGATATATAATATTTTATTTTTGGCTTGGAAGTGAAGGTGGATATGTATTAGGTGGTTGGGCTTATTATATACCGGTTGATCCATTTTTAATGCAGGGGATTTTGACGATTTTATTATGGGTTTCCATCTTTGTTGGAGGTTATTCATTGATCAGGTGGAGAAAGGAGGGATAAGATGAAATTAATAAATTTTATATTGGGTTTGGTGGTAATATTTTTGGGATTGTTACCTATTTTGGTTGGGCAAGGAATTACGGTTCTTTCAGTTATTCCTAGCAGCGGGAATATGTATCAAGGATTAATAATACTTGCCGGAGTAATAATTGCTATAATGAACTATAAAGCAAGCAGTTATGGTGGATTAAGATACAGGAGATAGTAATTTGAAATGAATAAAAAAGGAGCTGATCTTGGTGTAGTAGTTTTACTTGTTTTACTTATGGTTCTTATATTTATTATTCTTTATTATGCAGTTATTAATGGGATATTAAATGTATTTGAATAAAAAGGGAGATATGCAATATGGAATATTAGTTTCTTTAATAGCATTATTGGCTGTTTTTGTGGTGTTTGTCTTATTTGCCAAATTTTTTGGAGGTTGGTTAAGTGAAACTAATCAAGATCAAATATGTAAAACTAGTATATTTGCTGCTGCGCAAACTAAAAAGATTCCTACCATAACTGGTAGAGGAGAGCCATTGATTTCTTTGAAATGTCCTAGAAAAGAAATTGTGATTAAGAAAAGTCAAGTTGTTGAAGGTGGAAAAATAAATCAGGATAAAGCCGCTAAAATAATTGCTGATGAAATGTATAAATGTTGGGATAAAGTTGGTGCTGGAAAAATTGATCCTTTTTCACAGTGGGATGTTAAAGGAGAATCTTATTGTTTAATTTGTGGATATGTTAAGTTTGATCAAGCATTAATTGATTTCATGAATCAATATGGTGAAGGTGGAAAAAATAATGATATTTATATACATTCTCCTGTTGATTATTTAAAAAATAAAAATGTCCCTAATAGTGGTATAACCTATTATGAATATTTTTATAAAGAAAGAGCACCAGTTCTTTCAAATGAAGATCTTGTTAAGTTAGGGAGTACTGGAGTATTACCAAATTCTTTGATTTTAGTTCAGATGTATAAAAAAGAAGGTAGAAGCACATGGAAAATTGCAATTACTGGCATTTTAATTGTTGGTGCTATTATTGCTGGGATTTTTACCGGAGGTGCAACTTGGATAGTTGCGCTTATTGTTATAACTGCGGCTGGTTTTTCGACAGCCTCTATTGTTTATATTGGTAATGAAGCTTTTGCAGATTGTCCAGATTGTAATGCTATTGGTGGGATACAATTAGTGCCACCTAATGCAGAATTAAATATGAAAGTTACAGTTAATCTTGATGGAAAACAGAAAGAAATTCCGTTTTGTACTAAACTTGTGAACTAGCATGGAAAAAAAAGGAATAATACAAGAAATGGGGAAGTTTTTAATAGCAATAGCTGTCTTGGTTTTTTTATTGATACTTTTATATCTTAGCGGAGACAAGCTTTATAGTGTAGCTGAAAAACTAATGGAGTTAGTTACTTATGGATAAAAAAGGAGATTTTACAATGACACAGGTAGCAGTTTTAATATTAGTTGTTTTAGCTATTTTAATTGGTTTGTATATTTTATATAGGTCTGGTAAGGTAGCAGAGTTAATATTTGGAAGATTAGGATAAGTTTAAATATTTGCTTTAAACTATTTAAAATGATGATGAAAAACAAGAAGGGAGAGTTTACTTGGGCACAAGTAGCTGGATTATTGCTTATAGTTGTTGTTCTTTATATTGTCATTACTGGTAGTGGTGGATTTTTTAACAAACTTTTTGCAAAAGTAAGAGGTATAGAGGAAAATGTTGGTAAAGGATTAGAAGGAATAGATTTTGGAATATTAAATAAAGAACAAGAAAAAAAATTATGCGGTGATCCACAAGGATTTATGAATAAATTGTTTACTGATGCCCAAAAAAAACGTAGTGATAATGATCTTAATGGAGCAATAGTTTTGTTTGAAAGATATCTAGGTATATGTAATGATAAGAAAGAAAACGCGAAGGAATGTAGTGATAAAGAATTTGTTGAATTAAAGAATTATTGTAGTAGGAAAAGTGATGCTGAGGCCGCTATAAAATTACTAAAAGAAAATAGGATTTCAGAACTTTTGATAGAATTTGATTCTATTAAAAATACTGAATTTGGTAGAGCTAGACAGATATTAGAAGAATTAAAAAAGTTGGGTGAAAATATTGATTCTAGACTGGTCGATTTAAATAAAGCAGAACAGGAAGCCCTAAGCAGGACTGGATCTTTAGGTGTTCAGTTTGAAAATTCTGCTTGTGCATCTCGTGCTCCTGTGGAAGCTTTAAAATGTGAGGGAGATTTTCAGTATAATAAAGGAAATTATGATAAAGCCCTTTTTGTTTATTCCAAATTAGCAAATCTTGTTAGTTCTGATAGTGGTATATTTGATACCTATTGGCAAATAGGCAAAGTTTATGAAAGAAGAGGTGATAAAGATAAAGCATATAATTTGTATGAGGATTTGGTAGTAAAGTATGAAGGTAAAAACGTATTGGGGTACTGGGAGGTTAAAAGAAAGCTTAATGATGTTGCTAAAAATTCTGATTATAAGGGTATAGTGAAATTCTCAAAATTACAATATGATACTTTATTACAAGGAAGCATCGATAAAAATAATGACCGTGATAATTGGGGTTGGTTTTCTAGCTCAATAACTAAGCAAGGTAGTGTTATTCCTAATAGTAATCGTAGAAGTAGTTTGCCTAATGATGGAGCAAGCATTAATTTTGTTTATGATTATTTTGTTGACTGGAGTGTACGAGATCAGTTTAAAGAACAACCTTTTACTAGGGGGGATGATGATACTGACCCATATTCTTCTGGGTTTGATTGTCTTGATTTTAGTGATTATGAATATAGTTCAGAATTAACAGGAGGTGGGCCAACCAAAGGAATTACGTTAAAAGTGGATATATTGGATATTAACTGGAATTATCCTGTATTATGTACTAAAACTGAAAATATAAAAGAGGTAGGTTATAGAAGAATTGAAGTTTGCAGATTAAATAATAAACCAATTTATTTAGATGTTACAATTGTTGGGTGTGAAAATCGTAATCAGCCTGTTAAAGGGACTTTATGGGTAGAGGGAGGATTAGAACCTATTAGATTAGACCAATATCTGGTAAATAAATAACAGAAATATTTATATAATCAAAATATTATAAAAACTAAGTAAGAAGGTGATACTTCATGAATAAAAGAGGACAAGAATTAAGTTTAAACACATTAATTGTTATAATTTTATTGGTTATTGCTCTAGTTGTTATTGCTGTATTTTTCTTGGGAGGAACAAGTAGTTTAAGTAGAAGCATAAGGAGTATATTTTATGGAACTACTGCTGGAACAGATTTAAGTCTTGCTTTGCAGACTTGTGAGCAAAGATGTGAGGCAGCTAAGAATTTGCCTGCTACTCTAAGGAAACAATCTGCGCTTTGTACTCAACCATTTAGTTATGATTCAAATAATGATGGAACAGTAGATAAAAAAATCTATTGCCAAGGCGACACAATAAAGATGTTGTGCCAAGATGGTAGCGGTCAAGCGATTTGTGATGCTAAATCAGATGATGTTATTACCACTTGATTCGCTTTTTAAATAATTAAAGTAAAATGATCAGTTTCTCATTACTCTTATTTTTTGTGTTTTGTTTTGGAGAATTAATTTAAGGTGATTTAATGTTTAAAAGAGGACAAGAATTAAGTTTAAACACATTAATTGTTATAATCATATTAATTATCGTCTTAGTTGTAGTTGCATATATTTTTTTGGGTGGTTCTACTACGTTAACTAAACAAGTTAAGGGAACACTTTATGGGGCTACAAGTGGAACTGATAAAGACTTTGCAGTTAGGGCTTGTGAGCAAAGATGTGAAAGTGCTAAGAATATGCCATCTGATGATTTAAGAAAAAACTCTGCTTTTTGCAAAACTGGCTTTGAAGTTGATTTAGATAATAGTGGCAATATAGATAAACCAAATGAGAGAGATGTTAAATGCAAAGATTTAGGAATAACTTGTTTTATGAATAATAAGGATCTCTGCTCGTAAGAATCAAAATGATTAAATACACTTATTTCTTATTATTTTTATAATGAACAGAAAAGGTGCAGAGAGGATAGTTTTTGGAACCCTAATAGGATTAATAATAGGAGCGATAATTTTTGCCACAGTAGTTATTCCTTTATTCAGATTTATTTATGGTTGGTATACTAGCGGTGTAGAGGAAGTTACTGAAAATAACTTTAATGAACTAGATAAGGTTATTAATAGTTTATTAAAAGATGAAAACAGGAATGAAGAAGTGATGGATTATTATATAAAAGATAATGCTTATATCTTGGTTGGATTTAGCAGTAGATGTAAACCACAGGAAAATGATTTAAACTGTCCTGTAGCTCAGTGCCATACAACTTGGCCTTGGAGTGATGATACTTATCACATACCAGCACCTACTAGTTGCTTTGCTGAAAAATCCTGTTTGTGTTTATTTAAGGATTTAAATGCGGGTGATTTTGATGGTGAAGATAATAAGGCTTTAAAATGTTTTTCTTATCCCAAAGCGAATTATCTCGTTAGTTCTGTTAATGATGTAAATGTTGGAAAGGCTATTAGTCTGGGTAGCAGAGGATATGAGGATTTAGTGATTTATGGTGAATGCGGAAAAATCCTAGGACCAACCAAGTTACAATTAAGAAAGATTAAATTAAATGATAAAGAAACAATAATTGAGATTGCCCCATTAGAGAAGCAATAAGAATAAATATTAGTATTCTTTTTTAATTTGGATGAACAAAAGAGGGTTTATTGAAGAAATTGTTATTATACGGGTTTTTGAATTAGTTTTGGTTGTTTTAATATTCACAATATTATATTATAATGCCAAGGCTTTAATAGAAGGCAGAGAAAGGGATCAAGAATATGAAGCGGTAGATTTAAGTTTAATAGCTACTTTAGTTTCTTCTGCTCCTGGAAACCTAGAAATTAATTATAACCAGCATAGCGATTTTTTGTATTCTATTAGAGATAGGAATATAATAATTGAATATGGTTTAGCTTCTAAAAAATACCCCTATGTTGAATTTAACAGAATAAGAATGAATACTAAAGATAAGAAGGTAGTTTTAAATGAATAAAAGAGGAACTTTTGCTATATCAACTGAAATGTGGATGCTAATAGTAAAATCTTTTGTTACTATTTTTGTTGCTTTTGCTGTTTTTAGCTTAATAAGCTATGGTGTGAATAAAAAAATTGATGTTGGTGATGTTGAAAATGAAGTAATAATAAGCGGTTTATTACAGAGTGAAAATTGTTTTATTTATATGGATGAAAGAGTTTACCCTGGGATTATTGATTTAAATAAGTTTAAATCTAATATTAATAATTGCTTAAACTCTAATAAATTGGGCATTTTATTAAATTTAACTGTTGAAGATAAAAATTATGGGTCTTTTATAAAAAAAGATTTTTATGAACTTGAAAAACGGTTTTGTCCTTTTAAACAATATAAGTGCAGTAATAAGGAGTTTTCTGTTTTGGTTTTTGATAATGATCAATTAAAAAAAGGAAAGTTAAAAATGAATCTGGTGTTGAAAAATGTCTAAAAAAGGAATCTTTGGTTCATTACTAGTAGATCCTTGGTTTATAATAGCATTTATATTTATATTAATAATATTTTATATTTTATTTAGTTTAACTGTTACTAAAGAAACTGAAGAGATTAAGGGAGAATTTGTTGATTTGGATAGTAGCTTGGTGTTTATTAATTTCTTAAGGCTACCTGTTGGGAATAACTTGAATATCTTGGATTTGTTTTCTTTGTATTCTAGAGATAATAAAGAAGAAACTGCTAAGAAGATAAGGGAAAATGGCAAGAATTTTTTTATTAGCAATTCTTGTTTTGAAGTTTATATAGAGGATAAAAAAATGGAAAAGGGTTATTTTGGTGATTGTGATCCAGATTACTTAGGTGAGGAAGTTGATAATTTTATTTTTACTAATTTCGATGAAAAACAAATGAAAATAGCCTTGTTTAAATGGAACCAAGAAGATGAAACGTGTGATTATTTAAATTCTAAAGAAGAATGTGAAAGTTGGCTTGGCTGCAAGTGGGAGAATGGGTGCAAGGAAATATGAAAAAAGGTTTTGTTTTCATTCCGTTATTAGTAACTTTATCTCTTGTAGTTTTAACTTTAGCATATTATCTTTATTTAACAACTGAAAGAGAATCAACTACTAAGGTTTTGGGTGAATTACAAATTGATGCTATAAAGGAGATTTATAATTCTGAAAAAAGTTTATTTGAAATTGACACTAATGTTAGATTTAATGTAATTAGGAGTTTGAATATTCTGGCAGATCGTGGTGGCGTAAAAGAAGATAATATTTGGACTGAGAGTTCAATAAGGGAAATAAATACCTTATTTAAACAGACTTTTGAAAATGAGATGAAGAATTACTTAAGTAAAAGTTATAGTGATATAAGCTATACTTATTTATACTCCTTGGATAAAAATAAAATTGAGATAAGGGGGATTGCCAATAAGGAGCTAGTTTTTAGTAAAAATATTTTTATTTATAAGGTAAAGCCAAGTTTTAGAGTAATCGTTGATTATGATTTAAATGAATACATAAAAATGTATAATGATTTTAAGGATGTGAAAGAATGTCCCACTAATGAAGAACTAAAGGTCTTTAAAGGTGTTTGGAGAGGGATTAATTGTTTAAATGGTAATTCTTGGACCTATTTTGAGGTTGAAAGTAAGGATTTGGGGTATCTAAAGCCCATTATAAAATTTAAAATACCTAAAAATTCTTGAAAAAAAGCGTAAAGTTTATATATTAGTTGGTTTACATCACTTTTTATCATATATTTTTGTGATGTAGAATGGATTATTTAGAATTGGCTAAAAGATTAGAAGGATTACAAACAGTTAGTACTATAGCAAAAAAATTAGGAATAACTAAAAGAACCGCGGTTAATTATGTTTCTAAGTTGAGAAAAGAAGGATTTTTGAAGAATTATATGGGGGGCAGAAAAACTAGATTTTATGTTATTGATCCATTAAAAAGAAAAGAAACAGGGTATCCTGGCATTTACGAAATAATAAATAAAAATTCAAGAATAGGTTTAGTAACCAGAGTAAAATATAGAGTTCATGGAAAACCACTAAGTATAGAAGAAGTAATAGTTGAAGCAATTAAAACTAATGATTATAGAGTTATTCTTGCTAGCTTAGATTTGTTTAGAAAGGTAAAAGACTGGAGCAAACTAAAAGATTTGGCCATTAAAAACAAAATAGGAAGAAAAATAGGCGCTTTGTATGATGTTGCAAGAAAATTTATTCGTGTTAGAAGAATGGATTTAAGGACTAGAACCGCATTATTAAACAGCAAGATAAATAATAGATATATTATACAGAACTTAAGAGGAGAATTAGAGCATTTTAAAGATATTGAAGTAACTTGGAGAGTTTATATACCATTTAACAAAAATGATTTAATGAGGTACAAAGAATGATTGATTTTAATAGACAGCTAGATTTATTAAAAATAATAGGAAATGAATTAAAAAGAAAAATTGAAGTTTTAATAATAGGTGGAAGTGCTATGATGTTTCTAGGTGCTAAAACAGAAACTAAGGATATTGATTTAGTTCTTTTAAATAAAAATTCTTTTATTTTAATCAAAGAGGTCTTAGAAAAAATAGGG
>ERZ1292623.2612-Hain-H51-01um-R1-2612-length-15935-cov-5_pt1 | contig 15935 bp, 12 predicted proteins | sample MGYA00564398_ERZ1292623 | MGnify/ENA primary metagenome ERZ1292623 (study PRJEB36523, sample SAMEA6512633) | groundwater metagenome | collected 2019-01-07 | study: AquaDiva: Metagenomics assemblies of 32 groundwater samples | reverse complement strand
CGTAAGTGAAGGTCGTATGCTTTTTGCGAAGTACGGAGTAGGTCATGAGGGAAGAGAGCGAACTATCTTAGTAAACTGTCGGCCACGATCTTCGTAGTCTTGAAACATGTCAAAGCTGGAAGTCCCAGGAGAAAATAAAATAACATCATTTTCTTCCGCTTGCTTTTGAGCAAGAGCTACCGCGGCTTTCAGTGATCCAGTAGTGCTGCCGGGTTTCCGAATCCATTTTTGCAACCGTCCTTTGATTTCCCCGATAAGAATAACGCTCCGAATATCAGCCTTATTAATGGCTTGGGCTAGTGGTTGATAATCGATACCCTTATCCTTCCCTCCGGTTATCAAAACGATCGGCGTCCTAAAACTTTTAAGCGCAGCCATGGTTCCTAAAGGACTATTAGCGGCGGAATCGTTAAAATATCGTACTCCTTTTTTTATCCCAAGGGACTGGAGGCGGAACTCATTTCCTGGAAAAGTGTGAAGAGCTTTTTTGATCACACTAATCGATACGCCTACGTGCTGAGCGACACGAGTGGCTACTACAGCATTTTCAAAAAGATGAGGAGCATCAAGATAAAGAAGCGAACTCGGGAAAAGAGAAAAGTTTTTTAAAGAGACCGGTATTTTTTTTGCCGAACTTTTGTTGGCGATGCGAGAAGCGACTCGATCTTCCGCTATGTAGAAAATAGAATTATTTTTCCTTTGATAACGAGCGATCTCTGATTTTGCTTCGGTGTACTCTTTGAAATCTTTATGAGCATCAAGATGGTCGGGCGAGATACGGAGGACAATAGCAATCTCCGGAGAGACAGTCATATCCTGGAGCTGAAAACTAGAGAGTTCGTAAATAACGAGAGATGTTTTCTTTAAACGAGGAAGAAGATCAAGGGCGGGGGTACCGATATTTCCTAAAAGATATGTATCTTTTCCGGCGGCTTTAAGGATTCGATAAAGCATTGTCGCCACGGTGCCTTTGCCTCGTGTCCCTGTGATGCCGATAACTTTTGCCGGACAATGGTCGAAAAATAATTTTGTAAGACTCGTGAATTGGACACCTTTTTTGCGGGCAGTGACTAACTCTTTTTTGAGATAGGGGATGCCAGGGGAGCGAACGACAATGTCAAAATCTTCTAGATGATCTAAATAATGTTTTCCGGTTTGTGTTTTTATGCCGCGCGGTGCCTGTATCTTGTTTTGATCCAAGATCCAGTAGTCCGCTTCTTTTTGTGGTCGGCCAAAAACCATTTTTTGTTTTTTCAAAAAACGGAGCGTGGAGACACCTTCGCGACTAAAGCCTAGGATGGCAACTTTCATATATATGAAGTAAAGCATGGGCTCTCACGAATTTCTACTGCGCGATAAATCCCCGCACCTAATTGAAAAAATATCCGATCAACATCGGCAAATATGAAAATCATTGTATTTATCAAGAGGCGTCCATAGCGTTAAAATCACGCCGTTTGAAAACGGCTGTTTCCAATTAGGTGGGGGATAAAAATGCCCCGCTTAGCTGGTTAGGCCAAGAGGGGTATTGGGGACTCTCTCTTGAAGACTACTGGCCGTTTTGATTCTGAAAACGGACGTCAATATATTCCCAGAACTTTTCTGGTCCGCCAACCTGAGCGGCGCATTCGCTTTCCTCAGCCCAAGGGAGAGCCTTGGAATGAATGGAGCTGAGTGGAAAATGGCGGTACGCCCAAGCCACTTTGCCATCCGCGCCGTACTCAGCCATGACTTGCTGTAAAACACCCTGGAACACTTGGCAGTACGGACACTGGAGATCGGAAAACTCGACTACTTTAACCGGAGCATTGGGATCGCCTCGAAGATGATCGCTTGGAGAAACGGCGCTCATAGTGTAGACCGGATCTTCCATCTCCGCTTTTGTGGGCGGTGTGTTTGGATTCGCGGCCAAGGCTTCATCAATAACCCTCTTTATTTCTTCGTAGGGATATGCGCCAGAGATTGGTGTGCGCTTGCCGTTTGCGGCGATAATGACACTAAAGGGCGTTCCTTGACCGCCCGCCTTCCCAGCTTCATCGGTCTGCGCTTGAATTTTTGCCGTAAATTGTTTTTTGGCCAAACAAGCTTCCATGTCTTTCTGTTTTAAGCCGATAGCCGAGAATATATCTTTTGAGGTCTTGCCGACTGTGACATTTCCACCTGAACCAGCGGGCGCATCGCCGCGATAGAGAACAGCGAGGGCAATAATTATGCCAGCGACAATGACCGAAAGGGGAATGAGATAGGGGTTTTCTGCTCGTCCGTCTCGCCCCAACACATCCTTCACGATCGAATCAACTTCCTTCACTTGAGTCACCGCAACCTCCTTTTCTTTATTATTTTTTGTTGGCATGCCAAGTAGTAGAAATTTAATATTTTTTAAGCTGCGTCGACGTATTGTTAGGATTTAGCCAGGAATACGATTAAATTCTCACTGCCTGGCATGGAAAGTATTATAGCACACTAAACTTTTGAATTTTCAATTTCTGTTGGGGAAGTTGGAGAGAGGCCGGACGATCTCACGTCGCTGCGCTCCTTAAAAACCTCTCGGTTTTTAATATTTTCCTACACGGGGAAAACTAGAACTTTTCCCCGACCCCCTTTTGTGTTCGAGTCCGGCTCACATTATAGAAACACAAATGCCCCACGAAGGGGCATCTGCATTTCTATGTTGCGGGGGCCGGACTCGAACCGGCTCCACGAGCTTATGGGGCTCGCATGGTAACCCTTCCACCACCCCGCGATTACAGAGCATCTCTTAAAACTCCGATCAAACGGAAGAATCTTAAGAGATACTCTAGCGGCTCATTATACCGAGAAATTCGCGAAATTGTCAAAAAAAATTTTGTGCCGGCGGCAAGAATTGAACTTGCGACCTTCGCCTTATGAAAGCGCCGCTCTACCACTGAGCTACGCCGGCAATTTGAAGCTATTTAAACATACCAGAATTTTTGTGCAATACTCCCTCGGTTAGTCCTAGAATTCGGTACATCATCCCTGAACTTTTTTGAATATAGTATTTCCATAGATTTGAAATTATTAAGGGCCTCTTGAGTCGCAGATTTCTTGCTTGCTCGTTTCACTAAAGTCTCAACGAAGTCGAGCGTAGCTCGATGAAGCGCGTGAGATTCCCTCCCGTCAGCACACATTATTTAGGAAGGGATCAAACCGTGGAGGGGAATATGAATTTTTTGTCTTCGCAGTTCATTATGTGAGAAATCTTCCTGTGGATATCTAGACAATTTCTCAAGAAAAAGGTGTTACAATTTACGTATAGTCGCTTAGTGCACATTAATTACCTATGAAAAGAGGATTATTCTTTGGCTTGGCAGCAGTACTCGTTTTTTTCGCGACTGTATTTTCATTACAACTGATTTCGCCAGCGCAGGCTCAGACTGGAACTTGGGTTTTAGATGCAGCTAGTAATTTAGTCACCGCCCTAGGAGTGGGCAACGTTGGCATCGGAACATCACAAGCCCCGGATCGTCCACTCACAGTTCAAGGATCTGGTGGCCTCGTGAGTTTTAAAGATGGTAGCGGAGCAACAAAATGGCACATTTCAAACGGATTGGGGAACTGGTCCTTGGTTCAGTCGGGAGTAGATAATGCGATTGTAGTGGGGGCTCAAACTCGATCTGTCGGTATCGGCGGCATACCTGATCCTTTAGCACGTTTGGACGTGAATGGTGGGATCAAGATTGGCGGCGGTATAAATGAAAGCGTGGTAACGAGTCCCGGTATGATTTATTTCAACGGTACGAATCTTCGTTGTCGTGACGGTGGTCAGTGGAAGAATTGTGTTGGCGGCGGATCAACCGGCGGAGGAGTTGGTTTTATTGCTCCGGCGACGGCTAATCTTTTGACCAAGTGGGATACGACTGGTGCCACACTGACAAATAGTAATATTGCGGATAATGGTAACTTGGTTTTGGTTGGTAAGTCACTTTCAGTAACTGGCAATTTGAGCGTCTCAGGTGTTATTTCATCTGGCAGTGGTGTTTCTCCGAGCTGTACTGCCGGTCAGGTTTTGTCAGGGCAGAAAGTCCAAGGTGGAATTGTGACCGATGGAACCTGTGTCAACTTTGTTTCCAGCACTCCCGGATTTTCTTATTGGGATAAAGACCCAGTTCTGGCAAAAATTTTCACTACTACGGGTATAGATACTGTAGCCATCGGTACTTCAGGCCCAACTCGCCCACCTGTACCTCTGACTATTAAGGCGAAAGCTGGTGCATCTTCTTGGATTCAGCTTCAGGATAATGCTGGCGCCGATAAATGGCATTTCACTGCATTCGGTGGGGGCTTTAGCTTTGTCGAAACGGGAGTACCAGGAGGGGACGGAAGATTATTTATAAAAGCAGGGACCGGCAATGTGGGTATGGGCACAATTAATCCGGGGGCCAAGTTAGAAATTTCTACGCCGACGAATAATGCTTTGCGTTTACGACGGAGTAATCCAGGGAGTATCGATGTCTTCACTGCCGTTGGGAACGGCACAGGAGAAACACTTTGTGGTGCGCCTACTGCTGGTGCTTGCTTGGCTGCTTTTGACTCAAGTCGGTCATCCATTGGATGCACTGCTTCCGGCGCCATTCGCGCTCTCTGTGCTGCGGTTGGAGATTAGAATAGGCTTTAAAACAGTTTGTTAGGATGTATTTTCAAGCATACTGCTTTTTTGTCTTCTCAGTTTTCTATGGTATATACTTTAGGAAATGATGTTTCTTTTACAGAATCAGGTTCAGCTTTTTGGTCAGGAGCTCTATAGTTACGGAGATTGGAAAATTTTCTTTTGTCTTTTCTACTTTTTATCCGTGACCAATTTTTTGGTCTATCGGCGGTGGCTCGATAAGTTAAAAGCACTTCATTTCGGAGCTTTTGGATTCATTTTTATTTTCGTTTTTGTTTCCACACTCACAATTGCCTTGCAGTTGGATCAGGCAACCATGTATTGGTCCTTATGTTTTTTCATTGTATTTCTTTTTATACTCGACTATATCGAACTGAATATCTTTTATATTTTTGGCAGTAAACTTACTTCTGAATTTGTTCTCGTTTTCCTCGGTACGAATCTTCGCGAAAGTAAGCAATTTTTTGCCAGCTATTTCAATCCAGACCTTCAGATGTATATTCTCCTTGTATTAGCACTTCCTTTTTTTGTTTTCATATTTCCTTCGGTTTAAACCCGTATTCTCGTCACTAATCTAAACTTTAATTCAAATTGATCATCGTACTATTTCTTTTAGGAGTTTTGTTCTTAAACCCCTTCCAGTATCTTAAGGATAAGAAATATAATACTTTCTACGTTATTTATAGTGCCCTTAGAAGATATCAGAGAGAAAGAATTGCAAAAAGCAATCTTATTCTCAATATAGAAAAATTCAATCTCGCCGAAAAAGTTTCCTTTTTCGAAAAAGAGGCTACCTACGTCATTGTGATTGGCGAAAGTACTGCCAGAAATCACATGGGTTTGTATGGATACTATAGAGACACAAACCCATGCCTTTCAGGCGATACCAGCCTCTATGTTTTTAAGGATGTAGTCAGTCCTAGTACTCATACACATGTGAGCGTGCCGCTTATGTTGACGTTGAGGAGTGGGAAGGCTCATGATCAATGGTTCACCTCCCCAGACCTCCTCAGTCTTTTTAAGGCGTCTGGATTCAAAACATATTGGATCTCTAATCAAGAAGCTGACGGCATTGCTGTTTCGACTCTTGCTGGGGTGGCCGATTATCAGTTCTTCAGTAGTCAGGGAAATAATGGTTCTATTGAGAAAAATGTACACGATGAAGAGTTGCTCGGCGTTTTTGATCAAGTGTTGAAAGAGAAGATTGATAAAAAACTGATAGTTTTACACTTAATTGGGGCCCACCTTTTCTATAAGGATCGATATCCCGATAGCTTCGAGGTGTTCCATGACGACTCTTTGCAGACAGAGGGTCGAAGTTTTTTGGATGATGGCAGGAAGGAGATTATCAATGCTTACGACAATGCTGTTCTTTACAATGACTATGTCGTGAGTCAGCTTATTAGTCGACTGAAGAAGATCAATACTGTTTCCTATCTTGTATATTCCTCTGACCATGGCGAAGAAGTTTACGACGCCCGGGATTTCTTTGGGCACACCTATTCGATTGGTAGCAGGTATATGGTCGAGGTTCCTTTCATAATTTGGCTTTCCGACCAATACAAGAGTATGTATCCCACCACCGCTAATCACATCAAAATGGCTTTGGATCAACCATATATGAACGACGACTTTTCCCATACAGTATTAGACTTATCTCATGTTCAGTATCAAGAGTTTCTATCAGAAAAGAGCTTAATTAATCCATTGCTCGACACGAAACGACGGAGATATATTGCTCAGGTAGATTATGACAAGAAATGGAAAGATGTGTTACCTACTTTGTCTGGCCCGCAGTTTGAAGAGAAGCTTTTTTTGCACCGAGCGAACACCATTCAGAAGATGAGATTGTTTGAAGGAAAATATATAGGATTTGAAATTGACGTTGTTTTTGATCAGAGATTGAATGAGTTCGATATCTATCACCCGCCACAATCATCAATTGGGTTGTATTTGGATGACTACTTAAAAAAAATAGGCAATGTGCAACAAAAGCGAATTTGGCTGGACTTTAAAAATTTAAATGAAACAAACTATAAGCATGCCTTAGAGCGACTCTCTATCCTAATGCAGAAGTATGGCATGAGACGGAATCAGCTTATTCTTGAAAGTTCCAATCCTGATTTTTTGTCGCATTTTAAATCCCACGTATTCACTTCTTACTATTTGCCCATTTTGCCAATTGGTGGAATGGATACTTCTCAGAAGTATACTGCTTCACTTAGCCTAATTGACGAAGTCCAGAAATCAGAAGCTGATGCCGTTTCTTATCCAGCGGATATGCATGAGTTTGTGAAAACATATATACACACTTCTTTTCCTGAAAAGAAATTACTTACATGGATTCTTGAAGATATGAGTAATTTTGAAAATATTCTCAGGCTCAGAATGCTTTTACTAGAGAATAGTGTAGAAGTCGTACTGCTTGGCGAGCGGACAAATTTTGATTATTAATATTGAAATATCTCGTGAATTATTATTTTAATCTCCTCAGGGAATTTACCAAGACTGATTTTAAATTACGATATCAGGGTTCTGTCCTCGGTATTTTCTGGGCATTCTTAAGACCATTGCTTATGTTTTCTGTGTTATATCTGGTGTTCTCAAAGTTTGCTCGTTTCGATATTGCTCATTATCCACTCTATCTTCTTCTTGGAATTATTTTGTGGAATTTTTTTGTAGAAGGTACTACTTCATCGATCTCGTCTCTCATCGGCAAGGCAGGACTCATTAAAATAATTAATTTTCCTCGGAGTGCTATTATAGTTTCCTCTACCTTCGTAGCTTTTTTTAACTTTTTTCTGAATTTTATAATTTTTGTAGCCTTTCTCTTCTTTTCGGGGGAGACACTCCCTCCGGGCACATTTTTGTTATTGATCCCAGTTTTTTCCCTTTACTGCCTATCTTTAGGTATGGGATTTCTCTTGGTAGCTCTGTACGCCCGATTTAAAGATATTGCTCATATATGGGAACTTCTGCTTCAAGTTGGTTTCTGGTTTACTCCAATCATTTACTCAATTGATATGGTGCCAACACGCTATCACATATTCGTTTTTGCCAATCCGATGGCTCATATTATTAACTCCGCTCGGGATATAATAATTTCTGGAAGAGTCTTAACGATATCTGAGGCGGCCTTGTTATTAGGAATATCCACTCCTATTCTCATTTTTGGCTATCTTATTTTTAAGAGGCAGGAACCCTATTTTGCTGAGGAACTCTAACTATGGAGGAATATACTATTCAGGTTAGTGGGATAAACAAGAAGTTTGTTATTCCCCACGAACGCATAAATACATTGCGGGAGCGTTTTATTCGTATCTTTCGTCCTCAAGCATTCGAAATTTTCAAAGCTATCGACAATCTTTCTTTGGAAGTTGCTGAGGGAGAGTTTCTGGGAGTCATTGGCGCTAACGGTAGTGGTAAGTCGACCTTGCTGAAGATTATTGCCGGGATTCTTCGTGTTGACTCTGGCCGAGTGATAGCACGAGGGAGTATTTCGCCGTTTCTAGAACTTGGGGTTGGTTTTCAGCCGGAACTTTCTGGGCGGGAAAATGTTTTTCTTTGTGGAGCTCTTTTGGGCCTTACGAGAGATCAGACTAGGAAAAAATATAACGATATTGTTCGGTTCGCTGAGTTGGAACGCTTTATGGATCAGAAATTAAAGAACTATTCTTCGGGCATGCAAGTTCGGTTGGCTTTTGCTGTTATTACTCAAGTGGACACTGACAACTACCTTATCGATGAAGTTCTAGCCGTTGGCGATCTTGGTTTTCAGAAAAAATGTTACGACTTTTTTCGATCCCTCAAAAAACGAGGAAAAACCATTGTGTTTGTGAGTCATGATTTGCAAGCTGTCCAAGAATTCTGTTCACGTACCGCATTGATGCAAGAAGGTAGGATAGTTGCCATCGGAGCTACCAAGGATGTTATTAGTCTCTACCGAGATTCATATCAATATCAAAAAACCGACTATGACGTTGAGGAAGGCGCTGGGCCAATTACTATCCAGAAAGTGCGCCTTGTGGATGAGAATCAAAAAGAGCGATGGAATTTTCAGAGGGGTGATTCATTGCGAGTCATTTTAGACTATGTGACCAAAGAGGAAGTCATTGACCCAGTTTTTCAAGTAAATATTTATAATGCTGAAGGAGTTCTCTGTAGCGGAGACAATACAGAACGTCATGGGATAAAGTTGGGCAGGGTAAAAGGGAATGGCAGAATATCTTTCATTTCTCAGACACTCAACTTGCTTGGCGGGGAGTATGCTCTTCAAGTGAGAATTTGGCCAGCAGCTTTCGTGGGCGATCCCTATCATAAGCTTCGCTCCCCAATTAACTTTTCTGTGACGAGTGATGTGCGGGATGGAGGAGGGATATGTTATCTTACGTCCGATTGGTATTTAGAGGAGAATAAGACAGCATGATCCTCCGGGACTTAGGAGATTCTTTTTTTGAGCAAGGCCTCAAACATAGCACGGTAGTTTTCTGCTTGACGCTCCCAGTCCCACGAATGGCTTCCTTGGGTTGCGGCATAACTCATCACTATTCGTTTGAGTCGATGAGTTTGTAGGAGAGTCAATTTGTGTCGGATATCTTCCACGCTCCTAGTTATAAAGAAACCGTTAATCCCATCTTGAATAAATTCAGGCATGTTGCCCACTCGAGTTGTTATGATTGGAACTCCCGTAGCAGCAGCCTCGAGACAAGGGTTAGGAGTCCCTTCTGATTTGCTCGCGCAAATATATGCGTCCAAAGAATGATAATAATTCCGCATTTCTTCAGATGATCTCCATCTTTCTTCGCGCGCGGCAATTTTAAGCTCGACGTTTTTTAATCCCTGTATAGCAGGAATGATATAATCGCTTAGTCCTCGTAACGTGTCCCCGTGATTTGAAATGCTACCGGCCCAGCCAACGCGAAGTTTTCTTTTATGGGTAAAACTTGTTATCCCCCTTTTCAATCTATTTTTAGGGAAAAAGAATTTGGTGTTTACTCCCATAGGAGTATAGAAAAGTGGTTTTGTAAATGTGTGTTCAAATTCCCGCTCTAAAAGTTTGCTGATTACGAAAACACCTGAGACCACAGTATTGATGGTATCGATTTTCCTTTCTCTGTCAGGACCAGCCAGTTCCACGTGAGAGCAAATACCCAAAAGAATTTTCTCCCGATAGTTCTGAAGAATGGGCAATGCCGATAACTGTTGAAAGTAGAAAATAACCACGATGGTTGCCTTTCGGACGTCTTCTTCTCTGATCTCAGCCTGGTATTTTTTTGTTAGTGTAAACACATCTTCCAAGTAAGGTCGCATTCCTTCTACATTGGAATCTAGGGCCCAGTTAGGCCAATCTACTACCAGAAGGATTTCTGGTTTATTTTGAATCGAAGGCATTTTTCTTTATACTGCTAGAAACAATAGGGCACGTTATCCTATGTCAAAAATTTCCATTATTATACCGTGCTTCAACTACGGTCGCTATCTCCCTGAGGCGATCCAGAGTGTTCTGGAACAGACCTATCAGGATTTTGAGATTATTGTAGTTGATGATGGTTCAACTGACCTGGAAACCAAGAGGATCATTGCTGGGATTAGTCACCCAAAGATTCGAGTCATTACTCAGGAAAATAAAGGATTGCCAGCCACGCGAAATACCGGGATACGAGAAGCGCGCGGTGAGTATATTGTGCCTCTTGATGCCGATGATAAATTGGCTCCAACGTATTTGGAAAAGTGTATGTGGATGATGGAACGCAATCCCTCGCTCGATTTTGTTTACACAGCCGCCCAGACGTTTGGGGATTATGAATATTTATGGTTTGAGGAGTACGATGCCAAAGAACTTTTGAAGCGCAACTTCATCACTGCCACTGCGCTTTATCGAAAAAAGGACTGGGAAAAAGTGGGAGGATATGATGAATCGTTCGTTGCTTATGAAGATTGGGATTTTTGGCTGCGCTTCCTGAAGAATGATATTTTTGGCGCCTTACTCCCTGAACCACTTTTTTTGTATCGTAAACACCGACCTTCGATGTTGAATGAGATTGGCGAACCACATCGCCATGAGATTGAAGCTGCAATAAAAGAGCTTCATCGAGAACTTTATAAACAAACAGAACATATCTCTTCTCATCATTTTTCGGGCGTACTGCCTTCCGAAACGTTATCGTACGTGACGCATAAGTTGCGGAAAGATCAGGATGAGTTGCGGGATATCAGCGTAGCATTCCAAAGACTGAAAGGAGAATCTTCCCGAGAGATTGATCATGTTCGTACCGAGCTTCGTGGAAAGCAAGAGGAACTAGAGCACATCTACACTTCTCGTGGTTGGAAAATACTTTCTTTTTTGCACAGACTACGGCTGAAAGTGCCTTTTCTTAAAAATCTATAGTTTTATGACACATCAGAAAACAATCTTAAAAACTCTAGAAGGAATCAAGGTAATTTCTTTTGATGTGTTTGACACCTTACTTGTTCGACCATTTTTGAAACCAGGCGATCTTTTTGCGTTTATTGCTCCCGAAGTGGAAAGGATTATCCGTCGACCGATTGATTTTCGAAAAGAAAGAATGGCTGCGGAGTATGAGACGCGAATAGCCTTGTCACAGTATCAAGATATTACTATCCATGAAATCTACGACCATTTTTCTACTATCCCGTTCCATCATCGCGAAGCGGTGAAACAGTTGGAGCTTGAGCAAGAACGACAGTTTATTTATGCAAAGAAAAGCGGGCAGGAACTATACGCCGCGGCCAAGGCTTCGGGTCATCGCGTGGTGGCTATTTCCGATATGTATTTGGAAGAAGATTTTATTCGAGATATTCTTTTTAATCTCGGGTATGAATTTGAAGTGGTGTATGTTTCTTCAAGAAGGCGGGAGGTGAAATATAACGGCTCGATGTTTCGCGCTGTGCTCAATGACCTTAAGCTTCAGCCGTGGGAGTTGCTGCACATTGGCGATAGTGAAGAGTATGATATTGCCCCAGCCAAAGCGTGCGGCATAGGGACATTCAAAGTAGAAAAAAATTCCGAAACATTTTTCAGAAACCGAACAAACCGTTTTTTGTGGAGAGAAGACGAAGTAGCCGAACCGGGCCTGAGCGCGGTTTTAGGAGTAACGGCCAACACTTTTTTTGATCGCAATGCCTCTGATTTTTCCTATGACGAACAGTCTTTATTTCGGGGCGATCCCTATACGCTCGGTTACTCCTGGTTTGGACCGCTTTTAACGGCGTTTACCGTTCAACTCCTCGAGAACACCACTGATAAAAAAGTTCTCTATTTTTTATCTCGTGATGGCTGGATCATGCGACAGATCTATGAAATCATCGCTCCCTATTTCGAAAATCCACCACAGACTCGTTATCTCTATGTTTCACGAAAGGCGACAGCTTTGGCCCCAATCCGTTCGTTCGATGATATGCGGTATAAATTCGGCGTAGTGTGGTTTGAGACTACGATCGAGGAGTGGATCTGCGATCGGATCGGTATCGCGCTTGAAGCAGGTGATGATGCTCTGGCTCGACAGTACGGCTTTAATGAGGGCTTGGAAAGTAAAATTAATTTTAAAAATTGTCATCAATTTCAAAGAGTTCTCCATGTGCTTTCGCCTCGTATTTTAGCCAAAGCCAGAGAGGAGCGAACCTTGTTAATCGACTACCTGAAACAAGAAGGGGTGATTATTCCTTCGGCAGGGGAGAAGACCCAACGCATCGGTTTCGTCGATATTGGCTATCATGGACAGACGCCGCGCAATATTTTACTTTTATCTGAAAACTATACTATCGATCTTTATTTTCTCATAGCCGGAAAAGAAATTTTTGGTCTAGCCGATGAGTTTGGCATCACTATTCGTGGTTTTTACGGCGAACGCTATCGTGGCACTCGAGTGCTGGATCGGGACTGGAAAAGATTTTTCCGCCATCACAAACTATTCGAAACCTTCTTTATTACGGACCAGGGTAGTGTCAAAGGATATGAGTGTAATGCGGCAGGCGAGGTGCGACCTACCTTTTATCCTCTAAAAGGCGGCAAAGAAGGGGTGGTGGCCGAAGCAGTGCATGCGGGCGCTATCGCTTTTGCTAAAGATTTTTCTCGATTGTTCCAAAATCAGCTTTCCAATATTCATCCCGATCCTAACGCGCTCATGAAATCGATATTTCTTTTTGCTAACTACACCGACCCGCAAGATGCGCGTATCTTAGAAGGCGCTCTTTTCGAAGATTATTTTTCCGCCTTGCCCTTACAAAAAGTAGAGTGGTTCGCTGGCCGGTTGGCAATTCGTTATCCTCGGTTGGCACGTGCGAGAAACGCAACGTATCGAATGATAAACGGATTGTATAGGGTTCCTTCGATCGGTCGCATCTACGATCGAGGTTATGTGATAGCTCTCCGCATATATCGTCGTATCAGAAGTTTGTGGAGATCCTTCTTTATTTTTAAAAAGTTCAGTTCACGTACCTAAGACTATGGAACATTCTCTCGACCTCTCTATCATTATTGTTTGCACGAATGAAAAAAAATTTTTAAGTCCGAATCTCAAATCGTTGGCAAAAAATCTTGATGGTATTTCGCACGAGATTATCATCGTGGACAATGCCTCAACTGATGGCAGTCGGGAGTTGATCAAAGCACAATTTCCACAGGTTACTCTTATTGAGAATCAGAAAAATCGCGGTGCCGCTTTTGCCCGCAATAGGGGAGTGGAAAAAGCTCGAGGCGATTATCTCTTGTTTTTGGATTGCGATACTGAGGTTTTGGAGCAGAGCATTTTGAAGCTTTTAGAGTATCTCCAGAATCACCAACAGATCGGTACTCTTTCTCCTCGCCTTCTCTATCCAGATCATCGATTGCAATATTCTTCTCGATTTTTTCCTAACCTTCTCATTTTCTTTTTTCGTTTAGTGTGGGATGGAGATATTGAGACCCTCAGAAACACAAGTCGTTTCAGGCGTTTACAGCGATATTTTATGATTGACTGGGATCACAATGATATTCGAGAGGTAGATTGGACTATGTCGGCTTGCTGGATGTTACGGCGAAATGTTTTCGAACAGCTGCATGGCTTTGATGAACAGTATTTCTATAATTACGAAGATGTTGATTTTGCCTGGAGGATCAAGAAGACTGGTTTGAAAAATGTCTATTATCCAGAAGCGGAAGTCGTCCATTATTATCAGCGGTTAAGCGCAAACAAAAGTTTTTTCAATCCATTAAAATGGTCGCATCTGAAAAGCGCGATACGATTTTTAATTAAAAAAACATTGGCATGAAGCGAAATAAACTTCGTCAACTGTTTTTTGTGGTCGGAGACGGTGTTCTTCTGGTTATCGGCTTCATGTTTGTGTTCGCTCTTCGCAAGCGAACGCCATTTTTTCCGCCGCTCCAAGATTTTTCCTTTTATTTTCCTTTCCTCTATTTTTACCTCATTTCTTTTTTGGGAATATTTTCCATCTTCAATTTATATGGTAGAAAACGGCCGCAGTTTTCTCTTTCTCATCTTACCGATTACATTCGCGCGCTTTCCTGGTGGAGTTTTGGCGTGATTGTTTTCTCTTTTGTGGCCCAGGCGAATTACTCCCGCGTACTTCTCATCTACGCTTTAGTTCCCGGCATAGTGCTGCCATTTTTCTGGAGATTGTTTGTTGTTCGTTTCCTGCCGCAGTCAGTTCAGCGAGAAGAGAGTGAGGAGGTTTTTCAAAATGCCAGGAGTTTTATAGAGCGCACAGTGGATGCGTCGCGTGAACTGGATCTTGTCGAGGGATTACAAGGAGGCGGCATAAGTCATCACTTCTATCGTGTTTCAAAAAGAACAGCGGATTTGGTTGCGGCGGCAGGAGGATTGATTATCCTCTCGCCTGCATTTGTAGCGATCTCCCTTCTCATTCGGAAAGATGGTCCGGGTCGGGCAATCCTGAAACAGGAGCGCGTGGGGCAGTATGGGAAAAAGTTTTTTATCTACAAGTTCCGGACAATGGACCAGTCTACGCCGCTCTATGCTCCGGGACCGAGAAGGGAAAGCGATGAGCGAGTGACACGGATTGGCCGTTTTCTGCGGCGGTATAGTTTGGACGAACTGCCCCAACTGTGGAACGTGCTTCGAGGCGAGATGAGTATTGTCGGTCCGCGGCCGGAAATGCCATTTTTAGTGGTACAACATAATGAATGGCAAAAGATGAGATTATCAGTAAAACCGGGTATTACTGGCCTATGGCAAATTCTCGGACGAAAAGACATTCCGCTCTCCGAGAACTTGGAGTATGATTTCTACTACATTCATCACCAGTCATTTCTCATGGATCTTGTCATTATGTTGAAAACTATACCAGCGATCATTTTGGGCCGGGGCGCGTACTAATGAATCCCGTTAGAGATTTCCCAGAAAGTTATTCGAGAACCGTTTCCGATAATAATGAAATATGATAATCACACAGGTGCTTGGTCTAAACGGAAACCTAGCCGTTTCCTATCCCGTTAGAAACCACGATCACTCTTTCTATGACACAAACTACTAGGTCTCGAAAGTCGATAGTCAATAATGGGAATATCGTAAAGAAACTATTCGATCGTGATCTGTTTCTAAACGGGATCTATCTCTAACGGGATGAATTTTTTAAAATTATGGGCGGCGTGGTCAAAAGAAGACGTTGGTTTTGTGGCCATCGTCGCCCTCATTCTTTTGCCGACCGTTTTTATGGGCGGAATGGAACCGATGGCGCAAGCTATGATTTTTACGCTTGTGACTCTTCTCGTACTTTTTTTTCGAGAAGAGGTTTTCTTGGGAGGCCGTCTTTATAAAACAGTATTTTTCTCGTGTATTCTCTTTCTTGTTTCCATTTTTATCTCGGGATTTTTTTCGTTTGACCGGTATACCACAGCGCGGTTATTCCTTATATTCTTTTCCGCTTTTATTGTATTTATAAAAACACCTTCGATTATCAAGGAGTTCGCGAAGATTGAGCGTTTTTTCTCCTGGCTACTGTGGGGCACGATACTTTTCTCGCTCTATGGCTTGTACATATTTTTTGGCGCCCATCCTTTCTTTCGCTTAGGATCAGTTTTCTATCAACAAAATGCTTTTGCCGGCTTTATGCTCCCGTCACTTTTTTTTGCGACTAGTTTTCTTTTCTATGAATCGAAGCAGTCCCGAAAGTGGTGGTATGCTGCCATAAATATTTTTCTTTTTTGTACCCTCTTCTTTACGTTTGCCCGCGGCGCGGCGCTGGCTTTCCTGGGATCGTTTCTTATCACAATGTTTTTGCTCCGCTGGCCGTTCTCAAAAATCTGGCGGCGCAGCGCAACGCTTTTCTT
>ERZ1292623.2611-Hain-H51-01um-R1-2611-length-15940-cov-14_pt1 | contig 15940 bp, 25 predicted proteins | sample MGYA00564398_ERZ1292623 | MGnify/ENA primary metagenome ERZ1292623 (study PRJEB36523, sample SAMEA6512633) | groundwater metagenome | collected 2019-01-07 | study: AquaDiva: Metagenomics assemblies of 32 groundwater samples | reverse complement strand
CTACTGACGATCGCATCGCGAACGTCCTCAAGGCCCCTTGGTTCTCCGAGAAGGCACTCATCGGCACCGAGAACGGCGTCTATGTCTTCGAGGTCCCGCCTGCAGTCACCAAGCACGACGTCATGAACGCCATCGAGAAGATCTATAAGGTCACTCCGGTGAAGGTGAACATGGTGAATCTTCCAGCCAAGAAGGTTTCGATGCGCACGAAGCGCGGTGTCGGCACGCGTGCTCGCCGACACAAGGCGTACGTATACCTCAAGAAGGGGGAGACCATCCAGTTCGCATAGCATTTGAAATATGAAATCATTCAAGCCAACCTCCAAGAGCCGTCGCCAGATGACCGTTGTCACGTACAAGGGCGTGCTTTCGGGTGACAAGCCGTTCAAGAGCCTCCTCTCGGCCAACAAGAACCGTGCAGGCCGCAACAATGCGGGCCGCATCACTACGCGCCACCAGGGCGGAGGTTCTAAGCGTCGTCTCCGCGATGTCGATTTCAAGTACGACAAGCGCGACATTCCTGCAAAGATCGAGACCGTTGAGTACGATCCATATCGCACGGCATTCATCGGCCTCGCACTCTACGCTGACGGCGCTCGTCGCTATGTCACCCTTCCGAAGGAGCTCAAGGTCGGCGATACGTTCATCGTTGGCGACAGCGTACCGGTGAAGATTGGTAACCGCATGCCGCTCGGGAAGATCCCATCGGGAACTTTCATATACAACGTGGAGCTTCAGGCAGGTGCTGGCGCACGCATCGCGCGCTCCGCTGGTAACTATGCGGAAGTCGTTGCGCATGACGCGGGATACGCCCAGGTGAAGCTTCCTTCGACCGAGATCCGCAAGATATCCGAGCGCTGCTTCGCATCCATCGGTGCCGTCGGTAACGAGGAGAAGCGCCTCGAGGTGTACGGAAAGGCTGGTAAGTCGCGCTGGAAGGGTATCCGCCCTACGGTCCGTGGTACCGCCATGAACCCGGTAGACCACCCTCACGGAGGTGGTGAAGGTAAGCAGGGTCGCGGACTCCGCCGTGCAAAGAGCATGTGGGGCAAGCCGACCGGCAAGGGACAGAAGACCCGCACGCCGAAGAAGCACTCCAACAAGTTCATCGTTTCGCGCCGAAAGGTTGGCAAGAAGCGAGGATAGAGAAGCGCGTTTCGCAAAGGGAAAAGGCCCGCCGGATGGCGGGCCTTTTCTGTGGCGTTAAAGTCCTGGTTTGAGGAGTCGAAGGTTCACCCAAGCGTCCTCGAACCACGAGAAGATCCTATTCTTTGGACTCACGAGATAGTCCCCGTCCTGGAATTCCTCCATGGTGAGGCCGCGGCGCGCAGCCTCGACTTCGTTGAATCTGCGCATCTCAGCCAGGAGATCTGGCCTGACACGTTCGTGTTTCCCGTCTGTTGGGCCGCAATATTCACACATTTTCGCTCTCCAAGCCTCTGATCAAAGTCTAGCAGAGGATTATTCTGCACGGTACTCGGCCTTTAGAATATCATTTAGGCGTGAGAGCTTTATGGGAAGCGTCACGGTGCCGAGCGAGTACGGGCCGACCTGATACGGAGCGAAGAGGAATGTAAGGGTGTCGCCCTCGAGATAGAAGGCTTGGAAGTGCACGTCTCTTGGCATAGTGCCCTCGGCAATGAATCCAGACTCAGAGAATCCCTCCATTATCTTCGGGAGGTCGGCACGGGAGATTTCTGAAAGACGATACAGATAGCCGCTCCCTGCGGTGAACAGGTCAGCGAGCTCGATCTGCGCTCCCGTTGTTTTGTCGAAGGTGAAGGTTACGGGCACCGCTATGCCGTGCGCTCCGCCTGTGTAGCTTGCGGAGGTGAATACATAGGTAACGGTGCGTTCGCTGCTCTTCTTCCCATAGGTTATGGAAAGCTCGGAGGAGCTTAGGGTAGCCGGAATCTCATCACCTCGGTTCGCGAAATCCTCAATTGCCGCCTCGTTCTCTTTTGCATATGCCTTAAATTCAGTGACTGCGCTATCGACCCATGTTTTCATTGTGTTTTCTGCACCGACTCCTGCGTTGCTTCGGCTGCTAAGCGGGAAGGAGATATTGGTAGGGTAGGTAATGTCGATGGTGTAATACTTCGAATCCTCTCGCATATTCTTTGGGGTTTCCGATTCAAGCGCAGACGGCTCTTCTTCGACAATAGGAGCTACCGGAGCCGGATGGGTGGCCATATACCAGCCGGTGAGTCCGAGCACGAGAGCTACGAAGCCGAGAGCGTAGATGAATTCAGGTTTCTTGATGTCCATGCAATTAGTATAGACCCGGAACAGGAAAAGGCCCCGCGTACGGCGGGGCCCCGTGCTTCCTTAGGCGACGGCCTTTAGAATGTGTGACCATCGGTGATGATAATGCCGGAGTTCATCTTCCCAGCACCGATCGAGCTCCTCGCTCGCGATCGTGACGTTCGGGTTGCGCTTGTGGAAGGGGATCCCGATCTCGAACCCGAGAAGCCCCGCTCGATTTCCGCCAAGTTCCTTCTCGAAGTGCGCCTCTACCACGGCGAAGGTAAGCTCGCCGTGGGCGTTCTTCGCGCCCACGGCAAACTCGAACGCGAGGGCAAGTACGCATTCACTTCCCCTACAGTCCTTCGCTCGGAAGCGTGAGCCGCCCGGATTAGGCTCGAACAGGTTCCGGTGCCAGCCGCGTGGGCCATGGCGGTCAAGCCACTGGCGTCCTCGCCGTACCCGTCGCTGGGCGATGAGACGTCCGAGATGCTGGGGGTTGGTCGTCCGCAGGGTGGCCAAAGTGCCGATCCTGCGTGCATACTCAGTACGATTTCTGGGGCTTGTCATGGCCTCCTCCGTGTTGCGATCCGTAAAAACCCTAGCATAGAGGCCCAAAGTTTGACACCGACCGCCGTTTCATATAGATTTTACCTATCCCGCGCAGCGGGCTTTTAGTTACCCATGTCTCGATCACTCAAGAAAGGACCCTTCGTGGACGTAAAGCTCATGAAGAAAATCCAGGACAAGAAACCCGCCTCCGCGGGGGTCATTAAGACGTGGGCACGTAGGAGCCAGATTGCGCCTGAAATGGTCGGATTCACCTTCGGCGTCCACAACGGCAAGAGCCACGTGGAGGTCCTCGTCTCGGAAGAGATGGTAGGGCACCGCCTCGGAGAATTCTCCCCGACCAAGAAGTTCGTCCGTCACGGAGGTAAGATGCAGAAGCAGCTTGAGCAGAAGAAGCAGCAGACCGAGATCGCAGCTGCTAAGGCTGCTAAGGCCGCTCCTGCTCCTGCCAAGAAGAAATAATCTATGGCATCCAAAGGAACCCAGAAGAATAAGGTCGCGCGCGTGCCGTCCGCAGCTACTGCGGAACTTTCCACGTACAACCAGTCGCCCCGCAAGGTGCGTCTTGTGACCGACCTCGTGAAGGGCAAGTCCGTGACCGATGCCGTGAACGCCCTCGCCTTCCTCCCGAAGCGCGCATCCCTTCCTATAAAGAAGCTCATCGAGTCCGCAGCAGCTAACGCCAAGCAGAAAGGGGAGGACGTCGAGACCCTCCGCGTCTCCGACATCCGCGTCGACTCCGCCGGCATGCTCGTGCGCTACATGCCGCGCGCCATGGGCCGTGCAGCGCCCATCCGCAAGCGCCGTAGCCGCGTCATCGTGACGCTTAGGGCCGATAAGAAGGCAGCTGCATAACTTTCGATATGACTCACACCGTACATCCTTACGCGCACCGCCTCGGCATCATCCGTGATTGGAAGAGCCGTTGGTTCGCTACCGACAAGAAGTCCTTCCGCGAGAACCTCGCGGTGGATGCGGCTATCCGTGCATACCTCAAGAAGAAGCTCCGCTCGATGTACATTTCCGACATCGAGATAGAGCGCACCGCAGCCGAGGTCCGTGTCATCCTCCACACCGCGCGCCCAGGCCTCGTCATCGGTCGCTCGGGTGAGAACGCCACCAAGCTCCGCACCGAGCTCACGAAGCTCGTGAAGAAGCTCTCTCCGGCGCCCGCACGTGCCGTGAAGCTCGACATCATGGAGATTCGCCAGCCGGAGACCGATGCGGCAGTCGTTGCATACATGGTCGCTGAAGGCCTCGAGAAGCGCATGCCGTTCCGCCGCGTGCTCAAGTCGACGGTGGAGAAGGTCATGGCGGTCCGTGAGGTGCTGGGCGTACGCGTTATCGTGTCGGGTCGCCTCGGTGGCGCTGATATGAGCCGCACCGAGCAGATAAAGCGGGGTCGTATCCCGCTCCAGACCTTCCGCGCGAACATCGGGTACGCAGAGGAGCGCGCGTTCCTCCCGTACGGCACCATCGGCATCAAGGTGTGGATCTACCTCGGCGAGACCTTCAACGAGAAGGATCGCGTAGCGACGCCTCGCGCCGCAGCCGCTAAATAATACTGGTATGTTGTTCCCGAAAAAGGTAAAGCATCGCAAGTGGCAGACCGGACGCAAGTCCCCGGAGCGTCTTGCGCGTCCTGAGACCCGCGGCATCACCGTAGCCTTCGGTTCCTATGGCCTCAAGGCGACGACCCCGTCCCGCATCACCTCGAACCAGATCGAGGCTGCTCGTAAGGTGCTTACCCGCGTTACGGGAAAGGGTGGCAAGCTCTGGATCCGCATCTTCCCGGACCGTCCCATCACCAACAAGCCTGCCGAGGTGGGCATGGGTAAGGGTAAGGGCGATCCCAAGCACTTCGTGTTCGAGGTGCGTCCAGGTCGCGTGCTCTTCGAGCTCGATGGCGTGGAGGACGTGAAGGCGCGCGATGCGCTCCGCCGTGCGGGCGCGAAGCTTCCTCTTAAGACGACCGTCGTCACCCGCGGCTAAACTCATATGGCTAAGAAAATCTCATTCAAAGAAAAGGACATGGAGGAGCTCAAGAAGCTTCTTGGCGAGAAGCGTGAAGAGCTTCGCCAGGCCCGTTTTGCCGCTACCGGTGCTCGCGTGAAGGACGTGAACCACGCAGGCAAGGTTCGCAAGGATATCGCACGCATCTTGACGGAAATGACCGTAAAGACTAAGACCGTATAACACTTACTATGGACACCAACATCTCCAAGCCCCAGACCTTCACCGGAACCGTCGTCAAGACGGCCATGAAGGACACGGCCACGGTCGCCGTATCCCGCTACGTGAAGCACCCGAAGTACAAGAAGTACCAGGTGAAGACCCAGAAGTTCCTCGTCGATGACCCAGGCAACACCGTTGCTGTGGGAGATGCGGTCACTATTGTAGCTACCCGCCCCATCTCGAAGCGTAAGTCGTTCAAGATCGCTAAATAAACTTTTATGGTACAGCCCCAGTCCATCGTTAAAGTTGCAGACAATTCAGGCGCCACCGTTGCGCGTGTCTTCAAGGTGCTTGGGGGCTCGAAGCGCCGCTACGCCGAGATAGGCGATGTCGTTGTCGTATCGGTCCAGACTGCGCAGCCTCGCAAGGCGGTAAAGAAGAAGGACATATACAAGGCGGTCGTCGTGCGCCAGAGGAAGCCCTTCCGCCGTGCTAACGGCATCTATGTGAAGTTCGATGACAACGCTGTCGTGCTCATCGAGAAGCAGGGTAAGGAGATGGGCCCGAAGGGGAACCGTGTCTTCGGTCCGGTGCCGCGCGACCTGGTCGAAAAGGGATGGCAGAACATCGCGTCACTCGCGCCTGAGGTCGTCTAACCAATTTCAATATGTCTAAAGCATCAGCCGGCAAGCAGACCGCTAAGTTCAAGATCAAGAAAGGTGACCATGTCATCGTGGTTTCGGGCAAGGATAAGGGCAAGGTAGGTCAGGTAACTCGCGTACTTCCCCAGGAGGCGAAGATCGTCGTCGACGGCGTCGGTATGGTGAAGCGCCATCTGAAGAGCGCCGGTCGTGGCCAGTCCGGCCGCATCGTCGAGCGCCCGCGCGCAATCGCCATCAGCAACGTGATGGTGCAGGACCCCAAGGACAAGAAGGGAACCCGTGTGAAGCGCGAGACCAAGGACGGCAAGAACACCCGCGTCACCGTGAAGAGCGGCACCGCACTCGCGTAAGCAACTATTTATGATCATCTCAAAAGAAAAGCAGGCGAGCGCATTCGATTCCCTTAAGGAGAAGTTCGGCTATACGAACGTCTTCGCGTCCCCGCGCCTCGTGAAGATAATCGTTTCCACTGGAGTCGGTAAGGCAGATAAGAACCGCAAGGCGGTCATCGAGGAGCGTCTCGCGCGCATCACGGGCCAGAAGGCATCGCCTCGCGCCGCTAAGCAGTCCATCGCGCAGTTCAAGATGCGCCAGGGCGACGTCGTCGGGTACCAGGTCACCATGCGCGGCAACCGCATGAACGACTTCCTCGACAAGCTCATACACATCGCGCTCCCTCGTACGCGCGACTTCCGTGGCCTCAACGCGACCGCGATAGACGATATGGGCAACCTCACCATCGGCATCAAGGACAACACCATCTTCCCCGAGACCTCCGACGAGGATCTCAAGGATGTGTTCGGCCTCGCCATCACGCTCGTGACCACTGCAAAGACCAAGGAAGAGGCAGAAGCATTCTTCCGTCACCTCGGCCTTCCACTGAAAGTCGCTGTTGAGGCGTAGATAAGCGCTCAAAGAAAGCCCTCGGACATGCGTCCGAGGGCTTTCTTCATAAATCACTCGCTTTTCTGGAAAAGTGGTACAGTGGCCCCGGATTCATAACGGACCAACGGTCCAGGTTTCGAGGGAAATGCACATGGCACAAGAGTTAGAACAATCGGCGCCGGCCGTCGTGCAAGGGCCACAAAAGGTTCAGCAGAACACGCCAGGGTCCGACCTGAAGAAGATGTCGGGGGTTGCCGGAGCGAGGAGTAAGGTTCCTGTCGGCATCGAAACCTTCGCTCATCTAATGTCTATGGTGAAGGGCATCATGCACGATTACCGCACCAAGGAAGAGAGAGACGCTGGTGCGGAAAGAGTCTACTTCATCGAGGATTTCGATGAGACCAAATCCCATCGCTTGGTCCTCTACGAACCCTTAGCGGGAAGTGTTTTCTTCGACGTCTTCCAGACCCATACGGGCGGAAAGATCGGGACGACCTTCGGACTCAGCCTTTTCCAGCAGTTACGCGCTGACAAAACGTCCAGAACTGAGCGCGACGGTCTACTTTCGTCCTGCGCGCTCTTGCGGAAAACCACTGGTTGGATGCGGGTCTACGGAGCCTCACCTGATTTCCTCGAAGAGCTTGGCCTCAAGTTTAGTCGCGGGAATATATTCGTTCGGCTCCATCCACCCGTGCGAGGGGAACGTTTCTTCGAGTCGACAATCGAATTCTTCCATCCAGAGCGTAAGCCGGAGGATTGGGAGACGTATCTATTGAGCGAATTGGTGAACGAGAATCTCATCATTCGCCCCATGGACGAGGACGACAAGCTTTATTTTGATGGTCTTTCGGATCTTATGGGCCTCACAACCGTGGTCAACGACATCCTTCCGACCATGAAGACGCCGGTCCATCGTGCGCCGCGTAAGGCTCAGCCGTTCCCGATGCTGCCACAGCCAACCCTGCCTGCTGCTGCCCCCGCTCCTCTTCCGCAGATTAGTGGGCCCGACAATGACTCGGCAGCTGCCGGTGCGGATGTGGTCAACCTCGATAAGCGACGAGAAGCCTAGTTCCACCCCGCTTGCGTTCTTTCTACCGTGACCCGAGCTTCGAAAGAAGCTCGGGTTTCACCTTACATAAGGTTGGTTTGACAGCGTAAATGCTAGCTGATACATTACTTGCACGCTCTCCGGAGCTATTTTTCTTATGGCAAAGACCTCCCAAATCGCACGAAACGCCAAGCGCGTGAAGCTTGCCGAGAAGTACGCTGAAAAGCGTGCGGCTCTTAAGGCTGCGGGTGATTTCGATGGCCTCCAGAAGCTCCCCCGGAACTCCTCGCCCGTTCGTATCAACAACCGCTGCGCGGTCTCCGGCCGTGGCCGCGGCTACATGCGCGATTTCGGTGTTTCCCGCATCGTTTTCCGCGAGCTCGCCCGCGACGGCAAGATCCCGGGCGTTAAGAAGGCTTCCTGGTAATTTTCGTATGGTTACTGACCGCGTAGGAGATTTCATCATCCGTCTTAAGAATGCCGGCGCTATCGGCAAGAATATCGTTACCGTGCCGTACTCCAAGCACGTCGAGGAGATAGCGAACAAGCTTAAGACCCTTGGATACGTCGCGCACGTAGGCCCAAGCAAGAGCCCGTATGAGTTCGAGGTAACGCTCGCATTCGATGACCGTGGCCGCTCCAAGATCCGTGACGTGAAGCGCATCAGTAAGCCAGGTCGTCGTCTCTACACCCCTTCCGCGAGCGCGCACACCGTGAAGAACGGTAGCGGCGCACGCCTCCTTTCGACCAATCGCGGTATCCTCACGGACTCCGAGGCGCGCAAGGTGAAGGCCGGTGGCGAGGACCTCTTCGAGATCTGGTAATCATTTTCGTACTATGTCCTTCCGTATCGCAAAGAAACCCATAGCCATTCCGGCGAAAGTACAGGTGACCGCCACAGGCGGCGAGCTTTCGGTGAAGGGTTCGAAGGCGACGCTCGCACGCCCCATCCACTCATCTGTTTCCATCGAGGTAACGCCTGAGGGGGTGGTCATCGCTCCTAAGGACAACTCCAAGCTCGCTCGTGCGCTCACGGGCACTTTCGCTTCGCACCTCACTGCGATGATGCAGGGCGTGGAGACTCCCTTCAAGAAGGTTCTTCAGCTCAATGGTGTCGGATACAAGGTAGAGCTCCGTGGCACCGACCTCGTCTTCTCTGTCGGTTTCTCTCACCAGGTCACCCTCGCCGTTCCGAAGGAGATAACCGTCACTGTCGTGAAGAACACCATCACGGTCGAGGGCTCCGACAAGCAGCAGGTCGGGCAGTTCTCAGCGGAGATTCGCGCGGTGAAGCCGCCGGAGCCGTACCTTGGAAAGGGCATCAAGTACGAGGACGAAGTAATTCGCCGCAAGCAGGGCAAGAAGGCGGTCTAATATTTTATGGCAACTACACTCCTCAACAAGAAAGAGCTCCGCGACCGCAGGCATCGCCGCGTCCGCGCGAAGATCACCGGTACCGCAGAGCGTCCACGCCTCGCGGTGTCCAAATCGAACAAGTTCATCTCCGCGCAGCTCATCGATGACGAGGCGCAGAAGACCATAGCCGCGGCCCATGGTCGCTCGTTCCCAGGACCCCTCGGCAAGCAGGCTCCTGCGGTGGGCGCCGCTATCGCTGCAGCAGCGAAGAAGGCAGGTATCACGACCGTGGTGTTCGACCGCGGCGGATTCGAATACGGCGGGCAGATAGAGGCGGTCGCGAATGCAGCACGCGAAGGCGGACTCACTTTCTAATATTCTATGACTGATACAACGACTCTCGATACCGATACGCAGGCTCCAGCTGAGGCTGCGCCCGTAGAGGCAGCGGCTCCTGAAGCCGCAGCAGCGCGTCCGGACGCGCGCGGTCCTATCCGTGGCCGTGGTCGCGCTCAGGGCGGCCCTGGCGGCGCACGCGGCGGCAACAGCCGTGGTCGCGGTCGCGAGCCACGTGAGCGCAGCGAATTCGAGCAGGCGACCATCGAGGTCCGCCGCGTCGCCCGCGTCATGGCCGGCGGTCGTCGCTTCTCCTTCTCCGTAACCGTCGTTATCGGCGACAAGAAGGGCCGTGTCGGCGTCGGTATCGGCAAGGGTGCGGACACCGCGCTCGCCATCGACAAGGCGGTGCGCGACGCTAAGAAGCACCTCATCACCGTTCCTCGTACCGAAGACAACTCCATCAAGCACGATGTGACGGTGAAGTACGCATCGTCCGTTATTTCCATCATCCCAAGTCCTGGTCGCGGTATCGTTGCCGGTTCCGCTATGCGCACCGTGCTCGAGTACGCGGGCGTCACGAACGTCGTCGCGAAGATCCTTTCGCGCACCAAGAACAAGCTCACCATCGCACGCGCGACGGTCGAGGCCCTTAAGCAGGTCCGTTCCCGCTAACCCCTACTGGTATGCAGATAAACACACTCGCTCCGAATACTGCTCGCATCACATCGCCTCGCGTGGGTCGTGGTGGTAAGCGCGGAAAGACCTCGGGTCGCGGCACTAAGGGGCAGAACGCGCGCGCCGGGCACAAGAAGCGCCCGGAAATGCGTGACCTCATCAAGAAGCTCCCGAAGCTCCGTGGTCATGGTAAGAACCGCAGCCGCACCGTGCGTAACCGCATTCCGTACACACCAGTGAACCTTTCCGCGCTCGAAGCTGCCTTCACCGCAGGCGACGCGGTGACGCCCGAGACCCTCTACAAGCAGGGCCTCATCCGCGCTCGCGGCGGCAAGGTCGCGTTCGTAAAGATTCTCGGTACTGGTACTCTTACGAAGGCCCTCAAGGTCTCCGACTGCGAAGCCTCCGATACCGCCAAGAAGGCGATAGAGGCTGCAGGCGGCTCCCTGGTGGCGTAACCCGCGCACCTCATGCTTTCCAACGCACTCCGCAAATTCAAGACCATCCTCACCGACCCGGTCATCCGTAACCGGCTCCTTTTCGTAGTCGCAGCGTTCGCCGTCTTCCGCTTCCTCGCTTCCATCCCGATCCCGGGCGTGGACCAGGTAGCGCTCACGCAGTTCCTGAGTAACAACCAGTTCCTCGGTCTCCTCAACATCTTCTCGGGCGGTGGGCTCTCGAACCTCTCCATCGTGATGCTCGGCGTGGGTCCGTACATCACCGCGTCCATCCTCATGCAGCTTGCGACCGTCATCTCTCCAAGGGTGAAGGCCATGTATTCCGAAGAGGGAGAGCAGGGCCGCACCCGCTTCATGAGCATCAGCCGTATGATAGCGGTGCCGTTCGCAGTGCTCCAGGGCGTCGCGTTCCTCACCCTTCTCGAGTCCCAGGGCATCGTGACGACGCTCACCCCGTTTGATTTCGCCGAGAACGTCATCCTCATCGCTGCAGGTTCGATGCTTCTTATGTGGATCGGCGAGCTCATCACCGAGTTCGGTATCGGTAACGGCGTCTCGCTCATCATCTTCGCTGGTATCGTCGCATCGCTTCCTGCAGGCCTTTCTCAGGCGCTCTTCACGGCAACTGCTGCGAACATCCCTGCATACGTCGGATTCGCGGTACTCGCGCTCCTCGTCATCCTCGCGGTGGTGCTTGTTTCCGAAGCCGAGCGTTCCATTCCTATCCACTACGCGCGCCAGGTGCGCGGTGCTACGGGCGGCGCACCGACCTACCTCCCGGTCCGCCTCCTTCAGGCCGGCGTTATTCCGATAATCTTCGCGCTCTCGCTCCTCCTCCTTCCGCAGATGGCACTTACCGCGCTTCAGGCGCTCGGCGTCACGGGACTTGCGACCGCGACTGCAGCGTATGCTGCGTTCAGTGCGAACCCATGGAGCAACGGCTCGGTATACTTCGCCCTCGTCGTGATGTTCACGTACTTCTATACGTCCATCACCTTCGAGCCGAAGCGCGTTGCGGATAACCTGCAGAAGTCAGGCGCCTTCGTTCCTGGCGTCCGTCCTGGTCCCGAGACCGAGCGCCACATCGGCACCATCGTGAACCGCATCACGCTTCCAGGCGCCCTCTTCCTCGGACTCGTCGCTGTCATTCCGTTCATCGTGCAGGGCCTCACCGGCATCACTGCGGTCCTGGTCGGCGGCACGGCGCTCCTCATCGCCGTGAACGTGGTGCTCGACCTCATCCGCAAAGTCGACGCGCAGACGTCGCTCCGGGAATATTAGAAGCGAAGCGGCCGCACGGCCGCTTCTTTCGTGATACCGTAATCCTCAAATGAATTCAGGCACGTTCATAGTCCTTATCGGCGGAATGGGAAGCGGCAAGAGCATGCTCATGAAGCATGCCATCGCTACGTATCCGGAACTCGTTATCCCGTATTCATATACGACGCGCCCGAGGCGGCCTGACGCGGTCGAGAATGATCACTATCGGTTCCTCATGGTTCCCGAATTCGAGAAGATGATCGAGGAAGGAGCGTTCCTCGAGTGGGCGCGCTTCGGCGATAACTACTACGGCACGCTGAAAGCCGAGGTCGAGGAAGATCTTGCCGCAGGCAAAGTGCTCCTCAAGGAAATGGAAGTGCAGGGTGTACGCCAGGTTCGTGATCTGCTGCCTAAGGAGCAGTTCGTGACCGTATACATCGATGCAGGCCCCTGGGAGGGTCTACGGGAGCGAGCGCTCAAGCGAGCGCCCATGTCGGACGAGGAGCTCAGCAAGCGGAAGCAGCGGTACGATGATGAACTCACCTTCAAGGATGAGGCGGATAAGGTGGTCGTGAATCATGAAGGAAAGCAGGAGGAGGCGAAGGCAGCATTCGCGGCCGTCATCGAAGCAGCGCTCTAGATTTGGTACACTCAAGGTCTCTATGCCCCATACCAAACCTGATATCGTGCTCATCATCGGCCGTCCCGGCTCCGGAAAGGGGACGCAGGCCAAGCTTCTTGCGAAGCGCCTTGGCTGGATACGCCTGTCGTCCGGCGATCTCATCAAGGAGATACGCGATGGTAACGAGCCATTCTCCGAGCGCGTACGCGAGATGTACGACAAAGGGACGCTCCTTCCTGACTGGTTCGCTGACTACCTGCTCGAGAGCGGCCTGCTCGAGCTCGAGCCTCACGTGGGCGTGATCGCGGAAGGGTTCGGGCGCACCGAGAGCCAAGCGAAGCATTTCAACGAGATAATCTCATGGCTCGGCCGTAGGCTCCTCGTACTTAACCTCGATGTGTCGGAGGACGAAGCGAGGCGCCGCATGCTCGACCGCGCCAAGACGCAGGATAGGCCGGACAGCGATGGGGAAGAGAAGATAACGGAGCGCTTCACGAAATTCAGGGAAGAGACCGAGCCGGGCCTCGCGTTCTTCCGCGAGCTCGGGCTCGTTGCGGAGATAGATGGCGAGCAGTCGCCGGAGGAGGTCGCGAGTGCGATCGAGTCCGTACTTAAAAAGGCATGATAGTACGCAACCAAGACGAGCGGGAATCCTTGATCGAGGCCGGGAAGCGTCTCGGTGAGGTGCTTGAAGCGGTCGCGGAAATTGTTGCGCCCGGTATATCCACGCACGAGCTCGATACTCTTGCGGAGAAGATGATCCGAGAACGGGGCGACGAGCCTGCGTTCAAGGGGTATACGCCAGACGGCGCCCGAAGGAAGTACCCAGCGACCTTGTGCGTGTCGGTGAATGACGAAGTCGTGCACGGCATCCCGAACGAGGGGGACAGGATCCTTAAGGAAGGCGACATCGTCGCGCTCGACCTCGGCCTCATCCATAAGGGGTTCGTGGTGGACTCCGCGCTTACGGTGCCGGTCGGTGTCGTCTCGAAGGAAGCATATGCGCTCATGAGCGCGACGCAGCACGCGCTTGAGGAGGCTATCGCGGTCGCGCGTCCCGGTAACCGCATCGGCGACATTTCGCACGCCACGGGCGCGTCATTCGTCGGTAGCGGCTTCTCCGTCGTGAAGATGCTTGGCGGGCATGGAGTGGGTTCCTCGGTGCACGAGGAACCGTTCATCGCCAACGATGGGCACGCAGGAACGGGTCCGGAGATAGTGAAGGGTATGGTGCTCGCGCTCGAACCTATCGCGAACGCGGGTAAGGCCGCGGTGCAGCTTGCGAATGATGGATATACATACCGCACCAAGGATGGCTCAATTTCCGCGCACTTCGAGCACACCATCCTGGTGGAGGAGGGGGAGACCTTGGTCATAACCCGACGCCCGAGCGGGCAGTAGCATCGGAAGCTGATATCGCGTATAGTATGCCCATACAAGCGCCGTAGGGCGATTTTTTACTAAACAACTATGCCTATTCCGCACCCTAAGACCCAAAGGACGTTCGTCATCATCAAGCCTGATGGCGTCCAGCGTGCCCTTATCGGGGAGATAATCCGCCGCTTCGAGCGTACCGGCCTTAAGCTCGCCGCGCTCAAGCTGACGGTTCTCGATGCCGACCGCATCTGGAAGCACTACAGCAAGGACGATGCGTGGTTCATCAAAAAGGGCACGAAGATAGCATCGGACCGCGCTGCTGCTGGCCTCTCATCGGAAAAGGAGCCCATCGAGTACGGCAAGGACATCATCCGCGCGCTTGAGAAGTTCATGACCTCAGGCCCTGTCGTCATGATGGTATGGGAGGGGAACGAGGCCGTGAACGTGGTGAAGAAAATCGTCGGCGAGACCGAGCCCGCAACCTCGGATGTCGGAACCATCCGCGGTGACCTGACCATCGATTCCTATAACATCGCTGCTATCGATGATCGCGCTGTGCGCAACCTCATTCACTGCTCGGATGAGCCGCAGAATGCGGAGGATGAGATAGCGCTCTGGTTCACCCCGGAAGAGCTCATCACGTACCGTCTCGTGGGGGACCAGATCCTCTACGACGTGAATCTCGACGGGATAATGGAGTAATGCACAAAGGCCCGCCTCGCGGGTCTTTTGCTATACTGTCCTCGGAGCCGTTCCCGAAAATGCAACTTGCTTCAAATTCGGGAGTCTTATATCCACGCGTGCTCGATTAGCATTTCATGCTTCAGTAGTCGCGATGCGGACACCCACGTGGCATACGAAAGTTGCCACCCGGGAACGGCTCCATCAGAAAAACCGCCTCAGTGCGGTTTTTCTGATGATAGAATGCAATCACGATGCCGCTTCGTCTTACTTTTCATGGAGGTGCAGGGACCGTCACCGGTTCTAATTTTTTGGTAGAGAGTCCGAAAGGGAAGGTGCTCGTCGACTGCGGGATAGAGCAGGGGAGGGATTTTAGCGAGAAGCGGATGTACGAACCGTTCCCGTATGATGTGTCGTCCATCGATGCGCTCGTCATCACGCATGCGCATCTCGATCACATAGGTAGGGCGCCCAAACTGATGCGGGAAGGGTTCCGTGGCGACGTATACATGACGCTTGCGACCCGCGACCTCACCGAGCTCATGCTCCGAGACAGTGTCGGGCTCCTGACTCGAGAGGCCGAGAGCCGTGGCCTGCAGCCCTTGTACCGGGAAGAGGACGTCGCAGCCTTCATGGCGTGCGTAGAGGTACTCCCGTACCGGATGGAGCGAGAGATAGCGCCCGGTATATCAATCATGCTTCGGGACTCGGGGCATATCCTTGGGTCCGCAAGCGTACGCCTCATGGCTGACGACGGTACCACGCTCGCAATCACCGGTGACCTCGGGAATTCTCCTTCCCCATACCTTCCAGACGCTGAAGGCGTTTCGGACGCCGACGCCCTCGTTATGGAAAGCGTGTATGGGGACCGTACGCACCCGCATCTGGCGGAGCGCGTACCGCAGCTGCGCGATACGCTCAATCGGGCAATCAAGCGGCGCGGTGCCATACTCATGCCCGCGTTCTCAATCGAGCGTACGCAGCTCATGCTGTATGAGCTCTCGAACCTCATGGAGGCGGGGGAGGTGCCGCAGATTCCGGTATTCCTGGACTCGCCGCTTGCGATAGGGGTGACGGAAGTGTATGAGAAGCATGCGAAGGAGTATTTCAATACGGCAGCGAAGGAGGAATTGAAGCATGAGCAGAGCCTCTTCCGGTTCCCGTTCCTCTCCATGACCCGCTCGCGGGAGGAGTCGAGGAATATAGACGCCGTGCAGGGCCCGAAGCTCATTATCGCAGGAGCTGGAATGAGCCATGGGGGCCGCATCGGTAGGCATGAGGGGAAATACCTACCCGACCCGTCCACGACGCTCCTCATCGTCGGATACCAGGCTCCTGGAAGCCCTGGAAGGCTGCTCCAGGACGGTTCAAGGTCGGTACGCATCGATGGAAGGCCGGTACGCGTGCGGGCGAAAGTGGAGACGCTCTCAGCATGGTCAGCACACGCGGACCGCGATGGGCTTCTTGAGTTCGCGAAGAAGTCGCTTCCGCGTGCGCACTCCATATTCGTGGCAATCGGGGAGCCGTCTTCTGCGCGGTTCCTCGCGCAGCGCATCCACGACTACGCGGGCGGCAACGCCATCGTTCC
>ERZ1292623.2610-Hain-H51-01um-R1-2610-length-15943-cov-5_pt1 | contig 15943 bp, 21 predicted proteins | sample MGYA00564398_ERZ1292623 | MGnify/ENA primary metagenome ERZ1292623 (study PRJEB36523, sample SAMEA6512633) | groundwater metagenome | collected 2019-01-07 | study: AquaDiva: Metagenomics assemblies of 32 groundwater samples | reverse complement strand
AATCAAAACAATTTCTCTTTTACTTTGACCTTTTGTCTGCGCTATTTTTTCAATTAAAGGCAAAAGAAATGCCGCTGTTTTGCCTGTACCAGTATTTGCCATACCGAAAACATCTCTACCTTTTAAAATAGTAGGAATAGCTTTGTCTTGGATCGGACGCGGATGAACATATTCAGCCCGCGCGATATTTTTATGCAATTGAGAATTAAAAGGAAAATCTAAAAAAGTATGGAGAGCTACATACGGTTTTTCTTCCACATAGGCGCCTTTTTTTATGAAACGAGAAAAATCTATGCGTTCTCCCCGAGATCTTTTGTTAGAACTTTTAAATCTTCCACCTCCGCCAAAACGTGGACGAGAACTCTTAAAACCACCAAAAGAATGGCGTACAGGTTTTTCCCCGCCGAAACGAGGTTTTGCCTTTAAGACAGATTTTGGACGTCCGAATTTACTCGGAGTAGCCGAATTAGTTTTGTACATAATGGGTCATCCCCAAAATGTAAGTAGTGAGAATGATGTTTCAAGTGTAGCATTAAATTTAAATATTGTCAAATATTTTACCAACTATATGATTTGGGTTTGTTTTATTAAAAAATATCTCACTTTTTTCCATTAAAAATATATTTTTAATGCCCGCTTTTATTATTTGATTCCAGCAAGATTCACAACACCACCAATGTCCCCAAAAATACATATCAGCCCCTTTCGTGTCTTCATTATTTTGAAAAGCATTTTTTATTGCCATTTGCTCTGAATGGTTATAGACTTCAACACAACCAGGGCATAACCAATATTTTTCCCCAGATGGGATTTTGAAAAACTTTCTTATACACCAGCCTTCGTGATGAAATTTAATTAATCTTCTATTATTAAGTCTAGACTGAAGTGCCCCCCGTCCTATTATTTTTTCATTTTGTACCACAACAGCACCACTAGGATGAATCCAATCTGTCGCCTGTTCTATGCAAGTTTTTTTTGCTTCAAGCATATAAGGATTGTTTTCCGACACATATAAGATAGTTCTCCCTTCTGGTAAATATGGATATTTTATATTTTTTGTTTCCATAAGCTTATATTGTATACTCTACTACATGACGACTTTCGATACAATTTACCAAAACATTATTAAAAGAATAATAGAGGAGGGTATGGACGAGGTAATTAAAAGAACCGGTCATATCTCAAAAGCTTTACCCGGGATTTCATTTTCTATTGATATCGAAAAAGATGGTTTTCCAATTCTTACTCTTCGAAAAAATCCAATCAAGTCCCCCATAGCTGAACAAATTTGGTTTATACAAGGAGAAAAAGACACGACATTTTTACGAAAATTTACAAAAATATGGGATGAATTTCTAGAAAAAGATGGGACACTTTCTTCTGCTTATGGTTGGCGTTGGCGTCATCATTTTGGGAGAGATCAACTTGGAAGCGCAATTGAACTTTTAGAAAAAGAATCCGTTTCTCGTCATGCTGTCGTTATCACATGGGACCCAAAAGATGATGGTTATGGTGGAACACCTAAAAAAAATGTTCCTTGTCCTTTTGCTTTCACACTAAATATCCTTGGTGGGAGATTAAATATGCATAACATAGTACGTTCCAATGATATGATACTCGGTTGCCCGTTTGATACTTTTGGTTTTGCATTATTGCAATGCATGATTGCGCAAAGACTTGGCGTGCGTCCCGGAATTTATACCCATTCAATATCAAATGCTCATATTTATGACAATCATTATGAAGGTGCAAAAGAAATAATTAGCAGAACTAATGAGCATCCAAAAATAGAATTACATCTACCAAAAGATGCATTTAAAAGAGCTGAGCAAAAAGATGAAACCTTAGTAGGAGAAATTTTTGCAGATTTACAAGCTCAATACAATCCTCTCCCCGCTATAAATGGCCTTGATATTATTCCACAATATCCAGATGTAAAATAATATGATTTCACTTATCGCAGCAATTGGTAAAAATAATGAACTAGGAAAAAATAATACTTTAGTTTGGAGTATGCCAAATGATTTAAAATATTTCAGAGAAAAAACAGCTGGACATACAATCATAATGGGACGCAAGACTTTTGAATCCATCGGTCACCCGATGCCGAAAAGAAGAAACATTATTATTACTCGAGATACAAATTATAAAAAAGAAGGTATTGAAGTTGTACACTCTTTAGAAGAAGCATTATCACGAGCAAGGACTCCCCTTGCTCAAAACGAGGAAATATTTATCATTGGTGGTGAAGGAATATTTAAAGAATCGATGAATATAGCAGACAGACTTTATATCACCCACATAGATGCTACAGATAAAGATGCTAATGTATTTTTCCCAGAAATTATTCCAATAGTTTGGAATGAAGTCTCACACGAAGAACATAAAAAAGATAATGACAACCCGCACGATTACACTTTTTCCGTATACGAAAGATTATAAAAATTGTTAATAATTACGCTATAGCGTAATTTAGTACAATTAATAGTTAAAATTGTGAATCCCTTTTAAGGGTCCTCGTTAGTCTTTATACGAATAAAAATATCTTTCCCTTCAGGAGATTTTTCTTTTTTATATTGACGTCTTTTATTTTTTTCTATTTTTTCCACTAATTCTTTTTCCATATCAAAACCAAAACTTTCACACATACCAAGAATAAATATCATCACATCTGCAAATTCTTCTGCAACACCAGACTGATTTTTATTATGTTTTGAAAATGCTTCAGAGAGTTCTTCATGCGCTCGACAAAACTCTAAAGCGACATCAGTCGTGTTAAATCCTTTCTCTAATTTATTTCTTATTACTTCCTTTTGTAGTTCTTTTAGGTCAACCATAAATACATAATACTCTTTAAAATTTAAAAAACAAAACTATTTCTTAAACTTACTTTTTCCTATTTTCTCAAAAAGAGGTTGATACAAATCTTCACGCGGATCAATAAAAAGTTCTTTCTTGTTTATTTTTTCTGTAAACTCAACTGGCGCATTTGTTATTAAGGCAAGTGGCTGCATTTCTTTCCCCTCCCCCGTAGACAAGACTGCGGCAGTGGCTAAACTGTCGGCAATGTCTGTGCGAGTCATTTTAAGCACTCGGCCAAAAATATCTTTAGTACCGCGATAATCCCGAATCCCTTTAAAACCTGCATAGCCGAGAGCCACACCGACAATCCCAGCACGTAATGGAAAAGTCCGGCTGTCGGTAATCAATACTCCCAATTTTTTAACTTTAAATATTTTCTGAAGTTTTTTTCGCAGTATTTCTGCGCTTGCAAAACTGTTTTTCGGCAAAAGAATCAATTTCCCTCTTGCGTTTGATTCATCAATCCCAGCGGACGCCATGACCATACCGTCTTTGATGGTCATCCAAACAATTTTAGTTTTCAGAGCGAAATCACTTTCTGCTTTTATCAGTTTAATTTTTTGTCTTTTATTTTTAAATTCCACCACCCTACCTTCAGCCAAGGAAACAATTTTAGAAGTGACAACTAAAATAGACTTCTCTGTAATTTTTTTGAAATATTTTAAAATAAATGAAGTGAGGTCTTCATTCTCCACAAAAACCCTAGTTTTTATCGGCTTGATTTCCATTATCTTTTTTCAAAATACGAATGAATAAATATGAGAGTGGCGTATACAAGAAGCCCATAAATATTTTATAAATCCACCAAGGAATGATTATCATCATGATTGTTTTTATTGGATACACACCAATGAAAGCAATAGACATAAAAATAACTGTATCTAAAAATTGAGACCAAACATTCGATAAATTTGAACGAATCCAAAAATGTTTTTCTCCAATATTTTTTTTGAAAAAGAAAAAAGAAAATACATCTTGATATTCAGCGATAACGAAAGCGACAAGTGAAGCGATGGCAAAACGCGCTGATAATCCAAAAACTTGATTATAGCTGTCTCTCACCCAAAGACCTTTCTCCGCCCAAGGCATAATAGCTGAGATAAAAGAATAAGTTAAGAAGAGAACGATACTGATGACACCAGCCAAGACGAAATTCTTTGCCATTTTCTTGCCATATACTTCTCCGATAACGTCCGTCATGATGAAAACTATCGGAAAAGAAAAGACAGACACAGATAAATGTGTACCAAAAAGAAACGGCATTAATTTTATTCCTAAAGTATTCGCAGCAAAAAGAGAACTGATGTAGAGAGTAAGACAAATGAGAATTTTTTTATAATCTCGTTCAGTTAGTGTTTGCATGACTTATGAATTAAGTTACGTTACTTCCACCCACACATATTTTTCTGCTGAAAAATTGTCTGGGCACGCCTCGCGCCGTCGCGCTCCGGCCGATAGAAGTAATTTATATTACTTCTATCCCCATACTCCTCGCAGAACCTGCGATGATATTAATAGCGCCTTCATCATCTTTAGCATTCAAATCAGCCATTTTCTTTTTAGCAATTTCAAGAGCTTGCGCGCGAGTTATTTTACCGACTTTTGTCATAGCGTTCTTGCCAGATCCTTTTTCTACTCCAGCTACTTTCAAAATAAGTCCGGTAACAGGAGGGGTTTTAATAACAAAATCATAACTGCGATCTTCATAAACAGTAATAGATACACCCACCTTGTCCCCCGCCATTTTTTGTGTTGCTGTGTTGAATTTAGTGACGAAGTCTCCGATATTTATGCCTGCCTGACCAAGCGCTGGACCAAGTGGAGGCGCAGGAGTAGCTTTCGCCGCCTGAATTTGTAGTTTAATTTTTTTAGTAATTTTTTTTGCCATGTGCTTGACCGCCCCTCGCGGTAATTTTTAGATTAGCTTAAATTTTCTTAACTTGCAAGAAGTCGAGCTCGACTGGAGTCTCGCGACCGAACATCGAAACGAGAACTTTTACTTTGCCACGTTCATCGTCCACAGAATTCACCTTACCTTCAAGATCTTTAAACGGACCGTCAGTAATGCGGACGCTCTCGCCGACTACCATATCGATATTGTGCTTTGCTGTGCCGCCATCCATTTTCTTGAACAAATAATCAACCTCGTCGGTCTTCAGGGGCACAGGATTAACCCCGGCACCGACGAAACCAGTCACGCGCGGAGTATTGCGAACAACATACCAAGAATCATCCGTCACGATCATATCCACTAAGACATAGCCCGGATAAATCTTTTCTTCCACTTCTACTCTCTTACCAGCCTTGATTTTTATTTTCTTTTCGACCGGCACAATAACATTAAAAATCTTGTCATGCATGCCGAGAGAATCAATACGCTGTTTTAAATTACGCAAGACAACATTTTCATATCCAGCATAAGTATGAATAGCATACCAGTTTCTAACTCCTTGTTCTTCTTGTTTTGACATATATGAAAATATTACGGAGTGAGTATTCTTTGCAGGCCAGTCGAAAAGATAAAATCAAAAACACCCAAATAGTATGCAATAATCACAGACAAGAGGATGACCATCAAAGTATATAAAAACGTCTGACGACCGGAAGGCCATATTACATGTTTTAATTCAGTTTTTGTTTCTTTTAAATACTCAGTAAATTTGGACATGGTTGATTTTTAAAATAAAATCCTTATAAAAAAGCCCCTCTCAGGGCTCCTTTAATGCTACTCTTTTTGGACGAAATAGTCAAATCTACCTTATCTCGTAAGTTATAGTTACGTTTGAAGTAATTTTGTTTTCACCAGTTGGAAGCTCGGGAGCTGAAGTAGCATAACTATCCATTATTCCTGCACCCTTGGTGGAATACATCATCGGGTAGTTATCATTTTCAGAAAAACTAACAATGCGAATGAGCTTGACTCCAAGATCTTTTGAAAGAACTTTTGCTTTTGCTTTTGCATCGTCTATCGCGAGTTTGCGAGCTTGAGCTTTCAACCCATCTTCATTATCAACTGAGAAATTCGGACCACTGATTTCGGAAATATCGATAGAACCAATACCCTGTAAAACTTCGCCTACATTTGCAAGGTCGCGAATTTTAACCGATATATATTCTGAAACTTCATAGCCGATTATCTTCGGAGCATCTTGTCGGCAAGGTATATCCATACCACCGTAACAAGGAACACCGTAATCATATTTTGGATACGAACTATAATTCTCCGTCTTGATGTCTTTTTTATCTATTCCATTTTTATCTAAAAACTCCAACACACTGGCTTCTTTGACAGTCACTTTAGATTGCGCAGTTTTTACATCTTTCGCATTTTCTCGGATTGTGAGGTTAATGGTCGCCAAGTCCGGTGAAGCAAACACTTCCCCCTTACCTTCGAAACTAATAACATTAGCAGCAGGAGAACCTGAAGAGATATTGCCATAGTTTTTGACTTCCGAAACTATCTTTGTCGCAAAATAAAGAGACAATACAACTAAAAAAACAAAAAAAGTTTTTACCAAGCGAGATTTTTCAATATTTGATATTTCCATAGACTTTAATTATACACGCAAGAATTTATCAAATCAAATCGACTTCAGGCGTCAATTCTATGCCGAATTTTTCCTTTATAGATTCTATTATTTTATTTGCCAAATCTAAAACCTCCTCTCCGCTTGCTCCACCATAATTTATCAACACCAATGCTTGCTTATCATGCACACCGACGTTTCCCACTCTCTTTCCTTTCCACTCAGCTTGCTCTATCAGCCACCCAGCTGGAACTTTTCTGACTTCATCTTCCATAAAATATGGCGCATCGGGATATTTTTCTATTAATTGTTTAAATTTTTCTTTTTCTAGAAAGACATTTTTAAAAAAACTCCCGGCATTGCCAATAACTGCTGGATCTGGCAGTTTACTTCTCCTGATATTTGTCACCGCGTCACTTATGTCTTTTGGATTTTTAATCTCAATTTTATTTTCTATTAAATAGTCCTGTAAAATTTTATAATTTATATTTTGATTTTCTATTTTACTTAATTTCAAAACAATAGCTGAAATAAAATATTTCCCCTTTAGTTCATTTTTAAAAATGCTGTCTCGATAACCCAATTTACATTCTTCTTTAGAGAAAATTCTTTTTACTCCTGTTTCTATTTCAAAAGCTTCCACATTTACTAAAATATCTTTTAATTCCACACCATAAGCGCCAATATTTTGTATCGGCGTCGCCCCGACTGTACCCGGAATCAATGCCAAGTTTTCAATCCCCCAATATCCCCGATCAACCGCGAACAATACAAGGTCATGCCAGATCTCTCCACCCATTGCGCGAATAGTGATAGCTCTATCATTTTCGTTTAAAATTTCTATCCCTTTTAATTTATTTAAAACGACCATCCCGTCAAAATCTTTGGTAAATAAAACATTACTGCCTCCGCCAAGAAATATTTTTGGGATATTTTTTCCGCCATAGGCGGATCCGCCTCGGGCGGAAAATTCTTCCATAACAAAAAGTTCTTTCAAATCTTCTTCCGAGTGGACTTCAACAAAAAATTTAGCATTTACAGAAATGCCAAAAGTATTCAACTTTTTTAAATCATAATTTTGCAGAATTTCCATATTACAAAATCTCTTTTTCCAACCTTTTTTGTATTTCTTCTTCACTGATCGGTCGAAGCATTTTTTTCAATTCTGGATCTTCAGACAAATCCACTCCTTGCTTGGCCAGCAATATAGCTATCATTTTCATAATTTTGGTAACTTCCCTTTCGGAAATGAGGTTCAGTTGCAGATGAGTTTCTTCTCTCAAGTCGTCTATCTTTGCGGTGCGATTCTGAGAGATAAGCACGAAAATCGCCAAGATAATCGCCTCCAGAGAAACAATATTTGTCAAAAGGTTAAAAGGAAAAGGGTCAAAAACAGGTAAGAATTTTATTTGATTCGTATTTATGAGTATCCATCCAGCGAACAAAAACACATTAAATAAAAGAAAAGCATTACTGCCGAAATTCATTGTCATTGCATCAGCTATTTTCTCCATCGTTGTTCTCTTCGCGTCAGCTTTTGCCTTGATACTGCGAAAGATTTTCTTCCGTGTTTCTTCGCCTTCACCAAACAGAGACTTTAAAAATGAAATGTGATCGGTTATCATATTATTCATATCCTAACACATGATAGACCGTTATGTTAAGGTCTTTGCTAATTTAAACGTATTCCCATGCTTCATCATCCCCAGATACGACTGTATTGTTGCGGGTTTTTGATTCTTTTGCATTTTCTTCACCATTCTCCTTTTTGTGCTCGTCCTCAATACCCTATGCTTCGGAAAATGAACCCAGCCAAGAAAATCTACACCTGAAGCTATAGTCTTAATGAAAATCTTGTCTGGATGCAGTTGTAATTTTAATTCACTTTCTAAAAAATTAGAAATATCTGATAATAGATTTTCAAGATATTTTTTTCTTCGCTTAATATCACAAAATCATCCGCATACCTGATGTAGTATTTGACTTTCAATTCTCTTTTTACAAATTGATCGAATTCATTCATATAGATATTTACCAAAAGTTGAGAAGTTAAATTTCCCAAAGGTAGACCTTTTACTTTATTTTCTGCGATAGCAGAGTTTAAAGTATTTATTTGAATAGAAAAGCTATCTATCACTTGTGAAAGCAACCAAAGTATATCTGTGTCAAAGAGACACTTTGACAATATGGTTTTTAGGATAGAGTGGTCAATGTTGGCAAAGAATTTTTTGATATCGCATTTTAATACAAGGCAAGACCTTGTATTGTTCTTTGAAACCTTGCGAGTAAAATTACGAAATCTGTTTATCGCTTTATGTGTTCCCTTGTTTACTCTGCAAGAATATGAGTCGTGGATGAATTGGGTGTCGAAGTATGGATATAAAATTCTGTAGATAGCATGATGCAACAATCTATCTCGTACGGTTGCTTTGTTTATATTTCTAGGTTTTGGGTCTGAAATACTGAAGGCATAATATCCGCCATGCGCATATTCTTTATTTTTTAAATCATAATGAAGAGACAGGACATTATCCATCAAATGCAACTGAAATTCCTGCACATCTTTCCTATTTCTTTTTCCGCGCAAGAATTCACCCCAAGCCAGAAGTAAATTGTCGACAGAAATTATTTTTTCAAAATTTATCATATTTATGATATTGTAAAAGACATGACTAATAAGACCCCCTCACTTGGAAAATTTTACCAGTTTTAGAAATAATCAAAGAAGCGTATATATTGTGGCAAAGTTATGTCTCAATTATTCCTAAAACTTCACGATATACTTTAGCAGAAACCATAGACAAATATTTTATTCAAACGATTGAAAGCATACTGGTTGCAAGTTTTTTAGAAAAACAAGAAAAACAACCCTTTGTCAGAAAAGCTATTATTTCTTTAGATACTCTTAAGTTCCTTTTGTACATACTTTGGGAAATTAAAGCGTTAGATACTAAAAAATATACTATTTTATCGGAACCACTTGCGATAGCAGGTAAACAACTTGGTGGATGGCATGGACAAATTGTAAAACAAAACTCCTCCAACAAGATGTCGGAGGAGAAATGAAGAAAGTTGCGACGGAGCGCAGGGTTGTTCGCGTTCCAGTTGTTGTCGAGATGGTTCCAATTCAGCACCACCTTGTCGTCGTTCTCGATGAGATACGGGACGTTGTCATCCTGGACGAACGTATAGAATGCCATCTGTTCCACCATCCCTTAAAATTCTTTTTAAATAGTTTGGGGTTGAATATTTTTTGTATTGTTTCGCATCATAATGCGCCAACATTCTATACCAAGTATCTTCATTTTTTGTTGAAGTTTCTACATATACCACTCTATTTAAAACCTTAGTCGTAAATACTCAGGGTATATGGATACTGTTTTCGGCAGAAAGAAACCGTAATCTCTTTCAAATTCGCCTACTACCATTTTTAGTATATCAAAATTTAAATGAAAAAGGTCTCGTGCACCTAAGTGAATACACGAGACCGATTTTTAAAACGAATGCAGGGCAAAGGACAAAGTGTCAAAAAGACCACAGTATCCAATGCCGAGGACCTACTTGCGACGGAGCGCAGGGTAGTCCGCGCTCCAGCTGCGGCCGAGATGGAACCAATACAGCACCACCTCGCCGCCGTCCCCGAAGAGATACGGGACGAAGCCATCCTGAACGCCTCGCCAGCCGAAGGGGATTTTTGCCGCAAAATACTTGCGGAAAAAATCAATCCCTTTGGCCTGGACGGCCCTGAGCTCGTCCAAGTCGACGCAACTGGCCAGGAGACCAGTGTCGGTTAGGTGCTTGAGGATCTTGCGACCCTGTACCCAACCAGTGTCTTGCCCCGGCGCGAGCCAGAGCTCCGTCTGGCCATCTTCGATGGCAACGATGACGTCGCTCTTATTGAGCGACAGGCGAATCTCAGTCAGGCGCTCAATGCTCGCCTGCCCAAGATTAGTAACATCCTCAGCGGACCAACTGGCTTCCTGAAGTTTGTTACCCAATTGTGCCAACTGTCCTTTGGCGAAAGAAGACATGTCTTCCTCTCTTTCTGGGGTCATGACCCCTGTAATATGGCAACAAGGTTGTCGCCATAGCTCCAAAGAAACAACAACCCAACTTGTCAACTTCGCAGGTTGACAAGTTTTTACTTCCTTAAAGCTATGGCGATTTCGCAAATTTACAATAATTTTAAAGAACTTAATACCCTAATATTGTACATCCTCTATATTAAAAAGTCAAGAAAAATTAAATTTAGCAATAGTGGACGACCGTTTCTTGTTGCTAAATATTTTATTTTTTATTTTATTCTTTAGGGTCTTAACATATCTATAGAACCATCTTTATGCAATTTAATAATTTTTGAAGCTTTGCCGATAATTTTTCCACCGTCAATATAAACATCCACAGAGTCGCCAAAATAATTTTTAGCTTCTTCTATATTTTGCGCTGGAATCAGACCTTCAGGGTTAGCAGAAGGAGCAATTAGTGGACCTGTTTCTTGTAATAATTTTTGTAAATCTGTATTCACTGGCAAACCTGCTTGCATAGGCAGGCGAAAAGCTAAAGTATGTGTACCTCGATGCAAATAAGAAAATTTTTCATCAGTGCAATCTAAAATAATACTTACTGAACCAGATGACCAATACTCCTGAAGTAAAACTTTTTGTTCTGGAGATATATTCACAGAAAATTTTTCTAAGTCACTAATATCACCGATTAAAATAATACAAGGTTTCTCTGGGGAGCGTTTGCGTATTTTGTAAATACGCTCAACCGTAGAACTATCCTGCGCTCTACCTACAATTCCATACAAAGTATCAGTCGGCATAACTGCTACTCCGCCATCTTTCAATACCTTTACAAGATTTTCCTCATCCCATATCATGGTAATTATGATACTCTTAGTGTACTATTAAGCAATATATGAAAAACGCGGTGCAATTTTTAAATAAAATAGAAAATAAAATCAGAAGTAAATTGAAAGGCCATCCTGTCGCTTATGCTTTTATCGGCGGTATCGGTATCGTATTATTTTGGCGCGGAGTTTGGCATGCCGCTGATGCAATTAATCTTGGTAGTATTTTATCAATAATTATTGGAGCTGTTATCTTAATAATAACCGGCATATTCGTTTCAGAATTTCTTGGAAGTAAATTGATTATGTCCGATATTTCTGGAGAAAAAAAATTAGTTGAAAAAGAAGAGAGTGAAATAGAAATAGAAAAAACTAAACTCAAAAAACTTGAAAACACCCTTGAAAGAATGGAAGAAAAACTAGAACACATTGAAGAAGAGATAGAGAATAAATAATTTACACCAAAACCTAAAGGGCGCCTGGAGAGAATCGAACTCTCGATATCTGCTCCACAAGCAGAAGTTTTACCACTAAACTACAGGCACCATATTACGAAGATTTTCCTCGTCTTTTATATACTGACAGATTTTTTTTAAATTTCAAGGATTCTTCTTTATAATGGTGAACTAAAAAATGACAATTATTACAAAGCCACGCTAAATTTGATAGCTGATTATTTGTCCTATCTTTGTTTATATGATGCACAGCAAGCACTCTTTCATCCTTGGTTTTACATAAAATACAAAATTTAGGTATTTTATTTCTTGATAAAACACTTCTATAGGCAAACAACCCCGTTTTCCAATTGTGATGTTTTGTACCGATAAATTCTTGATTTCTCCAAACCGTCTGACAAGATTTACTACAAAAAAATTTACCACTTTTAGATTTTTTTAATCGTTTTAATTGTTTGTAAGTTTCTTTACCACAAATTTCACACGGTATATTTTTACCATTTTTCCTTCCTTTATATTGACAAGCAGGAGAACAATATTTTGCCCATCCATTTTTTAAAAAATAAGGTTTTCCGTAAAATTCTTTTAAACACAACTTACATTTTACAATTGGCATAACTATATTATATCAAAAAAGTAAACAAAACAAACTGTGGATATTTAACCACAAGCCCTTGTGCTACTATTACACCATAGGCACCATGTGTGATAGTTATACCAAAAAAACTATATAAATGCCACTAATACAGAGAGAAAATCTAATAATACGCAACTTCAATTTTTATTCCATCAGGATCAGCAAAGAAAACTGCATAATATTTTGATGTATATTCTGGGTAATGTGCCGGCTTGTCTAAAATAAAAGTTTTCTTTTCCAACATATATTTATAAATTTCATCAACAATTTTTATTGTTTTTGCTTTTACACATAAATGCTGAAGTCCGGGAGCAAAATATTTATAGCGTGGTTTTGAATGTTTTGCTAGTTTAATCCCAATCCCAAAACCTTCCTTAGTAACCCAAGTTGCACCACATTCGTTATCTTTAACTTGTTTGAATTCCAATTGCTCAAACAAACTTTTGTAAAATTTTTTACTCTTTTCTAAATTGCTAACAGCAAGTGTTAAATGTCCAGCTGGATCAAATGATTTTTTGTTCGTAAGATTATTCATATTTGTGCGCAGGAGAGGATTCGCACCTCCACGCCCTTAACGGGCACCAACACCTCAAGCTGGCGAGTCTACTGTTTCTCCACCTGCGCATTTACCTATAATTTTTTTGTTGCTTTGTCTCTACAATTAAAGCTTTTTCTATTTTAATTCTTTTTCTAGATAAACAAATAACGTCCTGAGTATAGTACATTTTTTTAATAATTTCCACCGCTTCTTTCTTAGCATATTTAAGTTGGAAAAAAACATTCTTTTTTATTCCTGTAATATGTCCCTTAGTATAAATTCTTTTCTGTATTTCTTCTTGAAGCCAAAAAAGATGTTTTACACTTGCTGATGCAAACCCCAAATAAAACATATGACTAGATCTCCAACGAGGATCCCAATATGAATAAAAACATCCATCCCCATCAAAACATCCTCGCAAAAAATCAAAGAAATACTTATCTGGTATTTTTAGTTTTCCCATAGTTAGAGATTTTCTTGGAGTTAATCCAACAGACAACAGAAAATCATAAAATAGTCGATTTTTAAACTGAATTCTTAGATGTTTATTTCCATTCTTTTTCCACTTATTTCCTATCTTAAAGTTCACACCTAAACATTTAGAAAAATTTAATAGCTGTTCTTTGTCTTTAGAAGTTAAATCAAACAAAAGTCCATCGCTTGATAAACAACCATCAGTAGCAATTAATCCGACTGCATACGCTAAATCAGCTCGCCATTTTGTATCTATTATCTTTTTTGGTTTTGGCCCCCTCTTTCCCATTTATATATTATATCACCTCAAGGTATTAGCGTCTACCAATTATAAATAAAACGAAAACCCATTTTCATGGGCTTGTTTTTTATATTTTTTATTTAACTTCTTCCTTTTCTTCGTCAGCGACGAAAGTAGATGAACGCATTTTACTGCGAACATCTTTGACTGCTTTAGTACGAATATAATAAAGCTTTGATCTACGAGCACGAGATTTTTTAGTGATTTCAATTTTATCTACCATTGGAGAAAATAGAGGGAAAATTCTTTCCACACCTACACCAGAAGCAACCTTACGAACTGTAAAAGTAGCTCCTATTTCTTTACCGTGCTTTCGAGCTAAAACAATACCTTCAAAAGCTTGGGTTCTGAATTTTCCTTTTTCGTCCTTGATTTTAGACCAGACGGAAACAGTGTCTCCCGCTCTAAAACTAAGCTTTTTGCGAGCTTCAATATCTACCGGACTCATTTTAATTCCACTTGTTTTGCTTACCATAATTTGGACACTTTAGCATAAAAATTTTCTAAGAGCAAATAACAACAGATACAATTAAACATTCAGCATTAACGTACGACCGTTTCTTATTGCTAAATAAAACCACGTTTATATTCATAAAATATCACTTTATCAATTTTCTAAACTGAAGTGGTAAAGGTGATTCTACTTTTACAACCTTTCCCTTTAAATTCTTGAACTCTACAGATTGGGAGTGCAGAGCCAACCGAGTAAGCCCCTTAGGGCAAGAACCATTTGGATTATATAGAGAATCACAAGCAATGGGGTGACTGATATATTTCATATGCACGCGAATCTGGTGTGTACGGCCAGTTTTTGGTTTTACTTCTAAATAGGTGAATTTTTCCCCCTCTCCTTTATAAGGAGAGGGCTGGGGTGAGGTGAATTCTTTAAGTACTTTATATTCCGTAATTGCGTCACGAAGCTCTCCCCTCGCCCCACGACCAGCTAAATGTCGACGAAAATCCACCGGACTTCGGCCAATAGGTTTATTTATGACACCACGTTCATTTTTAAAATACCCAAACACTATTGCGTTGTAAATTTTTTTCACTGTTCGAGTCTGAAACTGACCCTTTAAAAATTCATAAGCTTTTTTATTTTTCGCGAGCAACATCACACCAGAAGTCTCACGATCTAAACGATGAACCACTTCCACTTTGGGATATTCTTCTTTAAAAAAATCCAAAATAGTTTTTTCTTTACTATGTTCATCGGGGTGCACTAAAATTCCTGAAGGTTTTTCTATTGCTAAAATATTTGCATCTTCATATAAGATTTTTATTTTTTTAATCATTTTTATTCAAAATATTTTCTATTTCCATTAATCTATTGTATTTTGCCACTCGCTCACCTCTGATAAGTGAACCGGCTTTAATATATTCCGAAGAAGTACCCACAGCTAGATCAGCGATAAATGTATCTTCTGTCTCACCTGAACGATGAGAGATAAATGGAATCCAGCCTTGTTCTTTAGTCAAATTTATCGCTTCAATAGTTTCGGTCAGTGTGCCAATTTGGTTTAATTTTATCAATACCGAATTCACGGCCTTTTTTTCTACCGCAGTTTTAATTCTTTTTATGTTAGTCACCGTCAAATCATCTCCGATGATTTTTATTTTCTCTCCCAATCTTTGATTCATTTCCGTAAAACCATCCCAATCATCTTCGGCTAAACCATCTTCAATATAAATAATTGGAAATTCTTCAACTAATTTTTGGTACCATTCAATCATCTCTATATTTGTCTTGCTCTCATCTTCCCCAGAGATTTTTAAATGATACAAGCCATTTTTATAAAAAGTGGAAGCGCCTACATCCAGCCCTATTTTGACTTCATCAAAAGAATATCCGGCATTTTTTATCGCCTCCGTAAGTAGAATAAATGCTTCTTCATTGGAGTTTAACTTTGGAGCAAAACCGCCTTCATCTCCGACACTGATTGTGTAGCCTTTATCTTCCAATATTTTTTTCAACGCAGAAATTACCTCTGCCCCTGCCTGTATTTTGCGATGAAAAGTATCAAAACCAATAGGAGCAATCACAAACTCTTGTAAATCGATTCCACTATCGGAATGCTTGCCTCCATTTATCACATTCAACATCGGCTCTGGCAATTTAAAAATTTTATTTCCGGAAAGATTTCCCAAATATTCATACAATTCTATTTTTTGATCTTTGGCGCTCGCTCGCGCAAAAGCCAAAGAAACACCGAGAATGGCATTCGCTCCAAGGCGAGATTTATTCTCTGTTCCATCTAATTTTATTAAACTTTCGTCAAGTGTTTTTTGGTCAAAATTTT
>ERZ1292623.2609-Hain-H51-01um-R1-2609-length-15945-cov-4_pt1 | contig 15945 bp, 15 predicted proteins | sample MGYA00564398_ERZ1292623 | MGnify/ENA primary metagenome ERZ1292623 (study PRJEB36523, sample SAMEA6512633) | groundwater metagenome | collected 2019-01-07 | study: AquaDiva: Metagenomics assemblies of 32 groundwater samples | reverse complement strand
CATAGGCTTCTGTGGCTGCTTTGCCGTCGATGTTGGCCCCGATCGTTTTCAGCATCATGTCGCGGCCAGAGGCCATTGCAGTCAGGAGCGTACCAAATGCCTGCGCCGTGTCGCCGCCGGTCCGATCCGCGAGCACTCGAGCCGCCTTCGCCGTCAATTCCATCTGATCCGCATTGAGTTGCAGACCCTGCGAGAGGGCCTGGTTGACGCTCTTCATCAGTTCGAACTCGGAGATCGTGCCCTGCATCGCCGCGCCGAGTCGTGTCCGCATCGTGTCGGCGTTGTTGCCGATCGCCGTGTTCAGGACGTTGAACTGGTCTTTCACATCGGCAATATCCGCACCGCGCGCACCGAGCGCGATGACGCCGGCCGAGAGTCCGGCGATGGCGGCACCAGCCGCCGCGATCACGCTGGCCGCGATCCCGAAGGCTGCGGAGTTCTTCGAGAAGAAATCAGCGATGCCGTCGCCGAGCCCGCGGCTTTTCTTGCCAGTTTCCTGCGCCCCACGATCGAGTTCCTTTAGGGCGGCCGAGACTTTCTCGAACGCCTCTTTCGTGAGGTCGCGGGCGCGTATGTTGACTTCAGCGTCAGCCATCTCAGTGCACCGTGCCCGGTTCCCAGCTCTCGAGCTTCACGTCGCCGTGAAACACACATCCGTCGTACGGGCAGACCACTGACGGAGAGACCGTCCCGTCAGCCGAAATATCGTGATCAGCGAGACTGGCCGTTCGCCCACAGGCTGGACACGTGAGCATCGCAGACCGGCGGCCTGCTGCTCTCGTCACAGGAAACCACCTGCCTGGACCGCCGTTCCATCGCACGTCCGTTTTCGCGATTGTGATCATCGATGTCGCCGTGTCTTGTCAGATGCACGACGCGACTCCCCACGTGTCCGTCGCTGTCGCTGATCCTCGATCAGCATCAGGTCGTGCACGCCGCGCAGATACTCCAGCGCTTCCATCAACCATGCCTCCTGACTTCCCATCGCGCCAGGCGCCGGGAAGGCGACGCGGATGCACTGCATCCCCCAGCCCGCCAACTGCGCCTGATACGTCCAGTCGAACCACCGCAATGCCCGCTTGATGTCGATCGTCAAACTTCGGACGGGACAGGTGCGGAGGGCGATGGGACCGTCATGCCAGACGATGCGCTGTTGTTCGGTTCCGTCGCACCCGCGCTCACGGTCGTACCCACGGGCGCAACAGGCGCGGCAGTCCAGTCCGGTCTGGTCCCAGCGGCCGCCGGCATGGCCGTCACCGCCGCGGTCGGTGCGGCGCCGTTCGAGCCAGCGAGTGAAGCGAGCTGCGACCGCAAGTTTTTTTTTGCCTCCTCGGACAGGCGTTGTTCGGCGAACAGTGTCGACAACAGCATGGGGATCACGTCGTCGTACCGGCCGGCGTACCGATCTAACAACTCACGGCCGGTCCGGATCTCACGCTCCTCTCCAGCCCCTGGTCCTTCCACGATGAAGTCGCCGGGCTCGACGTCGACCCAGTCCATCATCTTTCGGAGCCAGGCGGTTGCCTCCTTCCGTTGGATCGGATTACGTGGGCCCTTGAGCGCGTCTGCCGGGCCGGCCGATGGAATCCAGCCATACAGCTCGGCCTCCTCCTCGATTTGGTCGAGGTCGTCACGGGTCAGGCAGGCGACGCGCAAGCGGATGATGTCGCCATCGATCAGAATCTGTGAGGGATGGTAGTGTGTGACTCGCTTTGGCATGGAGCGTCCTTTCATAAGAGACCGTGTGAACGAAAGGACTGCCCCGCGGTTGGGGAGCAGGTCAGCGCGGCGCCAGGACGTGCCGATCCGCCTGCGGGCGGGACATGAGAGACAGAGAGTGCGGTCAGGCGACGATGAGCCTCAGCTCGTCGTTGCCAGTGGTCGTGCCTTTGCACGTGCCGCGGAACACATGCTCCATAGTTTCCTCATCATCAGGGTCCTCAGGTACATCGAATTCCACCACCGGCGCGTAGATCCCGATGATACTCCCCTCGGTCTGGCCGGTCTGCGCGAGTAGCACATGATCGGTCGTCGCCTCGGCATTCGTCAACAACGTGAGATCATCGGACGACAGGACGGTCACCTCGAAAGTCACCTCACGTTTATTCCTGCGGTAGTAGTTCTGCGCGCTCGTGATGCCGGCCGGGTGGTCGTCCAGGGCCATGTTGTTGTTGATCCGCACCACAACCTTCAGGAATTCCTCGGCCGCGGCATCAGCACGCAAGGTCGCAGTCAGGCCGCTAGGCGGCGTCGTGCCGGCCGTGGTGGCCGTCGTCGGGTCCGTCTGCGCGGGCCGCGTCCGGTTCTTGGCCGGCCCGCGCACTTCGTACATGACCTCCTCGTTTGCATCGAACGTGAACTCGATCTCGTCCGTCACCCAGCCCTCGAGCTGATAGCTCACGCTCGTCAGGTATTTCGCCAGCGTCAGCGCCTGCGGGAGTGCCGTCGCGAGCTTGTACGTGAGGCAACCTTTCACGGTGTCGGTGGACGCTGGCGCCTGCGGCAGTGCTGGATCGACTGTCAGCGCCGCACCAGCGATTGCCGTGATGACGCGGACGACGCGGCCGGTGGCCGGTGAGCCAGTCGTGACGTTAATGAGGATGGCATCGCCGATCACGAGCCCAGCCGCGCTCGCCACCGTGAACACGGTCGAGGTTGGCGCAGGCGTCGCGGAGACGGTTGTGCTCAGTGTGACATTCGTGAACGCGCCGAACGCGTTCTCCAGGAGCGGATCGTGGTCGGGAACCGTGTTCAGCGTGCCGGACGGATAGAAAATGCCGCGGAGGCGCCCGTCCGCCGTTTGCTTGCGGGTAAATCGGTAGACCTGGCTCGGATGGGTGTGCCGTTCCGGGCTGTTCACGCGGTTTCGCGTGTTCTCGTTCAGTGAGGTCATCAGCGACCGGATCGCGTCGCCGGCGGCGAGCGTCGCGGCCGTCCCGTACGTGCTCTCGCGCTTGGCATAGACGCGCCCAACACGGCCGATTTGGTAGACCGGTGGCATCGAGTTACTCCTCTGTCAGCGCGGCGCCCCGACGCGACGGTGACGTGCGCGGTGGCGACGCGCGCGGTGGCCCTTGCGTGTCAGCGACCTCTTCGAACCTGTGCTCGATCCAGGAGACCGGCATGAACAGATGCTGGTACATCACCAACACCGCGCCGAGCGTTTGCGCTGGCTGCGCCCCTCCGGCCGGCAGAACGATTTGGTCGAAATCCACCACGCGATCGTGACCGATCGTCACCCCAAACTCTGGAGCTTGGACCGTCACCGTCCCTCCCGGCGGGCAGATACAACGCATGAACCTTGCCATGTTACGGAGTGCCGTACGTCCTGATAAATCTGACATTGAGCGGCTGCTGTACAAGCACTACCTGGCTAGGCCCCGGATCAATCAGCGGCAAGCGTGGCTCCAGCCGCGTGTCAATCGCGTTCCCGCCTCGGGTGATGTCCTGCGTCAGTGCCACTTCAATATCGGCCCCAAGCTTCCGCCAGACCTCAGTTTTCATATTCGTCGCGTTGCCGGTCGCGTCTTGCCGAGCCAGAATCACGATCGACAACACCACTTTGACTCGCTTCGCCGGCATCCAGCTCATGGTCGGAGGGAGCGTTCCATCCACCATGAAAAAGGGGAGCTCGGACTTTGGGATGTCGAAAATCCGTAGCGTCGCATCCAAGACGACCGATCCGCTCTTGACTGTGTAGAAATAGGTCGGATTGCCATTGATGGCGCGGAGCGCCGTCTGGATGTGTTCGAGGATCAGAATCTCGACGCTCTTGGCGGGATCTGGCATCGGTCATTGTCCCAACTCGCGCGACAGCTCATCAACGACCTGCTGAAACCGCTCTTCGATCCAAGACCGCTCCTCTGGGATGACCGACTGCAGATAGCCGAACGCAGGAATGCGGACGGATTTCTTCAGGGCGAAGACAGGCTCCCACCCACCACCCGCGAGCGCGCCCATGATGGCCGTCTTCCTCGGGTTCACGAAACTCCGCGTGAACCCGAGCGCTTCAGGATTCGCGATAAACGCCCGCGCCGACATCCGGCCGATTCCAGCGCCCGTGAGGTTGCGCCCGACCGGAATCGTCAGGAATTGTGCTCGTGTCGCGCGGATTGTCCCTCCCACGTCGAGGATCCGACCGTAGCGGGCCTGCCGCAGATCCGGCGCGACGGTCAACGTGACATACGTCGGACCCCGGCGTGTCCGAAAATGGATGGCACGCTGCAGATTTCCAGTGCGCCGACGAATCGGTGATCCGCTCAGCTTGCGCTGGACGATCACCGTCTTGAGATGCTCGCCGGTGTCATGCATGGCGACCGCGATCAGATTGAGCACCGTGCGGCTCCCGTCACTGAACCGCTGCGCAATCTTGCCGGCGTTCGTTGACAGCTGAAATTCCATCTCAGTCACGCGACCCGCAGCCGACGGCTGTGTTGCAGCACCATCCGAATCTGTTTCGGCCACTCAGGCCTGATCATGAAGGTGTTTGGACCGAGACCGATCGACCCGGCCGCGATCGCGCCAGTTTTCTTCTCGTCGTAAATCAACTTCACGATCTCTAATCCGGCGTGATAGATCGACCGCGGCAACGCCGCGGCGTCCTGCGCGCCGAGCCCGGCGCTGTAGACAAATTCGCAGTTCGCAAACCCGACCGTGAAGATGGTGTTGTGCAGCCGGATCCGTCCAGTCGGCTTGTGCACCGTGTAGTCGGTACTCGCGATTAACTCGGGGCTCGTGTCCGTGATCGTCCGCTTGATCTTGACCGACGTGACCGAGATGATCGGCCACTGGTGCAGGCCGACATCTTTCACCCCGTTCCCGTCACGTTCCTCGGTCAACGTCCGCGTGACGTACTGCCGCTCTGTCTCCTGCTCGATCAGATCCGTCGCGCCGTCCGCGATCTGCTCGATCAGCGCGTCTTCGGTCGAATCCGTGACCGTCAGATAGGACTTGACGGTCCCGAGCGCCCAGAGCGTCGTCGCCGCGGTCGCCACGTATCACCCATGGCCGCTTATGCGGCAGTCGGCGCCTTCCGTGGGAAGCCCTTGATCACATCGACACTCGCCGGTGTACCTGTCGTATGGGTGCCGGTGATGTTGTACACGCATCGCACGTACCGTTTGGTGCCGATGTACCCGACCAGGTACGACTTCGGGGCCTCGGCCGCCGCATCGATGCGGACCATCGTGCCGGCATTCTCCCCGGATTCATTGATGAGATCGGCGTTTGCCACATCCGTGTACGTGACATCGTCCGTCGACTCCTCAGCCTCATAATCCGCAAAGAGGGTGCCGCTCGGCACGTCGCCTTCGGCACCCACGTTGATGAGAAAGACCGCCCCCTCGAATCCTTGCAGATCCACGCCGGCGCCGTTTTCGTCGGCGGTCCGGTTTTTGGCAACGAGCGTCGCCGCCGCCGGCACTTCCAGAATCGTCTTGAGATCTCTCATCGCCTACTCCTCTGTTGTTGAGTCCTACGTGCTCTCCCACTCATAGCAGATGGCAAACAGGACGATTACGTCACGGCGCCGGCCGTGAACGGGGACGCCTCGGTGCCAGAACAGTTCAGGAATCCGGAGACCGACCAGTTGTCCGTGGAGATGTCTGTGAACCAGAGCACGTCGCCGATCCGGCCTCCCTTGGTCGTTCCATTCATATCGAACCGGTCATTGTCGCCGGCATCGGCCGCTTCGAACCCTTGGACGGCATTCGCCGCGGCATCGGTGTTACAGACCACCCCGCCCACGTATTCGTCGTTGCCCACCACGTCGATGCGATGCTGGAGCGACGTAGGTGTGACGGTGACCTCGAAGCAGTACCGGTTCCCCGTGCCCGTCGCCGCAGGCATGGTCACGGTGGTCCCAGCTGCCGTATCGAGCGCGACACAGGCACCGGCGTGGGTGGTGGCGACGACTGTTTCGGTCGCGCCGCCAGCGATCAAGCCCATGACGACGTAGCGACCCGCGACATTCGGCCAGGTCTGCGCCCGATCGGCGACTGGGTCATCAAACGTAATCGACGTTTCGAACGCGTCTGCGGTCGCCCCCTCGCCCTCGAGCGTGCCGCCAACGACGAACACGTTGTCGCAGTTCACGCCAGCACAGTCGCGGAAGCCGTTCTTGACAGCGGTGCCAACCTGGCCAAATCCGATACCGACGAACACAGCCAGGATGGCCCATGTGCTCGTGATGCCAATTCGCTTGAGGTATCGCATCGTGTGCTCCATTGATCTCTCCGTGAACGAACCGTGCGATGACGCGACCCTTACGCGCTGATCTTCTGCTTCCGGAACGCCGCGGTGCGCACCGTCTGGCCGCCGATCCGCGCCGTCGGCAGAATCCCAATGTTCGGCGCGTACCGCTCGACCAGACGCTGCACACGCAATTCCTGGCGGTCCGCGATCACGTAGTACCTGAAGTCGCCGAAGATGATCGCCATGTTGTTCGCCGCGATGTCCGGCATCAGCTCCTGGAACACGATCGGTTTGCCCCAGAGCAGGTCGACGATCTGCCCAGGCGTGAACAATGGCATGCCGTTCCCATCCTTCAGCTTCAGGACGGCGCCGTATGTCAAGCTGTTCATCAGCCACCGCGCGTTCCGTCGGTATTGCGCTGGCAGGTTCGAGAACAGATCGATCAGTCCGTCGTACGTCAGCGCCGCCGCGGCGCCGGAGTTGACCGCAGTGATGGTGAAGCCGGTCGCGGTGCTGAGCAGACCCATCGGTCGGCCGACACCGTTCCCGCTGATGAAGGCGGCATCCTCATCCATCGCGAGCGTCTCGGCAATCAGCTCAGCCAGGATACCCTCGACGTCTGCACGGCTGTCCGTGATCAGCTCGTTGGTCAGCTCGACCGCGTCTGGCGCCCAGGCGTGCACGGGGATGCGGTTCTGTTCGAATGTCGGCTGGTTCTGGACCGTCGGCGCCGTGCCGCCCGTGACGTAGCCCTCACCCTTCCAGGCGCCTGTGTAGCCGGAGCCGTACACATCCGCGTCGGTCGCGGCGGACTTGATACTCGGGAAGACGAGCGCCGGACCCCCGACCGGCTCGACCCGCGCGATCGGGCGGATGGCTGCGAAGCCGGCCAGATCACGCATGACTTCGTTCATCCAGATGTCCGGCGCGAGGAAGCCGCCGAGATCCCCGGTCGTCGTGAGCAAGGCCATCGACTCCTGCGGTTTAAATCCAGCCTCCTCGAAGACAGCATGGATATCCTTGTATCCATGGCGCAAAAAGACCTCGAAGGCGTCGACATGCGCCAGCTTGAACCGCTCGAAGCCCTGCTGGTGTTTCACGCCCGCACGCGAGAAGAGTTCCAGCCGCTCCGCCTCCTGTCGTAGCCGGCGTCGTTCGCCGCGTTCTCGACGTGAGCCGGCGCCAGGACCGGACAATCCCCCGCCGGTCGCCCTCTCGCGCCGTGGGAGATGACGGATCGATCCCACATCGCCGTCATGGCCTTCACGCCCGCTGAAATATTCGGCGGGCTCTTCCATGGCAGCCGACTGTCGGTCGAGCTCGATCTGTTCGGAGAGACGCTCGACCTCGCGATTCGCCGTGGTCGCGGCGGCGCGCGCCTCCTTGTAGTCGACCTCGATCTGATCGATCGGATGGCCGGCAGTTTGTTCCTCTCGCACCCGTTCGCCAAGGCGTTTGGTGTTGGCATACGCCGCTTTGAACCGGTCCCGCGCATCACGCAGTTGAGTCTGTACGTCCATGGTCTGGGCTCCTTACAAGGTGGCCGCCTGCACACCGAGGTATTGCAGTTCCAGTTCGTCACGATCGCGGTCGTACGACACGACGTCGCTTTTGTCCGGCTCGGTGTTTCCTTTGTGTTTCGCGAGCAAGGCGGTGATCCGCTCCATCGCCGCCTGTAGATCCAAGATCGACTCGTTCAACGCCGCCTCGTTCTCAGCCGAGAGCATGCGCCCTTCGAACTGCTCCATGCTGGCGATGACGTGCGCTGGCGGCCGATACTGCGACCAGCGTCCTTGCACGGCGGTGATGAGATCGCGCTGCTGGCGCAACTTGTCCAGCGCTTTCGCGAGCGCCGCCGTGGCCGACAGGCCATCCTGCTCAGCGATCAAATAGGCGAACCGCGCGAGTTCGCGGATATGAGCACCTGAATATCCGGCCGTGGCCTTCACCCCACCTGCCCGCTCAGCGTCCGACAGTTCAGGCATCCAGCGCCGGAACATGGCGTCGCGCACCGTCTCGTCTGGCAACCCCCAACTGAGCACGTCGTGGAAGCGACCAGGTCGGTCGATAATGGCCTCGGGCAGTTGTTCTGGGAAATTGGACGTGAGAATGGTCGTGATGCCCTTCGTCTGCACGAGACCATCCATCGTCGTCTTGAGGAGGTCCACCGTCTGGTGATCAAGATAGCTGTCCACGTCCTCAAGAAAGAGCACGGTCGGGGCGTACTCGGCCGCGAGTTCGAAGGCGTCGTCCATGGATCGAAACCCGCCGCCATAATAGAAATCCCGCGCCGCGACCCAGATGAACGTGGCCTTGGCGTGGTTCATGACCACGCGGCCGCTCAAGGTTTTCCCGGTCCCGGGCGGACCGACCAGCAGGACGCCGCGGTTGTCGGCCGCCGCGCCGTGTTGGTTAATGAGGGTCACGACCCGGCGCAGCGCGCCGGCGTTGACCTCGCTGAGAAACAGATCGTCGAAGGATTCGGTGCCGCGGGGCAGGAACTCGCCAGAGAGTGCGAACGCTTCGCCCCGTAACAGTTTCAGGTCCAGGGCATGACGCTGGGTCCGCTCAATGAGATCTTGCACCGCCGCGGCGTTCGACCGCGCGGCGTACCCAGTGACCATGAGCCCAAACCAGCGCGCCTCGACGCGAAGGGCCAGCTTGACGCCGTCTGCCTGGAGAAATCTCAACCCATCGACGAGAAACTCCCCGTGCCGCGTCGAGGTGAGTTGAATCGTTTCGTAGAGTGGCGGTGCCTCATGGCCAGTGTCATCCAGGTTGCGCACATCCTCCACCGTCGTCCGGCTCAGCTGATCCTCGAGCGCCAAGAGAAAGGCACCCATCCGCACCGACGGGATGCGCCAGTGCTCGTGATGCAGCGTCTTGATTGGGCACCCGCAGTACTGGGCTGCCATGGCCTGTTCAACCGATTGCGGCGCGAATTCCTGCGCGGTAATGTCGAATGCGGCGGGGAGTTGCTGATTCCACCGCACCGTCTCACGGCGCGGGATCCGTCGTGATGTCACCGCCCGGTCACGCATGTCCTGGTGTTCACGCCATGCTGTCCGGAGCCGCTCGTGCACCGCCGTGATCACCGCCCCGGGATTCGCCGCGAACGTCACGGGCGAGATTTCCCAGAGGTCGACGTCTTTGATCAAGCGCACCACGCGGCCCTCTTCTTCGACGATTTCCCATTTCACTGGGTCGAAGCCGATTGAGAGTTCGCGCACGACGCCATCACGGAGCAACGTCAATGCCTTCTGTCCTGCCGGGGTCTGGCTGATCTTCGCGCGCACCAACAGCCCGATGTCCGTTTCTTCTAAGAGCGTGGGTCGCCCGATCGGCTCGTGTTCGTCGTGGTGCCACAAAATGACGATTCTGTTGGCGTTGTCTTTCAGCGTCCGGGTAAAGGCCCCTGGCAGCACACGCGTCGGCACGACGGCGTCAATCAGCCTGCCGAACATGGAGGCGATCCCCATGAACTCATCGGGCGCAAGATCGACATCCGGCTTGAGGACAAACGACGCTTCGCACGTCTCGCGCCCAGACAACGCACGCACGAACCCAGCGTCGGCCGGCGCGGCGCGCCGCCCAGGCACCACATGCGTCAAGGCGGCATACTGTCCGGTCAGCCAACTCCGAAAGTTCTTCTCTTTGTCGGTCACGGAGGCACCTTCGACGGCCCGTTGAATCGCCGCGCAGTACGCCCCAGGGTCGTCCTTGTCCTGATTCTGCGCGATGCAATCGTCGAAATCGGCGTACCCAGCGAAAGGCATGAGGAATCTTTCTGCCTACACGTGTAGCATGCCCACGAGACCGACGTGCGGTTTCCGATGACACAATGGAGTTTATGACGACGGAGGCAGGACGAACTGTGCGAGTGCGCGTCTGACGAGGGTGCTGATCGTGATGCCGTCACGACGTGCGTGCTCGACCATGATGTCTCGCAAGTGCCGCGGGACCAGGATCCTGACAGCGGTACTTCTCGCGGTTGGATCCAGCCGCGGTCGGCCTGGTGTGCTGCCACCCGTTTTCGTGTTAGGGCTCATAGGCCGTTGGATGTAAGACGAAATGCCGAAGGGCATCACGAATCACCGCGGTCACGCTCTGTCCCTGACGAGATGCCTGTTGACATGCCGCGTCATGAAGGACTGGGGGCAACTTGGCACAAACCGCTACGGTCGCGTCATGTGGGTCGAGCAGCGGCCGACCGCCTTTTGCTTTCGACTCAGGCGCGGACACCGACTGCCTCTTCGTGGTCATGACACAACCGATGCATCAGCGCGCATGTTCATGAGGCGACATGAGATGCCTGTTCTTGTGTACATTGTAATTCGAAAATCCGAAGCACCTCGTCCTCTTCGCGAAGGAGCGCCGTCGCGATATCAACTGTCGCGGTGGCCACCACGTCAAGCGCGCCCATTTCGCCCATCGTGGCAATCAGTCTCCATCTGATCGTCTTGCCGACACGTCGAACACGGCCTCCCGCGATGGCGCCCGGTCCTGCAGCCTTGACCGTGCCCTTGATAACACCGGCGCCAACGAGCTCGAACAGCGTCGCGGGAGGGAGGGCTGGTAACCCAATGACGGCCGTCGCGGCTGCCTCGTGTGGACGGGTCCGCGCAATGCCAATCCCACGCACAAGCACCGGCCGACGAACCGGCATGCGTGCCTGCACGCCGACCGGAATGCCGCCCATACGCCAATGCGGCCGAGAGGAAAGAGTCGCGCCGCTGGCCAAGATTCCGCTGTACGTCCAGGCCGCATGCTGCCGATCCGCTTGATTGATGGCCCCATCGGGCGCCGGCGGCGCCAGGACAAACGACAGGAGGATCCCAACCGAAGATGCCCGCTTGTTCCGCGTGGTCATGGTCCGGATCCAATTTCTCCCCGGTCATAGGTCGTGCCGTCGTCCGACACGGTCGCTTTTTGATCAACAGTGGCCGCATCGTCACCGTAGACCTTCAGGGTACTACTCGTCTGCGTGATCCGATTGCGGAATGCTTTGTAGAGGTAGCCGAGTTTCTTCACCAGCGTGGCCGTCGCCGCCGGGGCCTCCTGACCAGGTTCGGCAAATGTATCGACATTCAGGACATCGAGCACTTCTGCATTGACCGCGGCCGCCGACAGGTCATTGAAGCCGGTGATTTCCGTGCCTTTCGCGAGTGCCCCTATCGTGTTGTCGAGATCGATCCCGGCCTCACCGCCAGCTGCGATGTCCAAGGTCCGCCCAGCGATCGTAGGCGCAAGTCTTGACGAGATCGCAGCGTCCAAATTTGGTGCTTCGCTGACACCGATGGCGGCAGCGGCTATTTTGTCTGCCGTGATCGCGTCGGTTGCAATAGCGGCGGCCGTGAGAACTGCGGCAGCCATCGCTCCCACAGATGCGTCCACACGTCCGCTGACCAGCACGTTCATTGCCGCTCCAAGCCATGTTTGGACATCGGCACCGACATCGCCGTTCGCCGCCACGTCAACATCCTCGTTGCCTTCAACTGCCGGGCGCAAGCCGTCAGCCAGCGCAAGACGCATGAGCACATAGGTATCGCCAGCCGCGACGGCGGTCTTGAAACCTGGCGAGACAGTCAAGCTGTCCGTGGCAGCGTTGAACGCCGTGACGCGACGCAGCTGGCCGGCGCTCGCGCCGCCGGTCATCAGCACGATGGAATGCTGCCAGTAATCGATCGTGGCCTCCGTGCGCTCAGCGTCCACAATCGTTGTGGCCGTACTGCCCGCATCGGCGGTGCCGCTGGCGGCATTCGTAACGGCGTCTCGGATTTCATTCACCGCATCGGTCGCCAGTGCGTCAGCGTCAATCGCGCCAGCCGCGATCGCCGCAGCATCGATGGCGCCAGCCGCAAATGTTGAGGCGGCGATCACCCCAGAGCCCATCGCTTGCGTATGAGCGTCTATGCGACCTCCGATGAGCACATTCACAGCAGCTTCGAGCCATTGCCCAATCGACACGCGCCCCCACGGAATCAACACGAAGATCGAAGTTCCATCAGGTGCTGTAATCCAATTGGGCCCGATCGTCGCTACTTTCGTAACCCCCACGTAATCGGTGATCAAACGAGCCTGGCCGGCACCAGTGCCGGACACGAGCATCACGATCAGGCCATTGTACAGGTCGTCCGTCGCAGAGGCCGGCGCGTCGAGCGTGATGGTGCCGGCGGCTCCGGCTTGCGCAGTCGCGCGACGGAGCACACCCCAGACGGTATCTCGGATTTCCTGCGCAGCATCCGTCGCGAGCGCATCGGCGTCAATCGCGTCCGTGGCAATAACCGCGGCGGTGACGGATCCGGCAGCCATCGCTCCGACGCTGGCATCGACCCGCCCCGAGACGAGTGCGTTCACGGTCGCGCCAAGCCATCTCTGCATGTCGACTTGGACGAGGCCAGCCCCCGAGGGCACCTCGACTTGCGACCCGCGCCATAACCGCACGTCGATCCAGGAGGCCTGATCGATCACGAACACGCTGGTAGCATCTGGCGCGGTCCACCAGCTGGGCACGACTGTCGCCACCTTGGTCGCGCCGACATAGTCGGTGATGGGGCGACTTTGCCCCACGCCCGTGCCCGCGACGATGCGGACGGCCATGCCGATGTACAGATCATCCGTCGCAGATGCGCCAGCGTCGAGTGTGATGCTCGCGGCCGAGCCGGCCTGGGCTGTCCCACGGCGAGCATAGGATTTGAAGCCGGTCCCGTCGTACTCGGCCTCAAGATTATCCGCTGCCGCTGCGTCCGCCGACACCGCGCCGACGTTCGCGTCCACGCGACCTGTGACCAACGTCTGCAAGCTGCCGGCGATATGACTCGTGTTGACCTCTGGACGTCCGGCCGCGAACGTCCCAGCCGTCCCGCCGAACTGCTCCACGTTGACGCGGACGTCGCCGATCTCCTCCGGATACAGCACGATGACGGTCGTCTTCGCACCGGTTGTCGAGGTCTTGACAATCACGGCGACGGTATCACCGTTCATCTCAACCGCCGTCAAGTCGAGGAAGTAGACCCCGGAACCCGTCGCGATCTCGGTCGCTTCGCTCGTGGCGTCGGCGAAGGCGGCCCCGTCAATCGAGACTTCACTATCGAGCGCGGCAGCGCCGGTCACCAGATCGCCGTCAGCATCAAGGAGGGGAAACGTAACCCGATAGGCGACATTCTTGCGAGGAACGGGGCGGGCGTCGGAGGCAGCCATTTACCAGACTCCGCGGGGCATCGGGCGGGTGAATGGCACGCCGCCCATGCGGCGCGTCGCCGGATGACCTGCCGCCACCGCCATGTGACGCCGGCGCTGTGTCTCAGCAATCCGCCATGCGGGCGACATGAACGCCGGCGGCAGCCCCAGCACCACGTTCGTGGGGCCGGTCACTACCCCATGATGTTGATAGCCCGAGTAGTCAACCTGCCGGCCGATGCCCTCCTCGCCCAGCTCGTGCCAGATCAGCAACCCCGGCGAGAGCATCGGTCGAAACTGATGCATCTGCAGCTCCGCAAGCGAGAGCACGCGGTTCCAGTGCATGGCACGGGCGATCCGGCCGTTCATCGCGACCGAATCGCTGGTATTGTTCCCCCACCGGAAGTCGGAGGCTGCGTCCGTCACGAGCGCGCCAGCCCCATCGGTCGCGGTGTCGTAGGCCGGCTCAGCAAGTCCCTGCGTGAATGACCCGACGTAGATGTTCGTCGTGGGCGTCACGTTGATGTCCCAGGTGAACGCGCAGCAGCGCCATTGTCCTGCCACGAGCTGACCGGCAACAGTGATATACAAGGTGTCGGTGGTGGCACGGTCAATCGCAACACGCAACCGAGTGATATCTCCTGTGGCCGGAAGAATGAAGGCCGAACCGGATTTCTTTGAGTAGATGCCCTGATTGACGGCGAGACCATCGAAGAGCACCCATGCGAGCACAGTCCGCGTCGCGAGGTCGTTCAAGCTCGCATCCTGCGTCACCTGCACACGGTCAGCCGTGGCGACGAAATCGATGGCGAACATCCCGGTTACGTCACCGTTTCATAGTGAGAGGTGACGGTCACCTGATTCCCGGTCGCGGCGAGGGCTGCGCCGGTCGATTGTGTAATGAAGAGAAGGAATTTATTCGGGAGATGCCCGTTGAAGACGGCCGCCACACTCGGCACATCCAAGTAGTAGACGCGGCTCGCGGTCGTGTCGGTGTCCGTCACCGCGCCAAGCCGACAGATGGCGTCGCGGATCTCCGTGTCGGTCACGGTCTCGGCACTCTCGGTACCATCGAACACATCAGGCCACGTCGTATCGTCGAGCGGGGCCACCAGATACACGCGGATCTGCCCGGCCGACAGGCCCGCCGACGCCACGGTGATCTTCACCGAGACGCGATAGTCCAGATGCAGGTTCGTCGTGTTGTCGTTGGCTGCCGACTCCCAGCCAGCCACATGCGTGGCAGACGAGGCGAGGCTGTTCAGGCTCGTGACGGTGAGATTCGAGGAAGCGGCATAGGCGATCTTGACGTCTGCCATCAGAAAAAACGGCAGGACGTAGCACGCGACTTTGCACCAGACCCACAACGTCGATAAAACAATCGTCATCCCAACACCCTCGTTAAACAATCAATCCACGTTAGGGGAGATTCCGGGCATCCTGCACGTCCTGGAATGAGATTGCACCTTCAAAGGTCATTGTCCCTGGGGCCGAGGTCGACCCAGTGCCAGTCGCAAGAATTTTTTCGACACGGCTCGCAGTCCGCCGCGCGACAGCCCGGAGATGCGTCCGGTTCGATGGGGCGGGCTCAATCGCGCCGGAGAAGATGTCCAAGAACGCTTGTCGCACGTTCGCTAATGAGGGATTCGCGAATCCCTCCCCGTTGAACATCTCGCGCCACGCGTCGCGCTCACCAGCGGAACGTGTAATGAACCCAGTGCCAGTCCAATTGAACACCGTCCCATCGATAGACGCGCCCTGCACGAAGTCTGCCTTGGAGACATGCTGGCGCCACACCCACCAGGCCGGCACAGCTGTCAGATTCAACGCCGCTGCAATCGCGAAATTGCCATCAGCCGTGTTCGGGTAGGCATTCAGCACCGGATCAGCGAGAATCTCATTTTTGATGGTTTGCAATTGAGATTGAGTGAGCACAGTCGACCTCCACGATCTCCAGAATCTACCGAGGGACGGTATACGTGAATGACGTGATCTCGACTGGCGCATCCACCAAGAGATCCAAGAAGTCAGTCACCAACGTGCTGCCTGGGGGGCCTACCGTGCCATCAAACAGCACGTGGTCCTCTGCGCTCAATACGCGGAACCATGTGGCGCGCCCCGTAGCAATGGCGATCGCGGGAGATAACGGCCACGCTTCCGAAACGCCGCGCACGGGATCGCGAAAAGCTGGACTCTTGAACCTGAGTTCAACGAGCATGTGCTGAGCCGCGATCGGCCCAACCTGCCATGGTATCGTCCCGTCATAAATGCGAAGGAACCCGGCATCAAGCTGTCGCACGATTGCAAGGGCAGCGAGCGATGCCGCATGATCGCTGAGGATGATGCGCGCCACGGTTATGGATCCGCCGTGTCGACAAGAACGGGGTTCGGTTCGAACGTCTCCACGAGCGCAGTCATCCGGCCAGAGGCGTCGCGTTCGACCGTATGACGAACACGCTGCAGTTTCATTTCCACCAGGATGGGTTGTGGCGGCGATGGCACTGGCACTGGCACGACGATCGGAGGCGCAGCCGGCTTCGGTGCAGAGAGTGTTGCGATCTGCCCAAGATGATC
>ERZ1292623.2608-Hain-H51-01um-R1-2608-length-15946-cov-8_pt1 | contig 15946 bp, 18 predicted proteins | sample MGYA00564398_ERZ1292623 | MGnify/ENA primary metagenome ERZ1292623 (study PRJEB36523, sample SAMEA6512633) | groundwater metagenome | collected 2019-01-07 | study: AquaDiva: Metagenomics assemblies of 32 groundwater samples | reverse complement strand
CCGTGGACACGCGCAAGGTGGTGTCTTTGCGCTTTCCGACATTTTGGTTTGAACCAACTCCGCAGGGGCTCTTTATGTTGCAAGTGGCGTTCGGTCAATCCAAGTATTACAGCGATAACCTCGCCGAGAATATTAAGCGCGGCATCCGCCAAAAATTGCGCCGGAAAGAGTGGCTCGGACTTGCGCCTTTCGGGTATCAAAACAATCCGCTAAAGAGAAATATTGAACCACATCCAACTGAAGCGCGGATTGTAAAGTTGGCATTTGAGGAATACGCGAAAGGCGGCCATTCTTTCATTTCTCTCGCGCAATTTTTGGCGGACCTCGGCGTTGTCTCCAAGAACCGAACGCCACTTGCCAAAGCTTCCATCAAACGGCTACTTACTCATCGCGCATATATCGGTTTTATCAAACACAAAAGCGAATGGTTTGATGGAAGCTTTGAGCCAATTATTTCTCCCGCATTGTTTGAAGCCGTGCAAAAAATACTCCGGACGAAAGAGCGGCCGCGCCACCGCCGCGCTCGGCACGATTTCCCGTTTACCGGATTATTTCGTTGTGCCGAGTGCGGCGGCATGATTAGCGCACAGTGGGCAATTAATCGCTGGGGTACAAAATATCGCTATTATCGCTGTTCAAAAAAGCGCGGCCGCTGTTCGCAACCATATATTCAAGAAATTGATCTTGCGAACCAAATCCGTGCACGGCTTCAAACAATCTCGCTTTGCGGTGAAATGACCGACTGGATGTTAGCGAAAGTGGATGAATGGCAAAAAGAGGAAAGTTCCTCGTCGCAAAGCGAGGTTCAAAATCTTTCCGAAAATATCAAAACGGCAGAAGCGAAAATGGAAAAGTTGGTTTCCACATATTTAGACGGCGACATTCCGAAACAAACTTATCTCAAAAAGAAAGATGAAATTTTGCTCGCTTCTGCCGTTTTGGAACAAAAGAAAAAAGATTTTGAAAGCGGGAGAAAAAATTGGGTCGAACCCCTGCGGGAATGGATTTTAGATACGAAACAGGCCGATTTTTTGAGCACATCGGATGATTTTCACCAAATCAAAACATTTGTTCAAAAAATCGGAACGAACCCTCGGGTTCGTAACAAATCCGCCGTCTTTGATTTTTGCCCAGCCAGCCATTTCGCCGCGAAGCGGCGAGGGATTTTGCGGAGCGCGGCCGCCTCGCGGCCGAGCGGAGCAACCCTTTCAAATCGTGAAGTTTCTATTGGCGGAGGCGGAAGGATTCGAACCTTCGAGGGGATTCCTCCCCAACTAGTTTTCAAGACTAGCGCCATAGTCCTCTCGGCCACGCCTCCGTGACTCTTATATATCAGGAATATGGCCGCAGATAAAGCCCTCCATACATGACACAGCCAAACGCGGATGCGTTTGGCTGCGGGGTGTGGTACACTAGTACGATTACTTCCCATCAGCATCATTTTTATGTCTCAAGAAAACAAAAATGACACTTCTCGTGACGAGGGTGCCGTAGCGGGTGCGCCCTTACGGGAGGGCTTGCGTGAAGCGGAGGAGATTGTATCCGGCATACGGCTGGGTAGAGTGTACAACTCGGAGGGTGTCCTGGATACAAATCAAAGTTCCACGGGCGGACTGCGCAATTATTGCGCCCGCCTGAATCTCGCCGAAAATCTTCTGGATGTGGAAAAGACATATGGAGAAAGAGGGGTGGAAGAAAAGGATATCGCACGCCTTTTTATTTCAGCCGTGCAACGGGTGGATGCATACGGCGGGCAGGGCGGTCGGGTATCGGATACGGAGCAGGAAATATATAGGATAAGCCGCGGGCTGGTGCGTCTGTCGGTACAGGGACGGCTGGAGGGTTCTTCGAATGAAGCGGAAGCCGACAACATGCGGATGCTCTCTTTTATCAAACAAGCGCTTCATCCCGTCATGAAAGAGCGTGAAGACCGCTCTTTGGACGCCCCGACATACCGGGAGAAAGCCCTGCCCATGCTGACTGCGCTGAATCATGTATATGCGGCCTACCCATTTTTGCATCTCAAACCGTCGGAAGACGCCAGGAGTGTTGAAGACCGGCTTCTTTCACAGCGGAGCACGTTTTCCCATGAGGAGATATCCGGAAGGGTACTGCCTTTACAACGGTTTATCACCGACCTTGCCAAGAATCTCGGGAAAGAGGATTACTATAATGCATGGCAGACCGATGAGAAGTATATCCAGAGGATACGCGCGCTGGGCGAGAGAATGACTGCGCTGGAAGAGAGATTGGGCGCCGAACACATGGGCAAAATTACATTTTTTACCCCAGGGTTGATTGATTACAAAAACGACACCCACTACGGCTGGGCTGACCCCCAGATCATAGATATGACACTTGATCTCTTGGAGGATCAAATAGATTTTCTGGAACGCAATGCGAATGCCATATATGAAAAAACCAAGAACGACAGCGCCGAGGCGCGGGAGAAGATATCGGAGAACGAGCGAAGAAAAAATTTTGAAGTACTGAAGCCGGAGCTGGACGCGGTGGCGCGTCTGGAGCACGATACTGCGGCGGAAAAGGATCGGAGCGACCTGCTGGAAGCCGCGCGGGAACGACAGCAGGGTTTTGTCGCGGCGTGCGAGGCGGCCTATCACCGGGTCTGGGAAAGGATGCATGCCGTGAAAAAACCATTTTTCCTCGCGCGCAATCGTGAAGGCAAGTATCTGGATGACATGAAGCAGGTCGTGCAGGAAGTCGTGCGTGATCTCCGCGCCCTGAACGGGCGTGCCGAGGAGTTAGCTGTCCTTTTGGCGAGTGCGGCGAAAGAAAAGCCATATTCCGGCACTGGCGTCCGGTTCAATGACGTGTATGTACCCGAAGGAGGGTTCACCAGAAAAAGGGACGAACTCCAGGTCAAACACCGTGATCTGTTAGAAGGCATCGCATCTTTGCGCAGGGCCGCAGGGGAAGGTATGGGGAAAGCACAACAAGATCAGGATAAGGCGCACACATGGCTGGCGGCGGCACAGCGCCTTACGGCGCTGTGGGATGCTTATGAGAAAAATCCTACCGGAGACGCGGAAAAATATTTCAGGGACACTATGGATGCCTTGAGCGACCGCCTCTCCTCCGAGATGGGGCGCAGCAACGCATAACCTCTTCTGGATATCTAAAAAAGCGGAGATACTTATGGGGTTTTTTCGGTCTGATTGGTTGGGCCCTCGCGCGCCGTGCCCCGTATATTATCATCGTCGGCGGCGTTCGCTTTTGACCCGCCTTGCGGGTCAGCCAACGTTGTATTACGGGGCAGGCCGAGCGACATACGGTGCTCTTTGGGATCTATCAGGAGTATGCGCACGTCGCGCTCCTCGCCCGATTTGAGTTCTTCCTGCATGCGCACCGGCGTCCCAAATTCGGAGATGTGGATGAGCCCCTGAATCTGCGGCTCAATTTCTGCAAACGCGCCAAATGTCGTAAAGCGCGTGATTTTGGCTTTTACCACGTCGCCTTTTTTGTATTGCTCGGCGATTTTCACCCACGGATCGTCTTTGAGCGCTTTGAGGGAAAGCGCGATCTTGCCGTTGGCAAGATCAATGATCTTGGCGCGCACTTTATCGCCCGGTTTCAAGACGGCGCGGGGGTCTTCTATCAGCGTCCAGTCAATTTCGGATATGTGAATCAGTCCTTCCAAGGTGTCGCCAAATCGCACAAATGCGCCAAAATCCACCACGCCCGTGACTTCGCCATCTACGATGTCGCCTGCTGAAAATTTGGCGAGTGCCTGTCGCGATTCCTCGCTCGCCACGCCTTTTTCGCTGAAAATCAATTTCTGTTCCTGGGGGTCTATGTCAATGACCTTTACGCGCAGGGTCTGTCCCGCCAGTTTTTGCAATTCCAGCAAAATGCGCTCTTTGTCCCCTCCTTCCACGCGGGGGTAGTTTTTTATGGACAGCTGTGACGCGGGCAAAAATCCCTTGATGCCTTCCAAATCCATGATCAGTCCTCCGCGGTTCGCCTCAATCACTTTTATGTCCACGGCTTCCCCGGTGTCGCGTAGTTGCCGGAGCCGCACCCAGCGCTTTTCATCGCCCGCTTCTTTCAGTGACAGTTCTATATATCCTTCATCATTATCAAGTTCTACGATTTTGGCATTGACTGTGTCTCCCGGCTCCAGTGGCTTGATGATGTCTTCCGCGGCTTTATATTCGCGGCCGTAGACGATACCCATGCCTTTGATCCCAAGATCCACAAACAGCACGCCGCCTTTCTTTTCCACGACCGAGCCCTCGGCAACCTCGCCCGGTTTGGGCACGACAACGCCCCCAGCTTTCAGCAGGGCTTCCATGGGGTGGCGCTTTTGGAGGACGGCCGAAGATGTTGATTCCGACCCCGGTGTCTGTTGCGGGGCCGCAATATCTCCGGTATCCGCTTCCGCAATGGTTGTATCGTGTTCTGCCATGTGAAACGAGTATATCGGGCATGTGCGATTTTTGCAATAGTCCGGCGTGTCTTGTCGTCTGGGCGCGTTCCTGTCATGATGGCGCTGGTTCCCTGTCCTCCCACAAAAAGGAGAGCATAGCATGTCCAATGTATTCCTGTTCCTGTTTGCCACCGTGCTCACCGCGCTGAAGATTTACTCGGCTTTGGCGGTGCTGGGCATCCCTCATCGGTTTTTCAGAGATTTTAAGCGACGGGTGGGAATGCTCATAGCCATTACGATCACCTGGGCTTTTTTTACGGGCTTTATGGTAGGGTATGCTTCCTCGGGATCAGTGGCTTCGGTCTTGTACATCATGATCGCCTGGAGCTTGGTCACGACGCTGGGCATGGGAGGTTTTACCCTTTGGACTATCAACCACGAGGAAAGGAAAGCCGATACCGTCTCTATCTAATCTATAAGCGGGCTGTAAACGTCGCTACGCTCCGTCGTCGCCCTCTGCGCCGCCGGAGCTTTTTTATATTTACATGTCCGCTTGACACACATATAGCAACTTTGCTATCATCTCTTTGTGAAAGGTCGGATATAAACTAATTGGGGCATTACTCGCAACGTGTCCCATACTAAAAAGTGATTTATCGTATTAAAATCTTGGCAAAGGCGAAGGTCTTTATTGAAAGTTTGGATGAACGATTGAGGGCAAAAGTTGCCGCGGCGATCAAGACATTATCAGACGGCGATTTTCTGTCTGTTGAAGTAAAATCTCTTCGCGGCCAGATTAGAGAATTGCGGATAGCGTCATTTCGGATCATATTCTTTGCCAAGAACGGTACGCTATGGTTTGTCAGCGGCTTCAGGAAGAAGACGCAGAAGACACCACTGCACGAAATAGAGCAGGCGTTGAAAATATTTAAAATTTCCGATGACTAAGCTCACGAGGTGATGAATAGCAGACACAAAGAAAAACAAAATATTCGGACAAAAAAACTCAAAACGTATTCATTCGGCGATGTATTCGGTAAGGATCTAAAGTCAGAAACATTCAAAAACACATATCGCGAAGAAATGACTCGTCTTCGCCTTGCGCGTCAGATGAGGGAGATGCGTATCGCCAAGAAACTTACTCAAAAAGACGTCGCGGAAAAGGCGCATATGCCGCAATCCGTTATTGCGCGCATGGAAAGCGGAAAGCATAGCCCGTCTCTCTTTACGCTTGAACGGATTGCGAATGTTTTTGACAAGGAAGTCCAGTTGGCGTAGTGGCAAGCAGGGAGAGTTTCTAACACGACCAACAGAGCCATCCGACTCTGTTGGTCGTGTTTACATCACTCGCTTTTTTTGTTACCATTTTCACATATGGTGATTACGTGGTACGGACAGGCGTGTTTTAAAATACAATCGGGCGACCTGGTGGTCGCCATTGATCCGTTTTCCAAGGACATCGGACTCACTCCGCCGCGTTTTAAGGCAGATGTCGCTCTCGTAACCCACGGGCATTTTGATCACAATAACATCGCGTCGCTCGCCGGAGAGCCGTTTGTTATCACCGGGCCCGGCGAATTTGAAGTAAAAGGTATTACCGTGCGCGGCATTTCCACATATCATGACAAGGTATTAGGCAAAGAGCGCGGGATGAATACCATATATAGGATAGAGATGGAGGGCATTTCGCTCCTGCACATGGGCGATTTTGGCGAAGAAAAAGTCCGCGAAGAAACCCTGGAGGAGATCGGCGACGTGGATGTGCTGATGGTGCCGGTGGGCGGCACGTATACGATTACGGGTACCGAAGCCGCAAAAATAACCAAGCAGATTGAGCCCGCGTTTGTCATCCCCATGCACTACAAACTGTCCGGTGTCAAAGCCAATCTGGAGAGCGCGGAGCAGTTTTTGAAAGACATGGGTGCGAGCAAGACGGAGATAATGGAAAAGCTGACCATCAAGAAAAAAGACATTCCCGAAGAGGGCAAGGCAGTAGTAGTGGTTTTGAATGCTACATAACTATATGAACGATTTTCTCGGCAAAATTCATGCATTGCCCGAAGACGCGCGCAAATTTTTTGCCGCGGTCTCGCTCGTGGTACTCGGATTCGCCTTTTTTGTCATGTGGACGTCATTTATGTCCTCGCGCCTGGTAACGCTCAATACCCCTACTACAGCGCCGCCGCAAAAGCCGATGGGGCTGGCATCTCCTGCGGTTGCGCACGCGCCATCGGGTACTGCGATTGCCGCGCGCCCGGAGCCGGTATCTCCTGCGGCGGGTATTGTCGGAAGCATTACGGACGCGGAAAAATTCTTCACGCGTCCGAAGACCGATGCCTCTGCGGGATTTTTTGCGGGCATCGGGCGCGCGCTGGCATCCGTGGCGGACGCGATATATATGAAGCTCGCGCGTTTTGTGCCACCGTATCTGTAAAAGTCCCAAGCACCAAGCACGAAATCCCAAATAAACTCCAATGATCGAAACACCAATCACCGAAACGCGCGTTTTGAATTTTCATATTGGAATTTTGAATTTATTTGTCATTTGTCATTTGGGATTTGGGATTTGATGACATATGGCTGATATCGGAAAAATCCAAAAGCGCGAAATCGTGGACGAAATGCGCGAGTCATATCTGGACTACGCGATGTCCGTCATTGTCTCGCGCGCGCTCCCCGATGTGCGCGACGGGCTCAAACCCGTGCACCGTAGGATTCTCTATGCCATGCACGAAATGGGTTTGTACCACAACGCCAAGTACCGCAAATCAGCCGCGGTCGTCGGCGATGTGCTCGGAAAATATCATCCCCACGGCGACACGGCGGTATATGACTCGCTCGCCCGCATGGCGCAGGATTTTTCCCTGCGCTATCCTCTCGTAGACGGTCAGGGCAATTTCGGTTCGATCGACGGGGATTCTCCCGCGGCCATGCGGTACACCGAATCGCGCATGACCCGCGTGGCGGAGGAACTGCTGAACAATATTGAAAAAGACACGGTTGATTTCCGCGAGAACTATGACTCCACCCGGAAAGAACCCGTAGTGCTTCCCGCGGCCGTGCCCAACCTCCTGCTCAACGGGACGCTCGGCATTGCGGTGGGTATGGCGACCAATATCCCCCCCCACAATCTCGGCGAAGTCGTGGATGCGACTATGGCGCTGATTGACCATCCGGACACCAGCACGGAAGATTTGATGGAATATGTCAAAGGCCCCGATTTCCCCACGGGTGGCGTTATTTATGACGAAAAAGAAATCCGCGCGGCATACGCCACGGGCAAGGGCGCCATACTCAATCGCGGCAAGGCGGAGATAGAGGATGGCCCGAAAAATTCTTCCCAGATCGTCATCACCGCAATCCCCTATCAGGTCAATAAGTCCGAGATGATAGAAAAGATGGCGACGCTGGTGCAGGAGAAAACCGTAGAAGGCATCCGCGACATCCGCGACGAGTCGGACCGCGACGGCCTGCGCGTCGTGATTGAACTAAAGCAGGACGCGCATCCTCAAAAAGTGCTCAACAACCTCTACAAGCACACCGATTTGGAGCGGACGTTTCACCTGAACATGCTTGCCCTCGTGGACGGCATCCAGCCCGTGGTGCTGTCGCTCAAAGACGTGCTCGTGGAATTTATCAAGCACCGCCAGATCGTGATCACGCGGCGGACTACGTTTGATCTGGCACGAACAAAAGAGCGCATCCATATATTGGAAGGCCTGAAGCGTGCGCTTGACCACATTGATGCGGTGATCGCGACGATCAAAAAATCAGAAGACCGCGAGGACGCGCACGTCAATTTGGTGAAGAAATTTGACCTCTCCGACATACAAGCGACGGCAATTTTGGACATGCGCCTCTCCACGCTGGCGGGCCTTGAGCGGCAGAAAATTGAAAACGAACTGAAAGAAAAACAGGCATTGGCGCGCTCGCTGGAAGCATTGCTCAAAGACCCCAAAAAAATCCGCGAGGTGGTGAAGAATGAGCTGCTGGATATAAAAGATAGATACGGTGATGAGCGCAAAACCGCAGTTGTGCGCTCATCGCCTCGCGCGATGACCGACGAGGACCTGATTGCGGATGAGGAAGTCGTGGTCGTGCTCACGCGCGGCGGCTATATAAAACGCGTGAAGCCCGAATCATGGCGCGTGCAAAAGCGCGGTGGCAAAGGACTGATCGGCATGGATACCAAAGAAGAAGATATGGTGGATATGTTGCTTACCTGCACCACCCACGCCTCGCTCCTCTTTTTCACGGACACGGGTAAGGTGTACCAGGTGCCTGCGTATGAAGTACTTGAAGGCACGCGCACATCCAAGGGCAAGGCGATTTTCAATTTTCTCTCGTTGAGTACTACCGAGCGCGTCACGTCACTGCTGGCGGTACCGAAAGCCACAAAAAAAGAGTCGTTTTATGTGGTCATGGTCACCAAAGACGGCGTGATCAAGAAAGTGGAAGCGGATTCATTTGGCACGGTGCGCAAAAACGGATTGATTGCCATGACGCTCCACGGGAGCGATGTCCTGCGCTGGGCCAAGCTCACCAGTGGCAAGGATGAAATGATTCTCGTGTCAAAAAAGGGACAGGCCATCCGATTCCGCGAGTCCGATATCCGCCCCATGGGCAGGACTGCCGCGGGCGTGCGCTCTATACGCTTGGGCAAGGGCGACGAAGTCGTGGGGATGGACGTGATTGAGGCGCAAAAACAAAATATAAAAAGCCAGAATTTGCTTGTGGTTATGGAACATGGGTATGGAAAACAAACAGGCCTGGGGCAATACAAGATACAAAAACGCGGCGGGTCAGGCATCAAGACCGCAAAAGTAACGCCCAAGACGGGCGCCGTAGTCAGCGCCTATATCGTGGGCGGCGAGGAAGAAGAAATGATTGCAATATCCCGCAAAGGCCAGGTCATCCGCACCGAACTCAAAGCCATCCCCTCGCTCTCGCGCTCCACCCAGGGAGTCCGCATCATGCGCATGGAAGAGGGTGATGCGGTGGCATCCATCACGACGCTATAATTATGAGTAACTTTTCTATCGTTATGACAAACTTCTACATCTTGGGAGCCCTGCTTGCCATCGCGATTATCCTCTTGGGCATTCTCGCCAAAAAAAGCGCCAAATAAGGACAGGAACTCTGTATGCCTTTGGGAGGCAACGTGTATCGCGCAATAAAACGGCTCACATGAGCCGTTTTATTGCGTTTCCAGCCCAAAAACTTGACAGATAGAGTAAATAGGAGAGGTGAACGCGGATATGCTTCTCTCCGAGGAAGAGATCCTGCGTCCGCACAAGGTTCTCGCGTCGTATTGCAGGGTATTTTTATTTCTGCGATAATGGGGGCATCAAGATACGTCTCTTTTTGTATTTTATTTTTCTATGCCGACGACGAGTATATCAGCAGGCAACAGTTTTCTTGAACCCCAACGGATCGTGGCGGGATTCGGGCTCCAGCGAGGAGATCATGCGGCTGATTTTGGCGCGGGACACGGGTTTTTTACGCTCGCGATGGCCATAGCAGTGGGGCGCGACGGCAAGGTGTGGGCAGTGGATATCCAGAAAGAAGCCCTTGACATGGTGCGTTCGCGAGCCATGGCAGAGCATCTGCTCAATATAGAATATCTCCGAGCCGACCTGGAACAGCCGGGTACATCCGGCCTGCCCGAGCGATTTATGGACTTTGTCCTCATCGGCAACATGCTATTTCAGGCCCAAGAGCGCGGTGAGGTATTGCGCGAGGCATGGGTGTGCCTGCGCTCCAAGGGGCGGCTTGCCATGATTGAGTGGGATGCGATGGCAAGTCCCGTCATTGGTCCTCCGGCGGCACAGCGGATTAAAAAACAAGACGCCAAGTCCCTTGCTATAGGCGCCGGGTTTGAGCCGGACCGCGAATTTTCCGCAGGCCCCCATCATTACGGTTTGCTGTTTATGAAGCCGTAAACAGCAAACCGTAAATCCCAAATTCCAAGCACGAAATCCCAAACAAATATCCAATGACCAAAAAACCAATCACCAAAATGCGCGTTTGGAATTTGAATATTATAATTTTGAATTTATTTGTAATTTGGTATTTGTAATTTGGTATTTCACCTTTTATGTCCAGATTTTTATACATTGCCGCGGGTATTGCGGGAGTTCTGCTCCTTATCCTCATCATTGCGGTTGCAGGATTCGGACGCAAGGATGCGGAGCCGGAGCCGGCGACATTGGAATTTTGGGGGGTCTCGGATGATGCCGAAGTATGGCGTGATGTCATAGCCCTGTTCCGCCAGGACTATCCACATATCCTAGTAAATTACAAGCGTTTTCCCGCAGATACCTATGAAGAAACGCTCGTAAACCGCCTGGCCGAGGGCAAGGGGCCAGATTTGTTTCTCCTGCCCGATACGTGGCTCGTAAAGCACCGCGACAAGATATTCCCCCTGCCCAAGGCATCCAATCCCCTGTCGGCGGCTGATCTGAAGCGCACGTTTGTGGATGATCCGGCAACTCGCCTGCTCACGCCAGAAGGCGATCTGCTGGGATTGCCCATGTTTGTGGATTCTCTGGCACTTTTTTACAACAAAGACATATTTGACGGCGCGGGTATTGCCCAGCCGCCCGCGGACTGGGATGCCGTTGCGGAACTGTCACATCGGCTCGCACGCGTTTCTCCGGAGGGCGATATCACCCGCGCGGGCATGGCTCTGGGAAGTGCTAAAAATGTGGATCATGCATTTGAAATTATCAGCGCGCTTATCCTCCAGAGAGGCAATACCATCGTGCGCGCAAACAAAAGCATTGACTTGGACGATCGCGCGTCTGCGGCGTTTGCCCTGTTTTCGTCTTTTGCGGATTCTCGGCACAAAAATTACACATGGACGAGCAGAATGCCTGCATCATTGGACGCGTTTGCCGCGGGTCAGGCCGCCATGGCCATTGGCTTTGCCGAAGACGTGCCTGCCATCAGGGCAAAAAATCCGCACCTTGCCCTGGGCGTGGCTCCCCTGCCGCGATTTAGCGGGGATGCCAGCGGACGTACGCTCGCACGCTACTTTTTTCCCGTGGTCTCGCGGCTTTCAAAAAACGGCAGTGCCGCGTGGCAGTTTATTTTCTACATCACGGGCAAAGAGGCGTCTGCCGCGTACTATAAAGAAAGCGGACGGCCTCCGGCGCGGCGCGACCTCATCTTTGCGGGTGCGGGGAACGAAATAGACGATGTGTTTTTCCGCGCGTCTCTTGCGGCGCGCTCATGGCCAATGTCGGATGAGGATGCCTCGCGCGGCGTCTTTACCGAGACCTTGGACGCCATCGCGGCACGCACTCTTACTCCCTCGCAGGCCGTGGGCTGGCTCTCCAGCCGCCTGTTCCAGATCATGCCATAACAGCTAAACCCCAAATTCCAAGCACCAAATCCCAAATAAACTCCAATGACCAAAACACCAATCACCGAAACGCGCGTTTGGAATTTGAATATTGTGATTTTGAATTTATTTGGAATTTGGTATTTGTAATTTTGGATTTTAGTCCTTATGTTTCCTCTTTCTCGTCTCCTCCCGCTTCTCGCGCTTCTCGCCCTGTTTGTCCTGCCTTTTGCGGTGCCTTTTGCGGTGCCTTTCGCACTGTCTGCCGTCGGTGGCGCATCATGGGCCGCGCCAGCCGCGGGAGAATGGAAGGGGCTGGTGCCCGCGTGCGGCACCCGATCCGCGCCAGCCCCCGCAGAAGGCGGTGGCACCACCGTTACTTATACCCCCTGCAGTACCTGCGACCTCGCGCAATTGGTAAAAAGCGTTCTTGATTTTGTCTGGAAATATGTCGCGCTGACGGGCGTAGCGCTCATGCTTATGATAGGAGGATTTCAGATGGTAGTAGGCGGCTTGGGTGGTTCTGCGACCGGATATCAAAAGGGGCTGGGGACGATAAAAAATGCTTTTCTCGGCCTTGCTATTGTCTTTTTTGCGTGGCTTGCGATTGATACGGTCATTAAATTTCTCGCCAAGCAATCACTGACCGGAGGCACGCCGGCCATATTGTTCAAAGACGAGCGGATGCCACTTGTCCCCGTTTCAGATATTCCCAGTACGGATTCTCCCATCTCAAGCACGGAAACGCTTTACGGTCCGTGGAATCAGATTAAATGCACAAAACTGGACCCGATCCCTGTTACCACGAAGCCGCCTCCGCAAACCGCCGCGGGGCAGACCGTGACGCAGGCATTTGGAGCCGGATGCGCGTGTCAAACCGCTCCTGCGGCGGTGGCTTACGCCGCCAGCGAGTTTGGCATGGGCGCCTGCGAGGGAGTACAAACCTGCCACCCATTGATACGAGAGAATCTGGAGAATGCCGCGCGCAACCCCGAGGGTAGCGCGCTCAACGTGCCAGTGGGGGGTGATATATGCATTGGCAACCGTCTCACAGGATTCGCCGGTCCGATTCAGGAAACAGTAACCCGGTATAATCTTGACCCCGAGTACTTCCAGGCATTTCTCATGACTGAATCTAGGGGAGACCCGAGAGCCGTGAGTCCGCGGTATGCATACGGCATTGGCCAGCTCCTCGTTCCTACAGCTCGCGGCATCCCCGAGTTCCGGTCGCAACTGGCGGGCATGACCGATCAAGATGTTGCAAACTGGCTTTTGGTTGGCGATAATGGCGTGAAGGCGGCGGGCGCTTATCTGCGCGGATGCCTGAATCGCTTTGGCGGAAACCGCCGGCGGGCGGAGGCGTGCTATAATGGGGGGCCGGGAGCCAACATGCCGAGCATCCACTGCAATGGACAAACGACGGGCGTCATGCGTTGGGAATGCCCGTATGACAGTTTCGGACCAAATGGCGCCACATGCTGGGGCGGCGACGGCACCCAATGCCGGCGCAATACCGGATTTCAGGAGACGCGCAACTATGGCGCGATCGTAGATCGCTTTGAAAGAGAAATCGAGCAAGGCGCATGCAAACCCATGGCGCCGACAACGCCTCTATGACGAGATGTCGTTTCTTTCACCGGATGTGGAAAACCCTTTTGACTCGCGGGATGATTTTTTCTATGCTGGCATCAACACATAGTGTGTTGGCGCAGAGTACCTCAAAAGATATCCCTAATCCGATCGGGGTAAAGAGTTTTTCCTGCCTCATCAAGGCCTTGAGCGAAGCGGCCATCACCATAGTGGTGCCTATCGCGATCGTTGCCATCATTTTTGCTGGCCTCAAGTTCATCATCGCGGGAGCGAAGGGAGATGAGGGTGGAATCAAGCAGGCGCGAACTATGCTGTTTTGGGTCGTGATCGGAACTGCGGTGGTTGTGGGGTCATTTGTGCTTGCCGAGGTAGGAATCAAGTTTTTGCAACCGACGACATCTCCAGGCGCGCTTGTATGCTGACCATGATTATGGTATATATGGATCATCTCTATTTTGACTTCAACGAAAGGTCGAGCAAATGCAGTAATCAATTATGCTTCATGTCCACTTTTCTTAAGCACACTTATCGAGCCGCGGCAGTCGCCGGACTCTCGTTTCTGCCCGCGATAGCGCTAGCGCAGGGCAATTTCCAGAATCTCGTGGGTCTTGCCGAAAGCGCTTTGGACATCATCAATATCGTATTGGTGATCGTCTTCGTCATCGCGATCCTCGTGTTCGCCTGGGGTATTGTCAAATACATCTCGGCGGCGGGAGATCCGGCCAAGGTAAAAGAAGCGCGCGGATTCCTCTGGTGGGGCATCCTGGGCGTCTTTGTCCTTGCGGCGATGTTCGGACTCGTCCAGTTCATCGGCAATTCGCTCGGCATTGATACGTCCGGCGGCGGCACGATTGAGCCACCGGGTGTGACGCGCCCGCCCGCTCCGTAGGATCGCCTCTGACTTGTTAAAAGCCCCGTGTAGCGATATGCGGGGCTTTGTATAAAATCTACATGAAAAAAAATATTTATTTTGCCGCATCTGCGCTGATCGCGGCTTTGCCTTTGATGGCTGCGGCAGCGGCATTGGATAACATATTCGCTTTGGCGGAGAATCTACGCGAGATCGTCTACGTGTTGATTGTTGTTGTCTTTTCCATCGCGGTCCTCGTGTTTGCCTGGGGTATTGTCAAATACCTCACCGCCGCAGGAGATGCCACCAAGCTCGCGGCGGCGCGCGGATTCCTCTGGTGGGGCATCATCGGCATGTTTGTACTCGCTGCGATGTATGGGCTCGTACTTTTCGTTGCGGATGCCTTAGGCATCGACGATGTCGGCGGCGGAAACATACGACCGCCGGAAGTGTCGCGCTAAGCGATTTCGATTGTGATTCTCAAAGATGGGGATAATGCTTTTGCGTTATCCCCATCTTTTGTTAGGATACAGAATATGAAATCTGCGATTCTTTCTGCGGCAACACTCCTTTTCCCCATGGCCGCGTATGCCCAACTGTTAAAAACAGAGGCGCTGATCACCAAGAGCACAGACGTTCTCCGTGTCATAGTGGTTATTGTATTCACGCTTGCGCTCATCGTCTTTGCGTGGGGCATTGTCCAATATCTTACCGCCGCAGGAGACGCGGCCAAATTGAAAACCGCCCGACCGTTTCTGTGGTGGGGTATCATCGGTATGTTCGTCCTGGCGAGCGTGTGGGGGCTCATAAGCTTCATCGCCAAAGAGTTGGAGATTGCCGGCCCGGAAACAGAGGGCACCATAAAGCCCATTCAAATACGATGATATTCTCTTTTATCCCTGTCGCTTACGCGGCACCCAATCCGGAGTACAGTATTATGCAGATCATCGGGAGAGTGACTGTTGTTGTGGAAATGCTTGTTGTGTTGGTATTTGTTCTCGCTGTGGTGACGTTTGCATGGGGTATTGTGAAGATGATATGTGCCGCCGGCAATACCGAGAAATTGAAGCAAGCGAAGGGTATTCTCTGGTGGGGCATCATCGGCATGTTCGTGCTGGCGACTATCGGAGGCATCATCGCATTTTTACAAACCGAGCTTGGCATTACCGGCATCCAGGAAGTAATAAAAGCTCCCAAATTTTAAAATACCGCCATGACGGTTGCCGAACTCATCAATAAAATAACAAGCGAGATTCTCAACCCGCTCGTTATTTTGCTTTTCACGGTGGCGACGCTGGTATTTGTGTGGGGCATCGTGCAATATGTTCTTGGCGGGCAAGGATCGGATCAGAAAATGACGCAAGCAAAGAATGCCATGATATGGGGCATTATCGGTATGTTTGTCATGGCATCCGCCTGGGGTATTGTCTCTATCCTTTGCGGCTTCTTTCGCACCTGCGACAAGCTCCCGTAACAATCAAACTATGGTCTTGCGATGTCCATATTTGGGCGGGTGGGAGAAACGCGAGCAAGTGTAGCGTTTCTCGTGCGGCAAAAGCCGCATCGGGAGAAACGATTGACAATCGTTTCTCCACCAGCCAACAGTTTTTTGCCCGAGGCAAGGCCGAGGATATAATGGGCGGGTGGTGAAATGGCATACACGCAGGGTTTAGGACCCTGTGCCGCAAGGCGTGAGGGTTCAAGTCCCTCCCCGCCCATCTGCATAAGTTCACATACATTTGGCACTCCTCATAAATGAGGAGTCATGCGCCAA
>ERZ1292623.2225-Hain-H51-01um-R1-2225-length-17674-cov-23_pt1 | contig 15947 bp, 24 predicted proteins | sample MGYA00564398_ERZ1292623 | MGnify/ENA primary metagenome ERZ1292623 (study PRJEB36523, sample SAMEA6512633) | groundwater metagenome | collected 2019-01-07 | study: AquaDiva: Metagenomics assemblies of 32 groundwater samples | reverse complement strand
ATAAGTTCAAATCAAGGACAAATATTGCACGTTTTAGAAGGAAATAAAACAAATAATTATGAAGGGGCTGTACAACCCCTAGGCAAATCTTCAGGAGAGAAAGTAGAACTTTTAATTTATTCTTAAATTTTAATATTAATTATAATATTATCAACAATTATTTCTGGCTTATGTCTTATTCTATTTTTGGTCTTTTCTTCGATTAACTCAATAAAACCAAATTTCTCTAAAAGTTTAATGTCATCCATTACTGCCTTAAAATTTCTACCTAATTTTTTAGCCAAATCGTAAATAGATGAAGGATGTTGTGTTTTAATAACATGCAAGACCCTTGCCTTTTCATTGCTCAAAACTTGCCTTAATGCTTTCAATCCAGCAAAGTCATAATCCTCTTTAGAGGTTTTAGAACTTCTAAATATATTAAAAGTCCCTTTAGATTCAAAAATTCCTATCTCTTTTGTTTTTGTCCGGGCCATTTTATTCTATTTTAGATATATGTTTTTCTCAAATAGGTAATCATAATATATATCTTTTAGTTATATGTTTATCTTAACAATATATTATATTTAAAACATACATCTTAATAAATGTTTCTTTAAGGTATTTTTATATTCTATAATTATTATACTATAGTAACAGAATATTTATAAATAAAACCATCAAAACTAGGCGTTTTAGACACAAGGAATAGAATAATACAGCAAGTTTTTTAAAGGAAGTTTGGTTTTGGGTAATAGCCTTAAGGGCTAGGAGAAAAACCTGCCCTCATTAACTATGTTAATGGGGTTTGGGTTGTCTTAGACAACATGGTTAATAGAGTTGAAAGGAGGTTAATAAAAAATAATAATGAGAAAATCTTTTAGAAAAATTTCGGCAGTTATAGCCGGTGTGGTTATGCTTGGCGCTACCGCGAGTTTCGCTGCAGCTGCTGCTTTCCCAACAGGATTCACAACATCCGGGGGAACAGGAGTTGTTTACGGAGCTAGCGCTGCTTCATCAGACCAAACTCAAGCTACAAACATTGCTAACTATCTTTCAAGCAAAATGACTGGTGGAGGAGTCCCTACAACAGGAGACTACGTAATTCTTGACAAGGCGAGCGATCACTTAAATATAAGAGATGCTCTAAACGGTCCTTTCGGAAGTACTGTAGACGATGGGGATTTAGCACAGGTCTTAGCTGATGGAGATTATACTGCAAAAGACAGTGATGAGTTCAGTTATGAACAATCAATCACTTTAGGTTCTCCAGCATTGTCTCACTTTAGAGATTCAGACTATGAAGATATAATAGGAGTTACTGAAAGAACACCAACAGTTGGTATAAATATAAGTGACGGAGGTTTAATCCTTAGTTACAACTTAACTTTCCTTGATCAAGCTGAATCTGATACTGCATCCGGAGATTATGAAGACTTTGAAGGAAGTGATCTTCCATTCTTAGGGAAAAAATTCTATGTTTCAGATGCTAAAGCTAACACATCTGCAAACGATAATCCGGGTACTTTCGTTTTATTGGATTCTGCTAACACTGGAATTGTTGCAGAAGGTGAAACGACAACTATAGTAGTTGACGGAGTAAGCTATGATGTTTCGATTGAATTCGTTGATAGTTCAGAAACAATATTGAGCATTAACGGAAAATCAACAACATCACTTAGCGAAGGCGAGACATACAAGTTAGGAAGTAGTGTTTATGTTGCAGTTAGAGATATTCTTTCTCAGGACTATTCTGGAGGTATAAAGAAAGTTGACTTCAGCATTGGATCTGGAAAGATTGAACTTGCTTCAGGTAGCGATGTTAAGATTAATGATGAATCAATCACTGATCTTAAAGCATGGATTGTGTTCGGTACTGGTGAAAAATTAAACCAGATACAAATCCAATGGAAAGCACAAGATGATTTATTCATTACACCAGAATCAGAAATTGAACTTCCAGGGTTCGGAGGAATTAAGTTGTCAATGGGCGACTTAGTAAGACCAACTGAGGAAAAACTTGCAATTGACAATGATGGTGATACGAGTATACAACTTGTTGCTCCATTAAAAGATGGTACTGCAGACATTAATATCTTGGCGGCAAACGCTACAGGAGATATTATTGCTATAGGTAAATCTACTACTGAAAGGTTAGTTACTTCCAAGAACGGAACACTTATCTTTAGAAAACAAGTTAACAGCGCTGAATTTGATAAATACGCTGTCATTACTTATAATACTACAGATGATGGTGAGTCGTACTTGTTATCATTCAAGACAAATGAAGATACAGGTGCTGGAAGAAATGAGACAACAGTTAAGAACGAAATTACTGGTGAATCATGGACTGACAGAAAAGCAGGAGATGACTTTAAACTTGGAAACGTTCAATTTACAATTGAAAGTATCAAGGATAACGCAACAGATGAGTGGGTTGTACTTTCTGCAGGAACAAACGTAAATTTCTATAGTTTGTTCACAACAGGCGGATTAAGAGTAACTCTTCCATACGAAGCATTAGCTGGTAACACCTTAAAAGGTGCAATAGCAGTTAAGAACTTGACATGGACGGGAGGTCCAAACAAGACTGCAGGAGCAGAGATTAACACAACTACAACTGCAGGTCCAGGTGGATCTTCAGATACATACAGATTGTATATGCAAGGTGAAGATAAAGATGACAACTTGAATTCAGGTGATATCTTTAACTTTACTATAGACGATACTAGTAATAATGAAATAGAAGTATCGGGTATTGATGCCAATACAAGTGGTTCTTTGGAGATTGGTGACACTGACGTATTTGAGTACTACATCAAAGATGATGTTGCTCCAAGAATATTGCATAATGTGCAATCTTCCGGACAAGATACTGCAGAGGTATACTACCCAGAGAAAAATTCCGAAACTTACGCTCAAGTTTACTTGAGTGCTGCAAGCGAAGGAGCAAGTAGTAGTGGCGGAAATATGGTTTTCAAAGACAGTGAAAAGAGTTCATGGGAAGCTATGAATGTTATTATTGTTGGAGGAAGCTGTATTAATAGTGCTGCTGCAACTGCTTTGGGAGTTTCATCGGGAACATGTACAGACGCTTTCACACAAGCTACAAGTGTTGGAAATGGCCAATTCTTAATACAGAGTATGGCAAGTCCATTCACTAGCGGAAAGATAGCTGTTGTTGTCGCTGGTTACAGCGCTTCAGATACTGCTGCGGCTGCTGCATATTTGACAAACAATGCTGCAAGTATTGATACTGCTGCAGGAAACAAATACGTAGGAGTTGTCGGTGCTACTGGAACATCTACTGTTACAAAAATATAAACAAATTTATTTTTTATTTTTCTCTTTCTTTTTTTTAATCTCTTACTGGGGAGTTTGCAACTTGTTAGAGAAAGATTTAAATATAAATGATACTAAGTATAACTATGACAATTATAAAAACCAAAATCAAAAGGTGGGGCAATTCCTTAGGGATAATTATTCCTTCAGAGGTTATTCTAAGTAACAATGTCAAGGAAAATGATAGTGTAGAATTTATAATGCTAAAGAATTCAAAGAAAGCATTTGAAGAAACATTTGGATTATTAAAAGAAAAATTGAAAAAACCATCTCAAAAAATGAAAGATGAACTGCGAGAAGAATTATACAATGACTGAATCATATTTTTTTGATACTTACGCCTTTTTCGAAGTTTTGAGGGGCAATGAAGATTACAAAAAATATTCCAAGTCCAATATAATAACTTCCAAACTTAATCTCTTTGAGCTTTATTTTAACCTTATTAAAGAAACAACAGATGAAAAAACTGCTCAAAAATGCTTTGAAAAATATTATGAATTTGTTAAGGAATTTGATGAGAAAATTATAATTGAAGCAGCAAAGATAAAGCTTAAACTTAATAATAGAAATGTTTCCATGACTGACTGCATTGGATATATTATGGCAAAGATGATGGGGATAAAATTTCTTACAGGCGATAAAGAATTTGAAAATCTTGAAAATGTAGAATTTGTTAAATAAACAAAGACCTTATGATGTTTACAAAATCAAAAAGCTTTTAAGACCAAATAAACAAAATAATTCATGAGAAAAATAAAAACCAAAGAAGATTATGAAAAGAAGAAGAAAAGAAACCAGATAATTGTAGGAGTTGTTTTAATTTTATTAATGATTTTAAGCAGCGCTGGATATGCCTTTCAAAGTTATGACGGAAGCTCGCAGAAAACAATAAATTATAATGGGTATAATTTCATAGGGCAAAACGGCGCCTGGAATGTGTTAGTTGGAAATAATCAATTTAATTTTGTTTACAATCCAAAACAAACTGAAGTTATCGACGGGAATTTTGACAAAATAGATTCGTATTATAATCAAACAATTTATATTTACTCGCAAAGCGCCAACGCCGAATCAGAAATAAGAGACAACTTGGGAAAGGTCGCTTACCAAATTGAAAATGCATGCCCAATAGGAATTGACTGCCCTGAAGGTTACGTGAAAAAAGGATGTGAAAACAGATTTATAATAATAACAGAAAATGAGCAAAATGTAAGACAAGACAGTGGATGTGTTTATATTCAAGGAGACAAAAGTGAACTTATTCGGCTTACCGATGCTTTCTTGTTTAAAATACTAAAGATTAATTCATAATTTTTATAAACTGATAAAATTAAAGAATAATATGGCTGCAAAAAAGAAAAGAAAAATTTCTAAAGATAAAGAAGGCATAAAGAAGAAAGAGGTCTCCGAGATTTTTGAGATAGAAAAAGATGGGAAAGAAAAGATTGTAGAAGCAAAAGGCAAGATCGACGAGAAAATCGAAAATAAAGGGCAAAAAGAAGAACAAAAAAAACAACTTATAATTATTTTAAGCATTTGTGTGATAGTTATCGCGCTTGTTGCTGGATGGTGGATTTATATGGGCATGCAAAGCACTTTTACCGTTAATGGAATAAAATATGACATTGTGAAACAAGGAAAGATAACTTTTTACCACACAATTATTCCTATAGAAAAGGGTAGTGAAAAAATTAATTATAATGTTTACCTAAGGACTGATCCGCGAGAATTAGTTAAGATTCCTTTCAATGGAAATTTAAGAATTACCGAAGCAGTTGTCTTGAATATGACAGATCCAGTAGGCCTAAATTGTGACGGCGACGGAGTTATTGCAGTTGGCAACTTAAGAGACCAAATTTTAGTAGGAATGACGGGTGCAAAAGTTTATTCGGCGGATAAAGAGGGCTGCAGCCCAAACGGACTTTATACTTTTATGAATATTGAAAAAGGTGATAAAACCGAAGTAAATGAAATTGGAAAAAGCTGCTATCAAATAACTGTAAAGGATTGTGAGGTCTTGCCAGCGACGGAAAGAGTGATTATTGAAATAGCTGAGACAATGAAAACAAAATGATTCTTCTAAAATTATATAAAGACACTTTAATTTAAGAGCTTATGAATTTTATAAATCTCTTAATTGACTTCGTACTTCACATAGATAAATACGTAAGCATTATGATAAATTCTTTTGGATTGTTTACTTATCTTATTCTTTTCTTAATAATCTTTTTGGAAACAGGGTTGGTTATTACACCATTTCTTCCAGGGGATTCATTAATTTTTGTATCAGGGGCATTTGCTTCACTAGGAGACCTAAATATTTTTGTTTTATATATTATTTTTGTAATTGCAGCAATAATAGGCGACAGTGCTAATTATTTTCTTGGTAATTATTTTGGCCCAAAGTTATTCAAGAATAATTTTTTGTTCAAAGAAGAATATCTTGAAAAGACCGAGAAATTTTATGATAAATATGGAAGCAAAACAATAATTCTGGCGCGTTTTATACCCATAATAAGAACTTTTGCCCCCTTCGTTGCAGGGATAGGAAAAATGAATTACAAAAAATTCATAATATATAATGTTCTTGGGGGAGTGTTGTGGGTTTCATTGTTTTTATTTGGGGGTTATTTCTTAGGCAGCGTTCCGATAGTAAAAAATAATCTAACAATATTTATTTTTATAATCATAATAGCATCAATTATTCCAGCAATTGTTGAGTATTTCAGACAAAAGAAAAAGAATTAATTATAAATATTTTGTTAAAGTTTTTACGTCGGAATAAACTGGGATTTTCTTAATTTTATAATGCTTCACTTGGAAAAACCATATACCTACGACAAAAACAATGCTTAAGAAGAACCAAAAAATGTAGTGCGTGACGTCAAACAAATCAGGATAAGAATTTAGAAATGAAGAAAGGATTAATATTCTTAAAACATTAAAAACTAAAAACAAAAGCAATGAATAAATAATCATCTTAATTCTCTTTGCAAGTTTTATATCTGGTGTTGAAAGATTCAATATTAAAAGCAAGTAATATGCTGAACCGGCAACACACGCCCCTATAATTTGTATAGTTACATCATTAAATGAAATTAAGTCTCCATTTAAAGTTGCGCCGTAAAATAAGTTTATTAAAAGATAAGATAAATAAAGAGTTAGCGGAGTGAAGATCAGGTAAATTAGATAAAGATTATAGAGCGGAATGATTAAAAGAATTAAATATCGTAAGAACAAATTAAATATTTCTTTTTCCTGCTTTTTCATACAGACATAAAAACAAACATGATTAAAAACTTTCCTAATAAGAACCTATTGCAATAAGAAACTTAATATTATTTATCGTCTCGCAACTCTTACTGCTACGATTATAATTACAATAACAAGAATTATATTAATTAATCCAATTGCCCATAAATACCAATTGTCTTTTGTAATTAATCCCCCGAAATTGAAATTACTTCCTATTCCAGAGTCCTCTATTGTTACTTGAACTGGTTGAGTGATAACTGTTTGTCCTTGTGGAATCAACTTAATATTAAATGAATTTTGCCCTGAAGCGTCATCTTTAACTGCAAGAGTAATTGTAACTTGTTTGGATTCACCTGGACCAAGAACAAATGAAGTTTGACTTAATGTTGCTGAGTCCGCCCAGGATTGATAATTATCTGCGCTTAAAGAGATAGATGATTGTGAGGTTCCGGAGTTTATTACTGTTGCTAAAACAGACATATCTTCTCCTGATTGTCCGCCTGATTGTAATTGAGCACTAACTGAAATTGTGTTACTGCCGCTAACAACATTGCCAGTACCAGTAGTTCCTGTTCCACCACATTGAACTTTTATAGGAACAGTAAATTTGGATTCGTCATCTAAATCATTTTGATAAATTCTTTTTCCATTATCTTCATAGACTCTAAATTCAATTCCGTAAGTTCCATCTTTTGTGTTTTTTGGAATATCAAAATCTAAATTAAATTGCTCGTTGTCAAAAGAATTTATGCTGTTAAATTCAAGTTCTTTTTCCAAGTTTAATTGCGGGCTTAAAATTCTTAATAAAACATCATCTTGGTCGCTGTCACCAATGTTCCAAAGGTCGCCAGAAATTGAAACAGGGACATTACATTGAGCTGTTTCAGGAATATTCAAACTTTCTGCGTCAACTACAACGAAGTCCTCTATATTAATAGTAAGATCTTCTGATTCGCTAAAACAAGTGTCTTGGCCTTTATTACTTCCTTCTTCAAGCTCTCCTGTTGCTTTTACATAAAGAACATAGTCCTGAATATCAACATCTAAATCACTTGGGTCAAAGTTTAATACGAATGTAAGTGTTTCTTTATCATCACTCCTTAAGTCAATTTCATCAATATTATCATCATCTATTTTTTCTCCATCTTTAGTGTAAAGAGCCCAGTCAATTTCTATATTTTTAATGTCATCGTTTCCATTATTTTCAACGTCTACTTCAACTTCTATTTGATTAAGAGGATATAAGTCATCATTGTTGTTATCACCAAAATAATCGTTTGCGCCAACCAAATTATTTAAGTTCATAGTAACATCCAAATCTCCTAAATTATCTTTTCCTGTTGAACAAAAATCATTATCTTTTTGGAAAGAAATTGTTGCAGTTTTTGAAACTAAATCACTTCCTGCTGCAGTTAAAGTTGTTTGGTAAGAGTTGCCAAATTTGAAATCAAATCCAGATTCAACAATATAATCAATAGATATTGTTTTTGATTGTCCTGCAGTAAATGCTTCATTTTGATGGTCAGTGAAAGTAATTTTCTTTCCGCCTTCAGTAATTTCCGAAGCTGAAAAAGAAATACTTCTTGCTTCAGCGCTATTAACAGTTATATTAAAAGAACCGCTTGATTGTGAAAGACCAGTTGGAACACTTGTAAAAGTAATTGCTGCACTCACTAAACTTGTTAAAACTAACAAAGTTAATAGGCCTGCAAAAGCCAAATATAATTTTTTGGTTTTCATGTGTAATCATTCCGCAGTTACTATGGTTTATAAATTTTTCTATTATTGGGAATATATCTTAAACATAAGGTTTATATAATTTTAGCGACTGAAATAAATAATTTAATATTTTAAAGGTGATTAAGATGATGATAAGGTCTAAAGAAAATTCTATTGCTGCCTGGGCTTTTCTTATAGGAGTTATACTCGCTATTTTAGTTGGTTTGTCTACGAGTTTAATAAAAATACCAGCATTCAGTGACTATAGCGCGCAAATTTATACTGTTCTTGCATTAATTGGAATATTTATAGGATTTGCAAGCGTTGCTCCAAGAGATACACAGACATTTCTTCTTGCTGGAGCGGTACTCGTTATAGTAAGCAGATTTGGAATGGATAGCATTACAGGATCTTTTTCTGGAGTTGGCCTGGAAGATGCGGTTTCATCTGTATTTGCAGCGTTACTTGTATTATTTGTTCCAGCTACTATAATTGTTGCCCTGAAAACAGTTTTTAGCATTGCGAAGGTTTAGAAAGATTTATCTATAATATAGCATACATACTAAAATGAGCAAAAAAGCTTTGATTCTTGTAGATTTTGAAAATGAATGGATTGATAAGCATTCGGCTTATTATGTAGGAGATATTTCCGAGACAATAGAAAAGACAAACAAACTTATTGATTTTTGCAGAAGGAAAGGTTACAAGATTATTTTTACCAGGCATGTGGAAAAAGATTCTGAAGAAGCATTTGCAGACAATTCTCCAAATGTTAAAATAATTGAAAGATTACATAAAAAAGAATTAGATACTATAATAACAAAGAAAAAGATTAGCCCACTCTATAAAACTAATCTAGAACAAGACCTTATAGGAACTAAAGAGATAGTTGTTTGTGGAATATTGACAAATCTTTGTGTTAGAAGTTTAGTTGAAGAGGCATATGATAGGGATTTTGAAATAAAAGTAATAAAAGATTGCTGTGTGGCTCTTAATGATGAAACTCAAAATTTTACATTCAAAGATTTGAAGACCACAAGAGAAGAGGTTGAATTTTTGGATTTAAAAGAATTTATGAGATAATGGAAAAATTAGTTCGTGACAAAATTCCTGAAATAATTGAGAAAAATGAAGGAATAAAGCCAAAGACAAGATTTGCGGGCAAAGAGTATAATAATAGCTTGAAAAATAAATTGAAGGAAGAAGTCAAAGAATTTCTCAAGTCCGAGGATTCTGAAGAGCTCGCAGACATTTTGGAAGTTGTTTATGCTTTAGGCAAAGAGAAAGGGTTAAACAAGGAAGAAATTGAAGATTTAAGAATTGAGAAACGTGCAAAAAAGGGCGGATTTGATAAAAAAATTATTTTAGAAGATTAATAATCGAACTTGTTTCTTGGCTTTTCGTCTTTTTGAGCGAACTCTTCTTTATGTATTCTAGCAAAGGCCGGTGTAACTATAACCATATTCTCTCCGAAGCCGGCAATATTGCCTTCAAGAGCGTCTGTTGTCTTTTTTATCTTTGAAATAGCACGCTTTAACTCTATTGAGTCCTTTTGCCTCAAGACCTTTATATTAATAATAGCTATTGTGTAGCCCTCACGCAAAGAATTCAAGATATTATTCACATCATCGTAATGAGTAAGCTCAAAAAGCTTTACCATTATCTTGTTTACAGGCTCCTCTTTAGTCAAATCAATTTCAACGTATTCTTCAGCTCCATCATCGCTTGATGAAGAGAACACCTTTTTTATCCTTTCAAAAACCATAATAAATTCATATAGAATATCTTTATAAAGATTTCGCAACAGAAAAGAATATTTAGAAAGATTATGGTTTTTCGCCAGAAAATTCGGGAATATCTTTTTTTAAGGAGTCAATTTTATCATTAATCTGATTTTCCTGCTTTTCCAAGTTTTTTGTTCGGAGTTCAAGAATCTTTTTCTTGTTTTCTAGTTCTTCTTTAACTGAGGACTTATTTGTTTTTAACATCAACTGCCCAATTATTTTGTAGACATCGTCGCTGGAAGAGTCTAACTCAGTAAGTGCGGACTCTGTTTCTTGAAGTTCAAAATCAAAGGCCTGTTTTTGCATCAAAATTTGATTTAATGTGTGTTCTAAGATTTGAACCTCTTGAATTTTGGAAGATTCTTGAGAAAAATCTCCTGACATTTTAAATCGACTTAACTTTTTTTATTTCAGTCCTTGGTTTATAGAAGATCTTGCTTCCGCAATGAGGACAAACAAACCTTTTTTCCAAATTTGCATGAACTATTTTTCTTTCGCATTTGAAACATTTGTATGTTGCCATTTTATCTTTAATCTTTTACAGTTTAATTAATTTTCTAAATAGTAAGTGTTGCTGGCGAAGATTCTTCCAGTTTTTGTGCACTTCCAAATTCCGGACGCAATTCTTTTTGCCTTTCCTTTAGGATGAAATGGAGAACGCTGATGTTGTCTTTGTTTATTTTCGACAATTGTTACTCTAGCCCGGACTTTCTTTCCGTATCTTGCTCCAAATCTTCCTGATGCTCCAACTTTCTTTGTTTTTACCATTTTTATTTAATAATAAAAAAGTGAAAGACATGTTTTTAAATTATTCTATTTTAATCTTATTACTCTAAAAAGCCTTCCCTTACTAGCTTTTACCTCGTGAATCTTCTCCTTCAATCTGGTATTTAAAATATAAGATATAGTACTTTTAGATAATCCTAAATCTCTTGCTATTTCTGACACAAATGTCCCTTCAGGATGTTTCTTTAACTCCTTGATTATCTTTTCAGTTAGCAAGTGATTTTCTTTTCTTGACATTACTGTACAAATGACCAAAAACTATTTAAAGTTAAGCATTATTACTGTACATATGGACAGAAACAAATATCAAAGATTACCTGAAGAAATGAAGGAATTTCTCAAGAGATTAACTCTAGACGGAAAAAGTCTTAATGAAATATCTAAGATAACAGGCCTTGGAAAGACTACTATTTATTATCAAACAAAAAAACTTAAAGTGCGACAAAGAAAAAATTTTATTATCAAACTTGATGATAAACAAACCGGAGAATTAATAGGAGCTTTTGCAGGTGATGGCTCTTATTACCATAATAGTAATAAAAAATTATACCATCATAAAGTGAGGTATCATTTTTGTTTATCAAAAGACTTAGATTATGCAAAATATATAAAACAATTGCTGCAAAAATTAAATCTTAATCCATTTATGATTCCAATACCAGCCCAAAATGAATTGAATATCTTAGTAAATTCTAAAGATTATATTAAATTTATTAAGAATTTTCTGGAATGGGAAGATAATAGAACACTTTCTATAAGGCTAAAATATCCTCTGGATGAGTACTCCAATGATTTTTTGGTAGGATTTGCCAGAGCCTTAATGGATTGTGAGGGGTTTGTCGAGGTAAGCAATGTCTCATGCGCCTGCATCTCTAAAAATTTAATTATAAATTTAAGTAATATATTTGATAAATTTGGAATTAGATATAAACTTTCTATAAGAAAAAGAGAGGGAAATAGAAAAGATTTATACTTAATAAGAGTGTATCGGAACAGTTTAAAAGATTACAATAAAATAATCAGTTTTGCAAACAAGTATAAATTCGACAAATTACAAAAAATAATAAAAAATGAGGATACTGAGATTTGAACTCAGATCGCGAGGTCCCAAACCTCGAAGGCTACCAGGTTACCCCATATCCTCATTTTAAAATGAGGGTGATAGTAATTTATAAAGTTGATTATTTCTTTGCTGCAGGCGCTGGCGTCGCTGCTGGATTTGCTGTAGTTGCTGCTGCAGCTGCTGCAGCTTCTTCAACAGCCTTTTGCTGTGCAATCATTTTATCCTGTGCTTTCTTTACTTCAGCAAAATAATCATTAAGTTGTTTTTTCTTTTCAGCGTCGGTATTTGTTTTTTCCATCTTAATTTCTTTGTCATATTTTCCTTCCTGAATCTCGCGAACAACTTCACGTGCCGGTTTATTTTCAATTAAAATTCCTAAAGAGACAGCCGTTCCAGCTACGGACAAGACAGCAGATTTTAGATCATTTGCAAGCATATTTGGAAGTTTTGTTTTAGCTACAGAAATTATTTGTTCTATTGACGCATTTCCTGCTTTTAATGAAACTTGTTTTCCTGAGCCCACTTCAATTCCTAATTCTTTTTTTATCAATGCAGAAACCGGTGGCGAAAAAACTTTAACGTCAAAAGTTCTTGTTGAAGTATTAACATGAATTTCCACAGGAACTTTAAGCCCTTGAAAGTCCTTTGTTGACTCATTAACTTTTGAAATTACTTGCCCCATATTAACTCCTGCAGGGCCAAGTTTTTGACTAAGTGCAGGTCCTGGCTGCATCTTTCCACCTTCAGTTAAAATCTTAATTATCATTTTCCTTCTCCTTCGTTTTCACGTCGTATTACACGAACGTTATCAATTTTTACCGTGACAGGCAGTGGAACTACTGCTCCCAAAAGAGAAACAACAACTTCTCCTTTTTGCTTATCAATTCTTGTAACTTTTGCTTTCTCACCTTTTAAAGTTTGCCCAATCATCTCAATTATGTCGCCTTCCTGAATTGAAATTGTTTCTTTAGACGATTCTACCATATTTTTTATTTCATCATAAGTTATTGTTTTTCCAATTATTCCTTTTACATAAGGTAAATTGAAGACAGCTTCTTCTGCAGAGTCCCGGTCTTCGGCTTCAAGAATTATGTATCCGCGCAAACCGTGAGGATGCAAAACAGAATAAACATTAAGTTGTTTTTTCTTAACTCTATCTGAAATTAAATCCAGTGCACTTTCTTCTTTGTTTGTTGTTACTTTTATAATAAATATTAAGGACATTTTTTAGTTCCAACTACTCCCTAACTTTAAGAAGCAGTAAAAATAATTGATAATTGTGGTTTATAAATTTTTAGTACCAGTTGGCTTTGCATAATAAATCATAAAAAATTGGTAATTACATTAAAAGACTATCTAATATTTTTCTTGCTTCTGGCATCGGTCCTTGGGTTGCTTCAATTTCTAATAATCTTGCCCTTACTGTTGGTAACGGAGCTTTTTGCTCGACAATAATATTTTTACTATATTCCTTTGCTCCTTGAGCATTAATTCTTAAAAATTTGCTTAAATTTTCTGGAAGATTTTGATCACGATATATTGCTTCAACCGGACATGCTGAAACACAAGCATCACAATCAATACATGTGTCTGGATTTATATAAAGCATGCATAACCTTCACTACCTTCATTGCCCTCATGAAATGCTTCTACAGGGCATACTTGTGCACAATTTGTGAATTTACATCTAATGCAGTTATCAGTTACAACATAAGTCATGATCTTTTAATATATTGGAATTATTTAAAAATTGTTGTTATAAATTAATTATCAAAATTTATTTAAGAGAAACAAAAGTTAGAATTACAGAAATTATGAAGCCGATTGCGCCGATTAGCCCAATTCCGACTGCCGAGACCTTTGCAGTCAATTCTATTTCTTTTCTCGTCGGCTTTCTCAATACAGACCAGACACGTTTGCATTTAAGCAAAAATGATTTTGTATTTTCTGTAAATGTCATATTAAATAAAGATAGGAGGGGTTTTTAAATTTTGAGTTCTTTAATTAATTTAGTTACTAATTTGTCACTGTTTGCCCATTCTGCATAAGCATTCCATCCTTGAAATGATTCAAATAATCTTTTATAATCAATTTCTCCTTCATTAAATAATTTTACCTTATATTTTATCTTTCTGATGTTTCTTTTTCTTAATAATTTAAAGTGATAAAAATTCCTGAAGCCTACAAAATCAATTCCTTTTGATAAAGAAATAACTTTTGATTTGTCTGAATGAAGTTCTAATCTTAATTTATCTCTTAAAAAACTATTAATTTCGCTTTTCCATATCTTTAATTGCCCTTTAGATTTATGCAAAATTATAAAATCATCAACATATCTAATATAATATTTTGCCTTTAATTTATGTTTAACAAATTGGTCTAACTCATTAAGATAGATGTTTGCGAAAAATTGAGAAGTCAGATTGCCTAATGGCATTCCCTTAAAATTTTTAACAATTCGTGTGCCTCTCTCTCTCTCTCTCTCTCTCCCGGATTTGTGCTGTATTACTTAATATTTTGTTTATAAGCCACAATACTTCTTCATCCTTTATTTTTCTTTTTATCAAATTAATTAATATTTCTTGGTCAACTTCTTGGAAATAATGCTTAATGTCTGCTTTTAAGCAGTAACCTTTTATCTGATTATTGTTAAACCAACCATTAATCTTTCCATTTCTTGAAACTTTTCTTACAAACTTCTCAAATCTTTTAACAGCAAATAAATTCCCCCTCCCCTTTCTGTTTGCACAATTATCATAAATAAATGTCTTATCAAATATTGACTCTAAGATTCTGACTAAAGCATGATGAACTACTCTATCCCTAAAATTTGATTTTGAAATTTCTCTTGTCTTTGGATCTCGAAGAACAAAGGTTACTATTGGTCTTGGGGAATAAGTTTGATTCTTTAGTTCTTCATACAATTGCAAAAGATTTTTTCTAGTTTCTTTTTCAAATTCAATTACATAGTCCTTTTTTGTTTTTCCTTTTCTCGCTTTTCTCCATGCAAGAACTAAATTCTTTAGTGAGATGGCTTCATCATAAAAGTTTCTGTACGATTTCATGAAAATAATTTCCTGAAATGAACTATTCCGAAAGCATAGCCGTTGTAGTTGTCGTTCCAGTTGTTGCCGTTAACGTTCAACCTGTCGCTGTCAAAGTCCCTATTGGAGTTAAGGTCAGCAACGAACTATGTAGCCAATTAATTAAAAGTAAATCACCATCACTTCAATATTCATAATATTTCAACTACTAATTGTTATGATTGAATTTTATGGCTTTCACGAGGAAGGCACTATTAATTGGCGTGTAGTCCAATCTTCAAATCTCTTACTCAAGGAGAAATGAATTTCAGGACAAAAAGTAAAATAAAAACAGATTTAAAAATTTTCGCACGAGTAAAGTTCAACTTTTCTGCAGGCGAGTAAAACCCTATTTACTTTTTTCAGGGGCGCATACCCCGAAAGCATAGCCACTGTAGTCGCCGTACCAGTCGTTGCCGACAACGTCCAACCTGTCGCGGTCATAGTCCCTACCGGAGCTAAGGCCAGCAACTCTTAAAACAGGTTCTTTAATTTTATCAAAACCAAAAACATTTATTCCATTTTTATAAAATCTTGGAGAGGAAATTGTTCTTAAGTTTTCAGCTACTTTTTCTTGAGTATGTTCTAAAACTCTTGCTAATCCGCCTTGAGCAAATGTCTCGCAATCCTGAACTCTTCTTTCAAAGGTTTCGTAAGGAGCAAATCCCATTCCATTGTCTAAAAGATAAATTCCGTTGACTTTTTTTATTCCATTTAAAAGTTGTTTTAAAGATTTTTCATCTGTTATTTTAGTATTCGCCCAAACTCCGTCGGAAGTTCTAACAATGTAACCTGCCTGAAGCCACCTTGGATCAAAGATTTTCGGCTTAGCTTCATTTTCAAAATCATAAGCTGCTGCTGAAATGGACTCAGAAGTTGTCGCAGGTCTGAAAGAAATGTCTGGTTGTGAATTAGAATGCCAGTATTGTTTTGACA
>ERZ1292623.2607-Hain-H51-01um-R1-2607-length-15949-cov-4_pt1 | contig 15949 bp, 16 predicted proteins | sample MGYA00564398_ERZ1292623 | MGnify/ENA primary metagenome ERZ1292623 (study PRJEB36523, sample SAMEA6512633) | groundwater metagenome | collected 2019-01-07 | study: AquaDiva: Metagenomics assemblies of 32 groundwater samples | reverse complement strand
TCCTCACCAATTTTATTTACTGAACAAAGGTGTATGAAAAATGGGGTACTTGCCACCAGTGAAGGCTCCGTCCTTGATGATGATGGTGCATCGGCCTGTAATCTTGCGAGCCAATTCATCAAACTGTTTGTCCAATGGATCAAAGCCCGGCCGAGGACCATGACCGATCATTACCCCATTCGTATTGAACAGTCGGTTAATATTTAGGGTCAGATTTCCTCCATCTGGATTCGGATCAGTGATTTCAGGGCAAGTGCTGATTACCACCTGCTTGCTTGAGTCAATGAGGCGACTTTCAACCTCCTTACGAACCTTGAGCCTAAGCTCACCCATGTCGATAGTTTTTATCGCCATTTCTGGTAGAGCACGCCGCATCTTTTCGAAGAGACATTTGTGGAAGCGTGCGAATAACGGATCATCCTGACGCGGAACCGTAATGTCCCGTGAGCGGAACGACTGAAGTCGACTTGCTACATCATGGGTAACCACATATGTCCCCTGAGTAGGCGCCGTGTTGGCAGATTTCATTGAAACCTCCTTGTTTATGGTTGACCAAAATTTCTACGTTCAAAGAACACATCTCACTTATTCTATATTGGAATCAGCGAGAGTGCTAATTATTTTTCCTCACCCTTGAGACGATCGATCATCATTTTGTATCCGCCACATCCTTCCTTGAGCCAACGGTTGATCTTAGTGATCGTCACTGGTGACTCGCCGGATTCTTCTTGAATCTGTGAGAATGGAATGCCCGCGTCAAGTTTCTTCGCTACCTCCCATCGCATAGCAAATTCGCGAAGATCTCTTTCACTCATAAGATCTCGGAAAAATGCCTTTAGCTCGTCTTCATTTTTCAACGACAAAAAGACTTCGATCAAATCAGGAGATTTTTTCTCAAGCTCTGTCCATATTCCATTTTTTTCTTCGTCAGTCATATAATGTTTACTATAATCATACCACTTAATTTTGACGCAATAAAGGGGAAGGACATTACTTAATATTTAATTAGTATGGTAATTATACACCATGTCTTCTTATTCCATTGATCCATTTAAAGCTGCTAGAAAAAATGCCCATATCTGGCATGGGGAAAATGCGACCATTTGGTATAACGAGAAGCTGGATGGATCATTCTCCGTCCTAGTGCTTTACGAATTTAATGACACGAAACGGCGGTTATTCCTAGAAATCGGTGAACAAGACAGGATAATAGCATTCAAAAATGACGAATTATTGCCTGAACAGTTCGTAATTCTACTACAAGAAATAAAATCAATCGAAAAACTGCTCATCGAATCAGAACAATTGGCAGGCGCACTTCCATTCTAATGATCGTATAAATGACACCTACAAATAACCTTGTTTTAAGCCGTTTATTTGACATCATAATGAACAAAGTGTAAATCGCTTGACAATGCTACCATGCCGTGCTATACTAGTAGGGTAAGATAATGACATGAAAGATTTGAAGCGAAAAGGCACTTGACAGCAATTACATAGTATGGTAGACTAGATACAGAGGATTGAGCGAGGAAGTTTAGAGGGAATAAGCACTTGACAGGAAATACAGGGTATGGTAAGATATAAGAGTAAGAGTTAGGAGCACATCACAATCAAATAAAATGATTTTCTTAGAGGAGAATCAACACCAGAGCAATCTGGCAGTATCATAGCATAAGGCGGTTGATACATCTCTTCTATAGGAAATGAAGGAATGTATGAGCCGCTTTTTTAGTTACTAGTTGAAAGAAGCGTGATGACGAACAATCAATTATAAATTCAAGCGTCATCACACTTCTCTCAAAGAGGAGAGAGTATCGGATGATTCCGATGTAACAGTTCTTTGTAAGAAGATATTAAGTGATTGCTTTTCACCTCTAGTCCCAATGCTGGGAAGGCACCATGGCCTCGGTAAGACCGCTAAGCATGGTAAGGAGGAGAGAGTGAGAAGGACAACAGTCACTTGTTATCTTGTTTGCGGATCGGCGTTCCACGGAGTAAGTTCACAGCAAACTGAACCATCTCCGTCTGGGTACTGGCTTGGATGCCAACTGATCAACGGAGTTCGTAAGGACACCGCTGTGAAATGAGAATTAACCACTTTCATTCACAGAAATGTCCTTGTGACCTGAAGCCGACATATGATTCGCACGAGTCGGAAGTGAAGGGAAAAGACAAGGAAGTAATTTGACAATAAAATAGCGAAGTAAAGTTTGGGAATGCGCGTATTCAACATACATGTATTCTTGAATGGGAAAACGCGGAACAATTTTCGTGCAAACGATAACCGCAATGTTATTCCTCTTCGTCATGCTGAATTGATAGCTCGAAAGACTTAAGGTTTGGCATGATAAGAGGGATCGTATTGAATCTTGATCAAATGATCAAGGTACGATTCCTGGTAATTTCGCCGACCGATGGCGAGGAATGGAGGCAATCCATGAAAAAGATTGTTATTGCCGGTCCTCCTCGGTCCGGTAAGAGCTGTATGCGCGAGGGTCTTAAACAGGCCATTCGCGCGATTCCTGGGGCGCCGTACCCCTACATCATCACGGCGTGTCCTGACGGTGAGGGCTCATGGTTTCAGGCAACAGTCAACGCCGACCCCGCTCTCGCCGCGGCATGCAAGGCGGCTTACAAAGCCAAATTCACGTCCGCGTTCGTGGCTCGGCTCGCGGACTATGTCCGCGATTGTTCGGAGCCACTCACAATGGTGGACATCGGGGGCATTCCCTCCAAAGAGAATCGTGAGATTTGTGCGTGTGCAACGCACATCATGATTCTCATGCCGACAGGCATGGCTCCGGATAAATTCCAGGAGCTGCAACACGCATACCAGATTTGCGGATTGCCAGTGCCACAAAATCTGGACGAGGTGAAAGCCTCTTGGCAGGAGTTTTCAAATGTTCTCGGTCTTGCCGTGACCGCGGACATCGTGTCCGACTATCACGGCACGGAAGACAAAGTCGCTGGCACTGGCCAGGATGGAATCTTTCGGGGTTCGGTTCATTACCTTGAAAGGGGTGAGCCAGCCCAAGAACGCCCGATGGTTCGGGCGCTTGCAGAACATATTGTTGCTCTCTGCAAGTAAATTGTGCCTTCGTAGGGTTTTGTGGGGCAAACGTTCTATCCGTTTGTCCCTCTGTTCTCCGCCACAGGCGGACTGATGAGTCCCCCACTTTTGATTTTCTAAAAAATCAAAAGTGGGGGACGAAAACAGATATGTAGAAAGTTGCACCCTGCACTTACTTCGACAAGTGAAAAAAGGATGTCTATAGGATTTTCTTTTTTCACTTGTCGAGTATTCCGAGCTGTAACCTCGTGTGGGGAAACAGTAACGGACGCCAAACAACAAAAAATGGCGTGAGATTTGAAAAACAAAATCTTGATACAAGATGAGTGTTGCAACTATGGCAAACTTCTACAAAATTCAAAAGGGGCGGGCAAATTTCAACGGGCAGACGGTGGATCTTCTTGAGGTCGGCTTTGCCGACCCAGAGAAAAATCCCGCAATCGTGCGGGATGCGGTGGAAAAGCTGGAAGCTCTCGCCGCGGCGGAACCGCAGTACGGCGGAAAGTTGGTGTTCGTCAACGGACCGGCATCCTTGCCGGTGGCGATGGCGCTTTCACATGCCGTAGCGCACCGTTATGGCGCGGTGGCTTGCTTCGTGCCCCCCGAAAAGGGGTACGTGATGGCCATTGCCCATGGCGGAGACTTTGCTCCTGGGGCTTTCATTCCCATGGAGCAAGTGACGAAAGTCACCTCGGTTCCCGCCTCGGTCTAGCCGCCTCCACCGAAAACACCTCCGTAAGGGAGGTTGCGACAAAGTTCCCGCACCAAAGGATATTGGTGCGGGACAAGCCGGTCGTGTGAAAAAAGGCGAAAAAGTTTTGTGTGTTTAACTTTAATAGAACACTCCTTGATTGGTGGAGGTTAATCAATCGAAAGGGTTTGCAAGCGTGGTGCTGCTTGCCGTGATGAAAGTCAATTGGAGAATACGTCAATTTCTCCTACTTTTTGAGCTTGCGATTTTGTAATCGTTGGCTCATTGGTAGTGGGCTTTATGCAGGTGTGCCACAGAACACCAGAAAAGGAGGGAAAATGATTCTCTACCGATGCGGGAAGAACCCGCCGGAGGGGATTATCAACCTCTCCAATTGGGCGACTAACTCCTGCGCCCTCGGAGCATACATTGACTCCGACATGTCGGGAGTGTCGTTCGGGGACAAAATTATCGTGATCGAAATCCCCGAACCAAACCCGGAAGAAATTGGGCCTTACTTCCGGATCAACCGGCGTCAGCCGGATGGGGCCCCCAGTCATCCTTTCGGGGATGACAAAAACGGCTGGTGGTCTTTCAATCAGCCTTTCCACGGCGCCTTTCGGGTCGTGGAAGTAATCGAGCTTTCGGAAATCTCCGGAGAGGAGATTGAAAGGCTCGATGCGCGCTTCAAACCGCAGGCCGAATGGCCGGAGTGGTTGAAACGGAAAAATGGGGTTTAGGAGAAATACACCCCGGTTAAAAATTCTCCTACTTTTTGAGCTCGTCAACAAACATTCGTTGGCGAGCTCATTGGTAAAAAGTTTTGCCATAGTAATTTCGGTCTAATGGTAATTTAAGCAGTCTGTTTTAGCTGTTTTGTGATACCCTGTATGGATAGAAGTTTAATTAACTAAATACTATGCGTAAAAAAAGTGTCCAGAGTGTGGAAAATCAAGGGTAAAGAAGAATGGAAAGAGAAGAAATATACAACACTATAGATGTAATGATTGTGATGCCCAATTTCAGAATGTAAGGAAAACACAAAGATCAGATCAAAAGATTTGGAAGGATCATATTTGGAAAAGACAGACTGTTAGTAATCTAACAGAGACATATGGTAAAAGTGAGAAAACAATACGACAGATTCTTGACCGTGTAGAGACACAACCTAGTATACCCATATCACCACAAAAAATTGTTGGTGTTTTTGATGCTACACATCTAGGTGGGGAAATCCTTCTAACCGCCAGAGAACCAAACAAAGGAATCAATTTGGGATGGGCATGGATACCAACTGAAACCAAAGAGAATTATGAACTATTGCGTAAAGATATTGAATCCAGAGAACATACCTTCGTAGGAGTCGTTTTAGATGGCAGAACAGGCATATCAAGGGTTTTTGAGGATATGCCGGTACAAATATGTCAGTTCCATCAACTACAAATCATTAGAAGAAAATTAACACTAAGACCTGAAACTGAAGCAGGTAAAGAACTCTTACACATTGGACTTTCAATATCAAAGAAAACAGAGACAATTCTTACAAAAGAAGTAGATGAATGGTTTAGAAAATATGGAGTATTTGTAAATGAAAAGACATATACCATTGGTACCAAAAGATGGAGTATTTGTAAATGAAAAGACATATACCATTGGTACCAAAAGATGGAGGTATACACATAGAAGGATGAGATCTGCTTACAACAGCCTCAAAAAGAATTTACCATTTTTATATACATATCAAAAATACCCTGAACTTAATATTCCAAATACCACAAACTCACTTGATGGATATTGGAGTAGATTGAAAAATTTATTGAGCGCACACAGAGGAAAAAGTAAAGAGAGAATCAGAAAGATAGCTACAGAGATTCTAAGGAAACAGACTGCTTAAATTACCATTAGACCGAAATCGCGAGCCGGAGCCGTGTCAGACGGTCGTGGTCTGCTTGAAGCAGGCACGCGAGGGAGGTTACATCCTCCTCACCGCCTACATCGGCCATCGGACCCCGGCCGAACCGTGGGATACAGAGTGGGCAACCGATCAATCGGTGCCGTTCTGGAACACTCATGCTCTCATCTGGGGGCATGAGCAAACATTGCCGGGGACGGAAACGAAAAATTGTCCTTGGTGAATGTTAAGCGCCCCGCTTGGCGCAAAGATTTGGTTAACCGGTGAACATATGCGGATGTTTGCCTAAACACCAGCACTTTGTCGTGGTTGACTTGGTGCTGGGCTTTCTTGAGTTCATCATTCAAGCTTGTGTGTGCAAGAAAACGAATGGTGGGCTCATAGAGTTCATTCCTTAAGGTGTTTATGGCACCGGAAAGGACGCGTGAATGTCTTAAAAATTCTTGAGGCGATTGAGTTCGTCTCAAATCGGCACGCCGGACAGGTCCGTCCCGGCGGTGAGTCGCAACTGGCGCATGTACTCCGTGTCGCCAAAGCGGTGGTGGGGTACGCGGAGGAACGGCACCCCGGCGAAGCGGACCAAGCCGACACTCTCGTCATGTCGGCAATCCTCCACGATGTGCTGGAGGACACATCGGCGACGGACAGCGAACTCGCCGAAAGGTTTGGTGGCGAGGTCGCCAGGACGGTTCGCGCGCTCTCGCATGTTTGCGAGGACGAACCGGATGAGGATTACCTCGCCCGGGTGGCGTGGGGCGGGACGGTCGCGATTGTTGTCAAGCGATTTGACCGCTTAGATAATTTTCGCGGACTTGCTAACATGTCGGCGGATTTCCGCGAGCGCAAGCTCAAGGAGATTCGCGCGGCGCTTCCGGTCTGGCGCGAGATTGATCGGGAAGGAGCAATGGAGATTGAGAAGGAGGTAAACAAATATGAATGACAGACCTCTGTCGGAGCTCCGTCTTCGGGCAGTTTTCGTTCTTCGCCTATCTGATGAAGTCCGCATTTGATCTTGCCCTGATTCGCCGTGTGACCATGGCGAGGAAGTTTTCGAACAGGTTGTCGCATTATAGCAGTGACCAAAATAGAAAGGAAATATGAAAAAGAAAATCCCCAACCGGCGCATCAAGGTCAAAGGTCATACTCTGGAGGTTGTCACCCCGGAGCATCCTTTTTCCGATGCCACGCCGGAGGAGCGGGCAAAAGAGCAAGCAGAAATGCTTGCACACGGCGGGATTCACCCCGCTTGGTTCTCGGTTACGGCCGAGGATGTCCAAAAAGAGCTGGACAAGGATAAGCTCAATTAGCAGTACGCATGCCGCAACATGCCATATCAACCAGACAAGCATTGCGGAGCTTGTCTATCTTATTAACCCCGCAACTGTTTTGTGGGGTTATAGGATTTCAATACAGAAACACAAAAGGCGAGATGAGAATCGCCAGAAAGGAACGGATGAAAACAGAAATCCTGGCGCTGGTCCAAAAGATCGGAGCCATTACGAAGGAAGTGCTGGTCTCCCACATCGGGCGCGGTGATGTCGTGAAAGCGACATGGCTTGCGCTCGTTAGTGGTCGGCCGACGTTCTTCCTCGGTGCTCCTGGTATCGATAAAACTGGGACTGTTCAAGCTATGGCGCGAAAAGTCGGCGGGTGCGTCTTTTATGACGCCCTCATGCCGATGGTCGTGTCGGCCGAACAGCTCCTCGTGGAGAGCACCTCCATTGAGGAGACGGCCACCAGCAATGGTGGCAAGTCCATCCGCACGACCGATACTCTCGGTCGGGCGGCTAACGCTCACGTCCTTTTCGCGGATGAGATATGGAAAGCGGAACCTCGTGTTTTGCAGACCATGCTCGACCTTGCGAAGGGTGATGGCGTTCGACACGAAGGACAGCAAGTCAAGACGCCTTTACTGGCGTTTCTGGCTGCGTCCAACGAGTTGCCCGATCCTGAAGGAAACCTCAGCGCGGCATGGTCTCGTATGACCATTCGCGTCAAGGTGAATCCTTTGGATCGAGCCGGCAAGGGCGCGCTTGTAAAAGCTCGTCTGAATCGTGCTCGGGCAACGACCAGTGGTAACACTGTGCCAGTCGAGCTCGCGCTCACAGACATTGAAACGCTTCGCAAGGAGCGTATCAGTGTGGAGATTCCGCAGGAAATCGTTGATACTGTCCTGGATATTTATCAGGAGTTGGTCAATGACAAACCTGCTGGCGATTTCCAGTGGGCATGGGACGACGACCGAAGGTTCGGTCGAGTGTTCGATGTCATGCAGGCCAATGCTCTGCTTTCTGGCAGGGACAAGGTCTGCAAACAGGACATCGCAGTCCTGGAGTGGTTGCTGTGGGACACACCGGAGCAAATCGCGGCCGTCAAAGCCAAGATAGCTTCATATGTCCGCACGCCACATACGGACGCTCAGGAACTGGTTGACTCTCTGCTCTCACCGAGTGGAGTAGTCAATGTGGTTTTGGGCGGCAACCGAGGCAAGGGGGTGGAAGCTCTGACCCAGTGCGAAAGCGCCGGGACGGAGTTGACGCGCCTTATCGGTCAGGCGACCGACGACGCCATGCGTCAGGCCATCACCGCGCTCGGCCAGCAGGTTGAGACGGTGAAAGCCGATGTCATCGGCGTAGTGACTGGCGTTGTTCGGCGGTAGACGGAAAACCACAGCACCTTGCCGTATGGCTAAGCACAGGGTATGCAAGGTGCTGGGTAAACCGGCGGTTCGTGATTCGTTTAGCAAACCGCCAAAACAAAGCCGGGGCGATTATATCAAACCGGCGGAAAGGAAAAGATGGAACCGAAAAAGGTAAAGCCGCTCTCGCGGCAAGATGTCATGCATCTTGCGGTGACTGATGCGGATGCCTTCACGGCACTCCGCTTCCTCCGTCACCGCGAGACCACGCCTTCAATCCCGGATCTGGAGGAAAAGGGACAGGAGTCCTTGCCGGGGATTGAAGGATCGCTCCTTGACCTCTACCACTCACTGTGGGCGCCAGAGCCCGTGGTGAAGGAAGAGGTGCCGGCCGACCGTCGGTATTGGCATAAACTTCTGGGTGAGACGATGAAGTCGTCACAGTTCCAGGAGTTACACGCGCAGACCGAGCTTCGGGAGCTCCAGTCCGTTCTAGGTACCGTGGCAATGGGCGAAAGCGTCATTGCTCTGGTGCCAAAGGAGGACAAGGAGAAGTTCAAAAAAGTGCAAAAGGCACAGGAGCAGGCCGATGAGGCAAATGAGCAAGCGCAAGGGCTTCAAGCTCAAGCGGATGCTCTGCAAAACGCAGCAGATGATGCTGCGGCCGAGGCAAACGGACAAGGTCAGGGTCAAGGCGAAGGAAAACCGTCGGATGGAAAGTCTGATGGCCAACCCCAGTCTGGTTCTGGCCGAGGGCAGATGTCTCCTGCACAAGCTAAGGCAATTGCCGACGAACTTGCCAAGCAGGCAGGCGAGGCGAAAGCTAAGGCTCAATCTGCTCAAAGTGCAGCCGATGAAGCCAAACTTCAAGCCGAAATTGCGGCAGAGGAATTGCTCGGTAAGCCGGGAAGCAAGGAAGCGGATGAAAAACTCCGTGAACTTGTTCGCATCGGTATGCAGGCAGTCAAGGATGCCCACACAAAGGTCGAGGAAGTTTCCAAGACCATTGAAGCATGGGGACTTGAAGAAGGTGAATTGAGCCGCAAGGGCATTCCCGAAACGCTCGGGATGCTTGAGAGACTCAAGCGCAGTGAAGCGCTCAAAAAGTTCGCCTCGATTCTTGGTCGCATCAGGATGATTGCGGCCAGGAAGGCTCGTTCCAAGATCGCCGGTGAAGGCGTGAAGATTGCTACCGTGGAAACGGGACGCGATCTGAAACGCGCACAGCGGTCGGAGATCGTCGCCCTGACGAATCCATCTCTTCGTGTCAAAGCGTTAACTCGCTGGACACGCGGAGAGTTGCGACTGTCAGGACAAAAGACCAAGGCAAAACTTGGCCACGGTCCCGTGATCGTCTGTGAAGATGGTTCCGGTTCCATGGATGGAGCAAAACAGCAGTGGGCAAAAGCGGTAGTTCTATCGCTCGCTCATTATGCCAAGCTCCAGAAGCGTTCGTTCGGTTGGATACTCTTTGACGCGGTGGTTCACCGTTCAATTGCGTATCCTGCCGGGAATGTTTCTCCCGAGCAAATGCTCGAGTTGGTCGAAGCGCGTGCCGGAGGTGGTACAGACTTCGAGAAGCCACTGCGTAAGGCGCTAGAGATGGTGAAGCAAGCCGGCCTCAAAAAGGCTGACATCTGTTTCATTACTGATGGTGAGTGCGCAGTGAGCAACGAGTTCCTTCAGGAATTCAAGGTGGCCAAGAAGGCGCTTGAGATCAATGTGTTCACGGTTCTCTGTGACACTGGCTCAAGCTCCAACGCGGCTATTCAAGAGTTCTCAGACAGGATCGAAAAAGCTTCGACATTCACGGCGGAAGAAGCCGAAGCAAAGTTATTCCGTCACCTCTAGGAAAGAGGCATGCCCCACTTGGCATGAATGTTCTTTGGTTAACAGATAAGGAGATGTGGCTCCTTATCACAACAATTTCAGCACTGCCTTGGTCGGTGGTGCTGAACTTTATTGAGTCGATGATCCTCGCATACGCGAGACAAATCGTCGGCTCATAGAGTTAAACCTTCGGAAAATAGGAGATCGAAACAATGACGGAAAACGAAAATAAAGAAATCATTGTTACTCTCCTCGTCCAAGAGGGTAACAAGCCGGGTCAGCCGATCGGCTCGTACACCGTCGGGAAGCGGATGCACCATCTGGTGTTTCTGCCGAGCAACGCGCCGGTCGGCAAGGAGGTACGCGTCCGGCTGGTGGATACCGGCCGGAAGGACATCCGCGGTAACGCACTTTACCGCGGAGTGCCGGTTCAGATTGAGTACTCGAACCGGTGGAAAGACAATGGCGACGGCACTGGGAGCAAGGTGACCATCGCCAAAAATTGGCTCCTCCAAGAGTGGGAGGAGGGCGAGTGTGAAAAGAAAGAACTCGTCGCGAATTCGCCTCGGCCGGACAGGGCAACCAAAATTGTCCGGCATAAGGTTGACTTTGGCACATCGCTGGCAACGGCGACCGTGCTGGAGGAAACCGTAGTTTCCACTCCGCTCATGGATGAGCGAGTGGGCAACACCCAGCCCGGAGGGTTGATCTGGGTAGAGATCGGGAAAAGCGAAGTGGTGGAGAAATCGGACCTCTTCGCGATCTTCCGGCTCTGCGAGGTAAACAGCCAGCTCCGCCACTTTAGAGCTGGCGAACCGCTCCGATTAGTTTGGGGCGATGACTGGTCCTTCCAGGTCGGAGTTTTATTCACCAGAGTAGGTTCAGAGGCAGGCGCCAATGAATCTTTCAAATGGAGGGAGCTACCGGCGTGGGTACAGGCCCAGTTCCAGGCCGACTGGCCGATCTGCTCATGCGGTCGCGAGCGCGTCGTCTTGGCACAAGGACTGAAAACGGATGAATATCCGAAGTGTTCCAAGTGCCGGAGTGAAGCGCATTGCGATCGTTGTAATAAGGCTGGTTCGATTGAGAGGCTGAGTTTCCTCTCCGGTCGCCTCGTCTGTCAAAGCTGTCTGCCATACGAAAAAGCGGATCAGCTTATCAGCCAGCAATGCACCCCAGCCCACAAGGCAAAGGTCATTGCTGATGCGGAGAAACTTCTCCTCGGGCAAGCGATGCCTGCGGAGCTCGGCTTCCTTGTTCTCAAATCCGGTCTCGGGCATGTTGCCGAGGGTTGGAATAAGGAACAGATTCTCAATCGGTGGAAGGGGTACCAATGGTACTACCTCACTGACGAAGGGATCTACGGGAGCAAGTTTTCTCCGGCTACGCTTCAGATCTTCCGATTCATTAGTCAGGCAACTGGCAACGGATTGGTGGAGATGGTGGCATGGCTCGCGGGCGGACAGAAAGTTGATCCGAGCCGAGACTTTTTCACCAAGACGCAAGTCAAAGGTGAGAACGGTGTCGCGCTCCCACAGATTGAGGATGTTATCCAAAAGTTTGTGGCGGGTAGCGCGGTCCTGGCGGATCGGCTTCGCGGGTCGGAGAAGAGCCGCCTTGAGATGCTTGACGCCGTGAAAAGCGTTGAGTTGCTTCGGGGTGATGATTTCCGGTCCGGCTCATTCCGTGAGATTCAAACCCTCATGGAGGCGGAGGCGCAAGAGTACGACCTGGTGATCCAAAAGGTCGCCGAGCTCAAAGCTCTGAAACCGCCACCGCCGCCGCCACCATCCTATACTCCAAGAAGTGAAAGAAGGCGACGAACTCGCTCGGATAACACCGATTGGGATGCGGTTCGCCAACATTCAGGAGATGGAGGAAAGGCTGGCTTTACGATCGGGGAGATGTTTCCTGATTTGACAGCAGGACAGTAGTTCCTTACTTTTCCACGTTTTTATCCAAAACATGGCACACGCTGTAAAGTGTGACAAGTTCTTTGGTTAACAGGTGAGCAGTTACAGCTGTTCATTAAAGCAATTTTCCAGGAGTGGTTTCTTGGATGACTTTCTGGGGATTTCAAAGCAAATCTCCATTTTATTGAGCTCGTAATAGTAGAGGATTATGAGTTCATAGAGTATAATTACATCATCGACATTAACAAAGTCCCCATAATGCTATGGGTTAGATGACGGAATCAGATCAGGAAAAAGTGTGAGTAAGATCGTTTCAGAACGCGCAAGCGGGAAGAAACGCAAATCTCTCTCCTCTAAACACGATTTCTTGGCCTGTCTATCCAGTCATTCTGGCCCGTGGCATCATGGGGATTTTTTCGTACAAAAATAATGTGAATCATTTATTCAGTTCGTACTTCCATCCAGGCTGCCATTTCCATAGCGCAGGTATGATTTCCTCCAATGGAATACCATTTATCAAATTCTCTAATGCATACTGAGTCGCGCGATGACCAATGATCATTACCCTTCTATTGTCGAATCTCTTCACCAAATATTCAAGAAACGACCTCATCCTTTCCGTAGTCTGCTCATAACTCTCGCCGTTCGTAAATGGAACATAAATTCTGTTCAATTTTTCTGAATCTACTATTTCACTCGGCTTCTGGGTCATGTCGCCATAGTCGCATTCGCGCAACCTTGCATCCCTAATGATTTGAAACCTATTTCCGAATGCAATTTCAGCGCTCTGATATGAACGTTGCAAATCTGAACACATGATCGCTTCGAATTGGTCATCCTTATAGCGCTCACCCATCTCTTTAGATTGTCTGATTCCCAACGGCGATAAAGCAACATCAAAATGCCCTGATGATAGATGCTGTTCATTATCAAATGTAGTGCCGTGAGCTTCGAATACTATTGTGACCATATTATTATCTAATTTTTTATCCAGTCTAGATCCATCTCCTTATCGATTTTCCACCAACACCACCATCTACCGATGAAGGTGATCCGTAATTTGCTTGTTCGACTATTAAGCTCACCTATTTTTTTCTGAAAATAACTGAGCTTTGTCTGGTCTATAGATGTCATGTTGGTCACAGCAACCTTGATCTCATTATAAACATCGAGATATTTATTTCCAAGCTCCATGTGAGCTGAAATCGTTTGATCTGCCTTTTCCTTATTCGTCGCAAGTGTAGATGTTAATGCGAGTGAAGAGAACAAAAATCCTGCAACAGATGCGATCCTTTGAACGAGAATCGGGAAGTCAAAGAGCAACACGAGAAGCGATGTGACAAGAGGCACTACAATAAAACAAGCGAGCGTAAGACCATAGCCATCGGCTGTTTTCATGTGCCCTTTGAAAGACCACGCTGTCTCCTCGGCCATCTGGTATAGAAGTTGTTGTGATGTTAGTGACATTTTAATTTCCAAATTTATCACCGAATACAGTCTTCCAACCCGCTATTGGAGTTAGAAGACCCATTGTTTGTAGTGATGACTTTGCGCGGTCAAGGATTGCAAGAGATGCCTGTCGATCCTGTGGGGTCAGGTAAGTGTCTACAAATCCACCAAATCCTGATATTTCCGCAAGTGAATTTTCAAGGTAAGGTCTGGCATTGTTGAAGAAGTAACGTAGACCCCCTGACATTGAAGTAATCGACGAGGGATGATAATGAAAAATATACCAAGCTACAGTCTCCAAGTGGTATGATCTGATCCGGTCAGCATTCTTCTCTCTGTTCCAGTATTTGAGAAGCTTGATGATGCTCTTTAATTTCTTATTGTGCTTTTCATGTAACCTAGTGGAAATTGCGGCGTCAATTTTTGGGTTTGTCTTCAGCCAGCCAGGGCTACCATTCCCAAGCGGAATATAATAAAAATCTTGTTGTGTGACATCGTTGGGTTTGATATGGAAGCACGGCACGATATCGATACCAAGGTTATATGACATGAGCTTCACGTTGATGGCCTGCTCGTTTTTCGTGATTTTAGAATCCGCATGTGACTGCGCAAGCGCTTTTTGAAAAGCATCGAGCACGGAATGCGAGTTCAGCAGATTGTCGTATCCGAGATGCGCATGGACAGGACTATTTTTCCCTTCAGCGTTCCCACGAACGTAATGCGTTGTATTTATTCCGATCGGAATAAGGCCAGTGCCGTCTAAGACAAGCATGACGTCGATGTCATCGAGAGGATGAAGCTTCGTACCTCGAGCATATGATCCACTCAAAAAATCTCCGTCGACCAGCCATGGAAAAGTCGAGTCTGTATATCGTCTATTATTGAGGAGATTGCGTATATATGTGTGACTCGTAGATCCCTGAGAGACATGGGTTTGGGCTAGGTTAATTTCTTTATCCAGGAATTCTTGTAGTTTTGTCTCCATCATTTTGTATAAAATTAATTTGCATTAGCAGTAAGCCATTCCCAGAGAGGAATAAATTGTACAGTTTTTCCGTCTTTCTTCACTTCTCTTTTTTCATTCCAAGTAAGCACGGTCAGTTTTGTGACATTCAATTCCTCGCCCGCTTCGGTCAAAGCTTTTACTTCCCTCTCCTCAACATCCGAACTGGTTGAATCGTAAGAGACCTGTATGAGTTCCGTCACTTCATACCCCTTTTTAATAACAAAATCTATCTCTCGATCGTTGCGAGTTTTATGATAGAACAATTCGCGGTTTGGCTGACTGCCTCTTTTGACGAGTTCCATAAAGACGAGGTTCTCCATGAGCTTACCGCTATTCGGCGAGTGTTGAACAGCTTTAGCGGTTACGAATCCATTGTCGACAACATATGTTTTTTTCGGAGACCGCAATCGCATGCCGGCTTTCGTCGAGTGACGCTTCAAGGAAAAAATCAGATACGCCTCAGTAAGATAGCCGAGGTAATTTTCCAATGTAACCTCGCTCTTGAATTTGAGCATATCGGCGAGTTTTTTTGGACCATACTGATTGGAGACGTTGTTTATCAAATATGATCCTAGGCCGTCTATCTGTTCGGAAAAGCGAACCTTATGGCGCTTCACTACATCCTTGAACAGGACCGCATCGAAGAGCACATCGAGATATCCGCGTAGATCAATGCCCTTAGTTACGACTTCTGGATACCCACCGTTCGTCATATATTGCTGTAGGTATCCAAGGAGTTTCGCTTTCTCGTCAGGCACCAAAAGTTTGTCCGATGAAACCTCGTACTGTTTGGCCTTCAAAACTTCCATAAAACTAAACGGCAATATTTCTATGGGAATATGTCTGCCTGTTAGATGTGTAGCAAGTTCTTTTGAAAGGAGACTGGCGTTCGATCCTGTCAGCACCAGATTGTATCCCGCTCGATGCAGACGATTGACGAAGAGTTCCCACCTTGGAAGATTTTGTATTTCATCAAAAAGAATATATTTTGTGTCTCCATACGCAAGCTTCAGTTCGGTCATGAGCTCATCAAGGTCAATTTTTTCTTCTCCTGGAAGCGACTCATCGTCAAAATTAAAGTAGGCGAATTCCTTGCCCTTGAGGAGCATCAATGCAAAGACGGATTTACCCGCGCGACGAGGACCAAGAATGACTTTTATAAGGTCTGAAGCGATCCATTTCTGGACATCTTTCTCTTTGGTTCTCTCTATGTAAGGAAGCGATAAAAGTCGCTCTTTGTCATCTCTTTGCTTGGAAACTGTGGCTTTTAGCATAGTATTTATGTTGTACTATGCTTATTACCCCTTTTTAGCATAGTACAGATAGTTTACTATGCACCCCTTAAGAAGTCAAGGGCGCTCTACTTCCCCGCAAAAGGCTGGTGGCAAGTACCCCATATACTAGACACAGTTGTTCGGATAGATTGAATGGTAAATA
>ERZ1292623.2606-Hain-H51-01um-R1-2606-length-15950-cov-5_pt1 | contig 15950 bp, 14 predicted proteins | sample MGYA00564398_ERZ1292623 | MGnify/ENA primary metagenome ERZ1292623 (study PRJEB36523, sample SAMEA6512633) | groundwater metagenome | collected 2019-01-07 | study: AquaDiva: Metagenomics assemblies of 32 groundwater samples | reverse complement strand
ATCTTATCCTTGGTGGTCTTGACATCAAACACCAAGAACGGAACTTTGTCCTTTTGGTCATTGGCACTGCCTTCAGTGGCAATAATGGTACCGGCTACCGGACTGGTGGAATTCTTGGACACCTGAACCGTAGCGGAATCCGCCAACGAGTTAGCGCCAACGGTTACCGTCCGGCGATCAAGCGCCGTGGTCGGACCGGTCTGGCTTAGACCAGCGCCATCCACTCCGCGCACTCCGGCAGCCGGAATAAGCAGACCATAATAAACGACCGCATCGTAACTAGAGTCAATGGAAGTTTGAGCGTCCAAGGCCAAAGTCAAAACTTTGGTGGAATCCTTAGGCACGATGAAGTTGAAGCCAGCCAAGGTGATGTAGTAAACGGTGCCATCCTTGACCACGGTGCTGGAATTCAGAAGAGACTCGGCCAAGACTGTGTCGCCATCCAGCACATAAATCTTACTGAACAGTTTGTTGTAGAAGATGGTGCTCGTCGCCAAATCAACCTTAATTCTCTGAACAGCAATGTCGGAAAGTTTGGCTTCAAGCTTGAGGCCCAAAACCGGTACCTTGACATCGCCTTCACGAACAGTTAGACCAGAGCCGGGAGTCGGGTTGGCCGTGACGGTGATAGAACCTTCCACACCCGGGGTGGTAATTCCGGTAGTCGTGGTTGTGGTTACTGTAGTCGCACATGAAGTACCGGTGGTCGGGCTAAAGCCAACCGCCGAAGTACAACCGGCGGGCAGAGTCGTCCCCGGAGTGGTAACTGGAGTAGCCGGAGTAGCCGGGGTCATGGCCGCGACGAACGCTCTGGTTTTCGGCCCAAAGTACCCGACAGACGGGGTAATGCCGTTGTCCTTCTGATAAATCACCACGGCCGCTTTAGTCAAAGCGCCAAAGTAACCGGTCGGAGCGGCGATGTTCAAGTCGCCAGCGTCAATCAACATTTGCTGGAGAGCTGACACATCCGCACCCTTGGAACCTACGGTCAAATCGCGAGTAAAGGTAACAGAAGCAGCCGGAGCAGCCGCGCCCCCTAACTGGGCCAGCATGGCTTGCAATGACTGGATTTGCGCTTGCAGTTCTTGGATGGTAGCAGTTTGAGCACTGGCGACAGATACGCCAGCCACCGCCACGATTGCCAATACGGCAAGCACTAACGAAAATTTCTTTAACATAAATTGAATAGTAATTGTTTATAAACTAACTGATAATCTTTTAATGATTGGTTTCCTTCTCCTTGCATTGCAGCGAAGATGAAGAAAAGAATTTGTGCATAGTCATTTGGTATCGACTTCCAAATAACTATGAACGAAATTGCTAATTTTATTTTTATCAATCTTTTAACTTATTTAAATCGGGAATTCCCTCGATTCAAATTTTTTTGCTTCAAAAAATTAAACGACCAATTAATGAAGCTTAAGTCAAAAGAGTTAATAACTAAGAATTGTCAAAGGACTGTCGTCCATCTAGATCCAGCTAAACAATCGTTCCACCAATTATATTACCACTAGCTGCTAGCTGCAAAATATATGTGTGGATAACTGGTTAAATAGAGATAAAGACAAAGATCTTTTTTTACATTTCTTGGCCAATTTAAACCCGCTTTTAACAAGACGAAAATGGCCAATTAAAGGGTCCTTTTTTATCACTCTATTTTACATTGGTAATTGTACTCCAAACAGCCATAAGAGTCAACCCCGTAGTGAGTTTTGGCATTGCCTGCCAAAGGCAGGCGCGCTGGAAGCGCGATGCCAAAATCTACTACTGGGTCAACCCCACTAGAAGCAGGCTGCTCCGCCAGCTGGCGGACGGCTGCCCGTCTGTATCGAACGGCACGTTCGGGCGGGTAGTCGTCCCGCCTAAAGGCGGTTCCATAGGTTAAACCTATGGAACTATACTAGGATGTACTTACTCCACCGCCGCTCCCCGTGCTTATGAAGAAGACCTTTTTCCACCAAAGCAGCTAATTCTCTTTGGATGGTTTTCAAACTGTAGCCCGAGACGGCGGCTGCAATTTCGTTAATGCTCATCCAGCCCTTGTCTTTTATGAATAAGACAATTTGATCTTGGCGAGATTCCTTTTTAGATAAATGGCTATCTGCTTTAAGGACATGTCGTATATTGTCCTTTATTGTGTCCTTTTGTCCTTTATAAAGATCGCCGGGTTTGTTCTCTGAATATTTATTCAGGTAAGTTTGGCGGGCAGTAGATCGTAGAGAAGGAATCAAATTCAAGGATGGGGGGACTGGTTCTCTCGTTTCTGAAGATGATAACCCGTGAAGAATGGTCTGCTCGTCAATTTTATAGTTATCCAAAGGATGATTAGCGCCTTTTTTCTGTACCAATTCATTCAAAGATAGATACTCATTTTTGAGAATGTCAAAATTCATTCGCGACACGGATCCCCCTACTCCACCAACTTCAAGTAAGGCCACCAATTCATTAATAGACAAAATAATTTTGTCATAATCAGCAATATCACGAAGAGATAAATCCTTTAGAATAACACTGTCCGAAATAAGCGTTAAGGACTTGTCTCTCAATCGCCATTTTAGGGGTTCATTGTCTGAGAGAAAATCTGTTATGGCGTAAACAGCTGAAGCTAGTTTTTCACTCTTTAGAGATAAATATTTATGCGCATTGTCTTTTATATTCTGTTCCATAGTTAAGGACTTTTATTTCTTGTGTCTTTTTTATAAGTCTATTTTGTCCTTTATTAGTATTGGTTGTCTTATATTATATATCGGTCAATATTATTTGTCTATAATAAAGACACTTTTATAAGCTAAGAGACTTTTGTCAACCCCGTTAGAAGCAGGCCGCCCCTAAGGCGGCAGTAGCCGTCCCGCCCGAAGCGGGAGGGCGGCTTCTAATGGGGTCAATTTGCAAGTTAATCACAAGTTAGATACCGAGGCCAGACATTGTTGTCCAGCGCTTGACCATAAACATTTCTTTTGTGCTGGATATATTGTTATAATAGAAAGGATTTATTAATTTATTGGTGATTTTTATTTAATGGCACGCAAAAAAGACCGCCGGAGAAATTCGTTTAACAGTGACGGGGAAAGATTTAGCCGATTCAATTTTATATCAGCCATTAAAGAAGAAACCAAACACGGGATCATGGCGATCATTTGTGCCGCCCTGTTTGTTTTCTTTTTATTAGCCGGCCTTGATGTGGCTGGCAAAGCCGGACAATTTACCTATCGTATCCTGCATGATTTATTTGGAGCCGGGTATTATTTAGTCCCTCTCATTTTTCTGCTTTTAGGCATTTCATTTATTCGTTCCATTCGCCCCAATTTTTTACTGATCAGATTAATCGGAGGGTTGATCCTATTCTTATCGGCTCTAGGAATAATCAGTCTGACTTTTGACGCTCAGGCCGGCGGGATGGTGGGCACCTTAGTGGCCAAGCCGGTACTTAGTTTTTTTGATTTTTATTTTAGTCTAATTTTCTTTTCCGCTCTAATCCTTATCTCCAGTCTAATCACTCTAGACACACACCTAACGCTGGAGAGGAGACTTTTTGGTTATACTTTTGGTCAAAAAGAAGATAATCTCTTAAACACCGAGGAGGAAGCGGAGATAGATAATGCCACTCGGGCCATTGAGGAAGCTAAAGCGGATGACGCCAAACCAGTTAAAGAAACAGAGCCAGAGCCTATCATCACCAAAGATCGAAGTGAGGATGGCTTCTTTAGTGGTTTAATTAATTTTGGTCGGCGCGGAGGAACCGACGAATATATCCCTCCACCTCTATCTCTTTTGGAGCGTGACAGTGGCAAACCGGGTGTTGGTGATATCAAATCCAATTCCAACATCATTAAACGGACACTGCAGAACTTCGGCATCAATGTGGAGATGGATGAAATCACGATCGGTCCTTCAGTGACCCGTTATGCCCTAAAGCCGGCGGAGGGAGTTAAACTGTCTCGGATCGTCGCTTTGCAAAATGATTTATCGCTCGCTTTAGCCGCTCATCCTTTGCGCATTGAAGCGCCGATTCCGGGCAAATCTTTGGTCGGGATTGAAATTCCCAACAAAATAAAATCTCTGGTCGGTCTAGCCTCCATGATTGGAACTAAAGAATTTGCCGAGTCTATTCACCCGCTTTATGTCTCCCTGGGACGAGGCATCTCTGGCGCCCCGCATTTTTCCAATCTAAGTAAGGCTCCCCATATGCTTTTGGCTGGGGCCACCGGCTCGGGCAAGTCGGTTACCATCCATACCATCATCACCTCGCTTCTTTACCGTAACTCACCAGACCGCCTGCGCTTTATTATGATTGATCCTAAACGGGTGGAGTTAACACTTTATAACCACATTCCTCATCTGCTTACCCCGGTTATTACCGATGCCAAAAAAACCATCCTTGCCCTGCGCTGGGCCGCTAAAGAAATGGACCGGCGCTATGATATTCTGGAAGCTAATGCTGTACGCGATATTGATTCCTATCATAAGAACATTCTAGCCAAAGAGTTGGCTAAGTGGGACAAGGCCACAGCCGAGGAGCGGAGAGAGATTGCTGAAGTGGAAAGAATGCCTTATATCGTCATTGTCATTGATGAATTAGCCGATATTATGACCGCCTACCCCCGAGAGCTTGAGGCCGCCATCGTCCGCTTGGCTCAAATGTCGCGCGCCGTCGGCATTCATTTAATCTTGTCTACCCAACGACCGTCAGTAGAGGTTATTACCGGTTTGATTAAAGCCAATATCCCATCTCGCATTGCCTTGCAGGTAGCTTCACAAATAGACTCGCGCACTATTTTAGATATGGCCGGAGCGGAAAAACTTTTGGGCGGCGGCGACATGCTCTATATTTCCGGCGAGATGTCCAGGCCGATCCGTATTCAGTCGGCCTTCATCACGGAAAATGAAGTCAAGAAAGTGGTAGAATATTTGGCCGCTAATTATGGAGACTCGGTGGTGCCAGCCGATATCAACTTCACCAATGAAGAGAGAAGTAACACTCTTTTTTCCTCGGCTTTGGACAACGGAAATAGTGATGATGACGAGTTATATGAAGAAGCGCGAGCCGCCGTGATAACCGCCGGCAAGGCTTCGGCTTCATACTTACAAAGAAAATTGAGGGTTGGCTATGCGCGAGCCGCTCGTCTCCTAGATAGACTGGAAGAACACGGGGTCATTGGTCCGGGCGAGGGCGCTAAACCCAGAGAGGTCTACGGTCACACCAGTGCTGACATTCCTGACGAAAATAACGGCGTCAACAATTTTTGAGATAAACATACTAATCAACGAATAATGCGAATGAAACGAATTCACCCTCCTAAGTTTTTGCTAACGCAAAAATTTTGGCGGGTAAATACGAATGAGCACGGAACAGAATTAGCTGGGCATTTATTCGTCCGCCGCGGCGGATTCGTAGATTAGTATAATTCGTATATTCGTATATTTAATTAAATCATGACCAACGAAAAAAGATCTGTTGTCACCTGGATGATAGCCCTGTTCATTACCGGCTTGGTGGTTTTTTACGGTTATTTTGAGGCGCGTAATTTTATCCTGGGGCCTAGTTTAACGATTAACTCTCCCCAAAACGGCCAAACCACGGACGACTCTTTGGTGGAAATCACTGGTCAAGCAAAACGCATTGCCAGAATTTATTTGAATGACCGGCAGATTTTTACCCGTGCCGATGGCACTTTTGCCGAGTCTTTGATCCTCTCTGTTGGTTATAATATAATTGAGGTCAAGGCTCTAGACCAGGTCGGTCGGCAGGTCAAAAAAATTATTGAGATAGTTTTAGAGTAGACAAAAAGAAGAGCGAGTTTCTTTGCCTAAGGTTTGACATTTGAGATTTGGAATTTAAATTTATTAGAAAAATAAGGAGCGCAGCGACTAAATTTTTCTTACCCTGTTGAGTAAAAATTGCGAAGCAATTTTATCCGCCCGGGGCAGATTACTCAACAGGGTGATGATTTTTATATTCGCTTCGCTCATTAAAAATCAATCATGATTAAAAAACCCAAGGAAAAAAAGGAGAAAGGGATCGGAGCCGGAATCGAAGACACCATTAGATCCATCCAAAGCCGGTTTGGAGAAGAAGCGATAATGAAGCTGGGAGACAAACCTAAGGTTGGCATCAACGCCATCAGTACCGGTTCGCTCGGGTTAGACATCGCCCTCGGCGTAGGAGGAGTGCCTCGTGGACGCATCATAGAGATCTTTGGTCCGGAATCCTCCGGCAAGACCACTCTCGCTCTGCATATTATCGCCGAAGCCCAGAAAAAGGGAGGTATCTGCGCTTTCATTGATGCCGAGCATGCCTTAGACCCGGACTATTCCAAAAAATTAGGGGTTAAAATTGACGAACTATTGATTTCTCAACCTGATTATGGCGAGCAGGCCCTGGAAATCGCCGAGAGTTTGATCCGCTCCGGCAAGATAGATGTGGTCGCCATTGATTCCGTCGCCGCCCTCACTCCCAAAGATGAAATTGAGGGAGACATTGGTGCCAGCCATATGGGTAAACAAGCCCGCTTAATGTCCCAAGCCTTGCGCAAAATGACCGCCATCGTAGACCGCAGCAAAACTGTCGTTATTTTTATCAATCAATTGCGTATGCAAATCGGCGTGATGTTCGGCAACCCAGAAACTACGCCCGGCGGCAAAGCGCTTAAATTCTATTCTTCGGTTCGGCTAGATGTCCGCCGCATTGCCCAGATTAAAAAGGGTGAAGAGGTAATGGGCGGGCGCGTGCGCGTTAAAGTCGTGAAAAATAAAGTTGCTCCCCCGTTTAAAATGGCGGAGTTTGATTTGCTTTATAACGAAGGCATCTCGCCTGAAGGGGAAATTATTGCCCTGGGCGAAAAGTATGGATTGATTCAAAAATCCGGTGCCAGTTACGCTTATGGCGAAACTAAACTCGGCAAAGGTTATGACGCTACCCGCACCTTCCTCAAAGAAAACCCGAAAGTAAAAAGTGAGTTGATTAAAAAAATCAAAGAGAAAATGGCTGAACCGGTAGAATAGATAAGACCAGAGAGAAGTGGATCAAAAAAAACTCCGACAGGTTGACCTGTCGGAGGGATGACGATTATCTCATCGGGCGCGATGAAAACTTTAGACATTACAGGTATGAGCGAGATGCGTGAAACGAGAGATAACCGCATTATCATCATCAACCCCAAAAGTATTGGGATTGAGGTCCGTATCAAGCACGGTGTACTCGTGAGGGCTAAGTGGGCGTGCCGACTTCACCCTTTGTGAGCGACCTTTTGTGTCCGGCTTCGGCGGCCACAACATGTGCTTCTTCATGAGAATAATCCTCCTACGAGGAGTGTAGATGGAGAGAGCGGGAACGGAAAGAACCCTTTTTTTATTATACCATGTATGAAACAAAAAGCAAACACACGAAAAGAAGCTTGGAAACTGGACTTTTTTTACTGCTTTCGCTAAGATAGGAGGCGTCACCAAAAGTTAAAATTTTTTATGTTAGAATACAACGAAATCAAGCCGCGAAAATGCATTATTATGGCGGGTGAACCTTACGAAGTCATCACTTCCCACGTTTTCCGCAAACAACAGCGCAAGCCGGTTAACGCCACTAAATTGAAGAACTTAATTACCGGAAAGGTGATGGAATATTCTTTCCATCAAAACGAAGCAGCCGAGGAAGCCGAGCTAGATAGCCGCCAGATTAAGTATTTATATGCCAATCGTAACGAACTATGGTTCTGTGAGGAAAAAGACCCTAGCAAACGTTTCAAATTGACGAATGAGGAGGTTGGTGATGATATTAAGTTTGTTAAGCCAAACACGCTCGTAGAACTGGTTTCCTTCCAGGAACGCATTATGGGGGTAAAAGTGCCGATCAAGGTGGAATTGAAAGTTACTGAAGCACCACCGGCCGTCAAAGGTAATACCGCCACCGGAGGAACCAAGATTATCACCCTTGAGACCGGTACTACTGTCAACGCTCCCCTGTTTGTGAATGAAGGAGATGTCGTCAGTATTAATACCGAGACGGGAGAATATGTTGAGAGAGTGAATAAGTAAAAACTAAACAATTCTAGAACACGAAAACCCCTCCAGCGAGGGGTTTTCTCTGCTCCGCGCTGGCTGTTTCGCCTTCGCCTGTGGCAAAAATTCAAAAGGCGAAAACCGGCCAGCCATGGCTTCGCAAGTTTCTAGAATTGTTTATTTTTTACTTATTGGAAGAGAAAGTTAGAGGGAAAAGGACTGCTTCGCAGGATATCTTCCGACTATTCCATAAAAACACCTCAAAATAAGGCTATTTTGCCAAGTTGGCCCTAATACTTGACTTTTTATTGATATAGTAGTATACTTAATAAAGTAAATAAAAGTTTGATATATGGAAAAACCGATACCTTAAGAGGAGGTGAGAATTATGGAATGGTTTCGTTTATTCGGGGCTAACCTGCTTGTCTTTTCATTCTTTTGGCTCATTATTATGTGCGCAACTTGCCAAAAGGATGAGTTTTGGCCAGAGGGAGCGGGTATCATTGGTATCATTCTGGGAATAGTAATCTTTTTTCACTGAATGTAATCCTACCAATCACATCTTCTCCAACCCAAAACCGGACAGACAACATTGAGTCGCTGTCCGGTTTTTTCTTTTTGTATTTGGATTTCCCTAAAAGCTACAAGCTAAAACTAAAAGCTCTTACGAAACGATGTATGGCATCAGGGCCAAGAAACGGGCGCGTTTGATGGCGGTCGCTAGTTTTCTTTGGTGTTTAGCACAAACAATCGAGCGTTTGTGACTCATAATTTTGCCGTGAGTATCAATAAAATTCTTCAGGACCTCCACATCTCTGTAATCAATCTCTTTAATGTTGTTGGTGCAAAAATAGCACTGCTTCTTTGGTAAATTCATATGATAAATTTAATTAGAACGGAATATCGTCCGGATTGATGTCTTCTTCCGGATACTGGATCGTGTCCAACTGTTCAGCGGGCGCTGACTGGGGAGCTTCGGCCGTTACCGGAGCACTATTGCCGCTTGCCGGTCCGCTACCAGCCGGTCCGCCTGGTCCGAATTGGAAATTTTCCACAACGATTTCCGTCCGATACTTTTTCGTTCCATCTTGAGCGTCCCAACTGCGAGTCTGGATTCTCCCTTCTACAAATATACCCCGACCCTTTTTCAAATACTGGCCGATAATCTTCGCCAGTGGGCCAAAAGCGACGCAATTATGATATTGAGTATCTTCTTGCTTCTGTCCGTCTTTGTTCTTCCAGGAGCGCGTGGTGGCCACGGCAAAACTCGTGACTTGTGCCCCGGTGGGCAAGGCTCTCACTTCCGGATCGCGGGTTAAATTCCCATAAACGAACGCCTTGTTAAGATACATCCCATTAGAAATTTATATGCTGATAAAAATCGATTATGTATGTTTATCTTACTACTTTTTCTTCCCAGCTACAATTTGCCCCTTCCGGCCGGCCAGCAGGCAGGTACTTTTTAGATAATTAAGAGTTGGTGGTAGCCAGCAGACCCTCAATTTCTTTATCTATCTCTTCTGAGGTCATCTCTACCCCTTTCTCACCGTCCGCTTCTTTTGGGAGCGTAGGTCGCACTCGCCGACCGATTGGCCGCTTAAGAACCACTGGCCGATCGGCATTTTTTGGCACGCTGACAATTAAAAATCTAATAATGTCGCCATCCCCTGTGAACGTCTCCTTAACGCCCGCAATCGCTGTCGGAGCGGCTGTAAATTTGACGGCACCAAAGTAAGCGTCGCTAAAGGAACTGCGCTTATTATTGATAAATTTGGAGACCGGGTAAGCCAGCGCACGCATCTTTGGGACTATCCGGAAGAGAATTGATCCCTCCTTAGCCACGATGGCGGCCTGGTACATTGTCTCAACCGATTCCTCAACCTTATCTTGAGGAACAAGCGGCGACAGAAGGTAACCTAATTCATAGGTTTTAACCTCTTTCGTCTCTAATGTATCTAATTGGACATCGTTTTCCATCGGGCTATCTTAACAAGGTTTTATCTAAATGTCAAAACTCCGTTTGGCGTTTTGCACGCTGATTTCAGCCATTTTTTGAGCAGGTAAATTCTTGAGTTCCGCTAGCCGGCTCACCACCTCGACTACATAGAGCGGCTCGCATCGCTTCCCGCGATAAGGCACGGGCGCCACAAATGGCGCGTCGGTCTCGGCCAAGATCATATCAAGAGGCGTATTTTTAATCACCTCATCATACTGATTGGCAAAAGTAATGACCCCCGTGAATGACAGGGTGAAACCCATGTCTAACACTTGTTTACCTACTCCCCCATCCCCCGCAAAAAAATGAAAATTGCCGCGCAATTTATCGCCAGCAGTTTTTTTATAGTCATTTAATATTGCTATCGCATCCTCGTAGGCATCCATAGAATCTTTAGTGGAACGGCAATGAATCATCAACGGTTTATCCAACTCCAGCGCTAATTTAATATGCTTTTCAAAAATGGCTTTTTGTTTGGCCTTAATTCTCAATTCATTACTTATCATTCTCGCATAGTCTAGTCCACACTCCCCGATGGCCACCACTTTTGGATTGACCGCTAACTTCTTCACCTCATTCCAATTGGCTTCCGTTAAATCCAACGCGGCTGTGGGATGAAAACCAACGGTCGCCCAAATCCCCTCCTCCTTAGTTTCTGCCTGGAGAACTGCCAGTTTGGAACTGGCTAAATCCGCCCCGACATTAATCAACCAGCAACCTTCGGCCAGCGTACGTTCCAGCACCGCCGGCCAATCATTGGCAAAATCCGGTAAATTTAAGTGACAATGGATGTCAAAAAGTTTAGGAATCATTCTACATTTTATTATTCATTTTGAATTACGAAACTCTTTCTCGGCCTACCTTTTACCGAGCACGGATATAACTGGATACAATATAAGCTCCTCGGCTCGGTAATCCCAAAACTGAATTTTAGGATTACTCTCGCTCTACGTCGCTTATAAATTTTTACTAAAATTTTCCTCGTGCTCGCTGCCCTCCGCGCCTGCCTGCCGGCAGGCAGGCTCCCAAGTCTCGGTAAAAGGTACTCCTCGGGCGAGTTTTGTAATTCAAAGCTATTTAGTCTTTCCGAGCAAACAATGGAGCTAACAGCTCTTTATTTTTAACCACTGCCCTGATTTTTTGAGCGGTACTTGGCATTAAGGGCTCTAAACCAACCGAGATGCGCCACAAAGCGCCGATTAGATAACTAACATGTTCACGCGCCTTAGTTGGATTGTCTTTAAACAGTTTAAATGGTTGAGTATTTTGGATGTATAAGTCGGCTTCTTTAATTTGCGTCCAGACAAAATCTGCCGCTTTATTAATTTCATAATTATCCAAATATTCGCGATATTCTTTAAAGAAATCATCCTTAATCCACTCTTCCACCGATTTTAAATCTTCGGGTTTGGCCTCGGCTTCATAAGCCACATACATTTTAATTACCCGACTGACTAAATTACCTAGGCCGTTAGCTAGATTACCATTATAAGCGTCCTTAAACTTATCCCAGGTAAAATCGCCATCTTCAAACGGCGTAACTTCACGCGCTAGGTAATAACGCAAAGCATCTACCCCGTACTCACCTACCACCTGAAGAGGGTCTACTACATTACCCCGCGATTTACTCATTTTCTGCCCAGCCGAAGTAATAAAGCCATGAATCAAGATCTGTTTAGATGGTTCCAGACCGGCTGACAAGAGCATTGCCTGCCACATAGCCGACTGCTGACGCAGGTTGTCTTTGCCGGCAAATTGAATGGCGGGCCACCACTTACTGAATTTATCCAAATCATCCGGCCAACCGATAGCCGAGACATAGTTAACCAAAGCGTCAAACCAAACATACATCACCTGCCTGCCGGCAGGCAGGCATGATTCCTCTCCCGGCACATCTATCCCCCACGGCATTTTGCTCTTTAAGCGCGAGATACTAAAATCTTCCAACCCGCCAGTCACAAAATTTTTAATTTCATTTAGACGGCTCGCCGGAATAACAAAATTGGCATTGTCATACAGTTCCAATAAGGCTTGTTGATATTTAGAGAAACGAAAAAAATAATTTTCTTCCTCAATAATCTCCAGCTCTGAATTCGGATGCAGTGGGCAGTACCCGTCTACCAATTCCGAATCAGTTTTTTCCAATTCGCAACCGATACAGTATTTGATTTTGTAATTTTTTTTGTAAATATCTCCGGCCTGCTCGCATCGTCGCCAGAATTCTTGCGCCGCTTTGATGTGGTGCTTGTCAGTCGTCCTAATAAAATTGTCAAAACTTAATCCTAATGTATCTTTTAAGGCAATAAAGTGTTTGACATAACGATCAACGTAGTCTAAAACCGGCTCTTTTATTTCAAAGGCCTTCGTATATATTTTTAAACCATGCTCATCAGTTCCCGTGTTAAAAAAAACTTCTCTACCCGAGAGTCTCAAGTAACGGGCGATGATATCTGCCTGGACAAATTCCAAGGCGTGGCCTAGATGCGGAGCGGCATTAACATAAGGCAATGTCGTCGTGAGGTAAATTCGTTCTTTCATCCCGTTATAGACAGGTCGCGGTCACAAAGATTTGACCCGTTTGATTATTTTGATAATATTTAACAATCTGGAAATTCATTTTATCTATGTATTCCCTGTGCGACCGCGGTCTCTAATGGTATTCATGACTGGGGTTAAGCCGAATTATTATTCTTAAAGATGAGTTTTCTTTTTTCGATGTCATTAGCCAGTTCCATTAAAACTGTTGCCAGCGGCACCGAAATAATGAGACCCAGAAAGCCGGCCAGAGTACCCCCAACCAACAGAGCCAAAATCACAATGAGCGGCGGCACGCCAAGGATCTTTTTGACTACTAACGGATAAATCAGGTTGTTTTCAAATTGTTGGACGATAATATATAGCCCTAAAACCATCAAGCCGGTCGGTATCCCTTCGCCAAAGCCGAGCAAGACTGCCGGCACCGCTGAAAGAATTGGGCCAAAAAAGGGAATGATTTCAAATAAAGCGGTTAAGATACCCAAAGTCAAAGCGTATTTGATTTGCAAAATAGATAAGCCGAGAAAAACTAGGAGGCCGACAATAACTCCGAGCAGGACTTGCCCCTGGAACCAGCGCCCGATTTTTTCTTGCGATCGCAACCAGAGATCAATGGCGTATTTCTCGTTCTTTAGCGGAACAACAACGCGCAAGAAGTTTTCTATACCCCTTTCTTGAACGGATAAATAAAACGAAATGACTAAAATAAGAATGGAGCTAAACACTCCGCCAAAAATGGCACTCGCTGTACGGAAGATGTTGTCAGATGCTTGGGTAATAAATTTCAAAACTTGTAAGATCAAACCTTTAACCGAGAAGCTGGAAGCTAAACCACCGGTAATGGAAGACAGTGGGTCTAAAGACAAATTGACTTGGTCCATGGACTGAATGCGTTCCGGTAGATTATGCGCCAGATCTACCAATTCGCCAAAGAGAGACGGCAGGAGGAAAGACAGGAAAATAAACAAAACTAAGAAAAAACCAATATAAATAGCCAACACTGCCAAGACACGCGGGATTTTCATTTTTACCAGACGCTTGGATCCTAGTTCTATGGATGACGCAATGACAATTGCCGTCAAAATAATTAAAATCAGTCCCTTCAACTCGAAAATGGCAAATACCAAAAAAAGAGAGATTACGATTTTGACGATCGTCCCAGTGGTAATATCAATGGTTAGTTTATTGTCCTCCTTATCCATCCCGTTAGTGAAAAATGGCATTATTGCTTTTGTAATGAAATACAGTCTGCCATTTTATGTTAATTAGCTGATAATATTCTCAATCCTTCACTTTTCCCGAAGTAACAATCATTGCACTGCTATTTTCTACTACGGAATCCATTGTTTTAGCCTTGATTTTTTAACTCTTTTATCTTAACTCAAATCTGTTATTTTTACTATACCCGCACACTAATATATCATTTCGATTATTCCCCGTCTTTGTCATCAAACTTTATCCCCACACCTTCCCAAGATACCCAGCAACTTACTGCGGAGATGAATGGATGTTGTAGAAATCCTTCCCACGGAGTCCAATCCCCCACGGGAAGGTGTGGGGATTTAGATAAAACTTACCTGTCTTTATAACGCGTTTAATTAGTGTGTGGATATAAGTGAAGAACTTGACTGAACTTCTTTTTGTTTTTATGCGGACCGAGAATGGTCAAATTCAATCCGCGATCGGTAAAGACGCGCTTGGCCAATTGTTTGATGTCTTTCGCCGTTACCGCTTTGATTTTTTTAGCAAATTCTTCCGGCGTCATCATTTCCCGCTTGAGCAATTCCTGCAAGCCATAATAAACACTAAGGTCAGTCGGCGTCTCAAGCGACAGGTAGGTTGTCCCGATCAGACTGTCTTTGGCTTTGGCCAATTCAGTTTGGGGAACCTCCTCTTCCGCGAGGCGGCGGCACTCTCTCAAAATAGCTTCGAGCGCAGGAACGGCTTTATTGTTTTTCACTCCACTCGCGATGTCTAGGTAGCCATGATCAGTCAGACTGTTGTGGTGAGCGCGGATGTAGTAAGCCGCCCCCATTTCATCACGAATTTTTTGAAACAGGCGCGAGCTCATATTTCCACCGAGAATCATCGTCAAAACTTCGGCGGTATAAGTTTCCTCCCGTTTAACGCCGAAGGTGCGGAAACCCAGCACTAGATGGGTCTGGTCTGATGGTTTGTGAAAAACCAAGAGGTTAGGCCGGCTCTGTTTTTCCTTAACGGGCAATTTGTTTCGTCCGGGCTGGCGGCTCAAATCGGCAAAACACTTTCTGATTTGCGCCCCGATTGTTTTGGCCGGTAAGCAACCAGCCACCAAGATAATGGTCTTGTTTGCCACGTAATGACTCCGCCGGTAAGCAAGGAAATCCGGCTGGCTTATTTTTTTCACCGTCTCCACCCGGCCGGCGACATCCCAGCCTGCCGGCTGATCGCCGTAAAGCAATTTTGTAAAGAGGTCTTGGATCTTGCGCATTGGAATATCTTCAATCATATTTATTTCCTCTACAATTACCCCTTTTTCTTTCTCAATTTCCTTGGCGTCAAAAGTCGAGTTTAGGTACATATCAGAAATAATGTCTAAGGCCTGTTCCACCTTATCCGGCAAACAGGTGACATAATAACCGGTGTATTCCTGACTAGTAAAAGCGTTGTATTGCGCTCCCAGAGCGTCTAGTTCGCCAGAAATGGAGAGAGCGGTCGGCCGTTTCTTTGTTCCCTTAAAACACATATGTTCCAAAAAGTGCGAGATGCCGCTTTGATTTTTAGTTTCATATTTGGAACCGGCTTCCACTAGCACCAAAATATTAACCGACAGACTGTCTGGCCGCGGGACAGTAATTAATCTGATTCCATTAGCTAGAACTTTTTTGGAGTACATATTTGATTGGTTACTTAAGGTGAGTGATAATTTCCCCCGCCGGAATCCTCGTCTGCTTTCCCGTATCGCGATCGCGCAGTGTTACCGTATCATTTTCTAGCGTTTCGAAATCCACCGTTACGCAATACGGCGTGCCGATTTCGTCTTGCCGACGATAGCGTTTGCCAATATTACCGTTATCGTCAAACATAATTTGGGTAATTTCTGATTTTAAATTATGATAAATATCTTTGGCTTTAGCCACCAAATCCGGCTTATTTTTTAGCAGAGGAAAGACAGCGGCCTTAATCGGTGCGAGCGACGGTTTAAGTCTTAGGAACACTCGCGGTTCACCCCCCATTTCATCTTCCATGTAAGCTTCGAGTAAGACGAATAAAACCGCCCGATCCACTCCACCGGAACATTCAATGTCCCAAGGGATAAACCTCTCTTTCGCCTCTTCGTCATAGTAAGAAAGGTCCATGGTGGAATATTTGGTATGCCGGCTTAGATCCCAATCCCGGCGGTGATGCACTCCCCAAGCTTCTTTCCAGCCGGCAAAAGGAGTATTGT
>ERZ1292623.1802-Hain-H51-01um-R1-1802-length-20006-cov-5_pt2 | contig 15971 bp, 15 predicted proteins | sample MGYA00564398_ERZ1292623 | MGnify/ENA primary metagenome ERZ1292623 (study PRJEB36523, sample SAMEA6512633) | groundwater metagenome | collected 2019-01-07 | study: AquaDiva: Metagenomics assemblies of 32 groundwater samples | reverse complement strand
AAGGCGCGACCTACACGCCGACCTTTGACGCCACCGAGATCAGCAGCCTGACCTGGGGGGCGGGGGCGTTTACCACCATGACCTTCAATGCGGGGGCGACCGATCCGGTGCTCACCGCCACCAGTGGGGAGTTGACTCTGAGCGGAGGAGACTTCAACGTCTCGAAGGACAACGCCAACGTCACCGTCCAGCATGCGGCAGGGCGCATCTTCGGCCTCCACACAGAAGCGGGGAACCTCGGCTACCTCGGCTCCGACGCGGGGGTGCAATATGTCACCGTTGAACCCGATCATGCGGTGCTCGTCGGCCACACGTTGGTGCCTTACGTTCGTCTCCTCACCAACAGCACTGGCAACAGCGAAGTCGTCCTGCCAGACGACAGTGTGGGGGCCTCGGAGTTAGACACGACCGATACCCCAGCAGACGCGGAGTCCCTGACCTTCGATGGCGCAACGGGTAGGATGCGGTGGGATACCGCCGCAGGGTCTGGGGATATTACGTCGGTCGGTGACGTGGGGTCCGGGGCCGCCTTTGACGGAACCCAGGGAACGGTGTTCACCTTCAACAACGCCGCTGGCGATCAAACGCTGACGTATTCGGTGGGAGCCGATCTCGACTTTAACTTCTCGGATGATCTGAACCTTCGGGACGCGACACCCCACCTCCAGTGGATCGACACGACCGCCGGGCACGGGGATTGGGAGTTCGATGCGGACGCCAACCAATTCCGCTTCGTCGATGTCACGGATGCCCTGGAACTCTGGCGGGTGGACCCCGCCAATCGCCTGCGCTTTGACTCTCCCACCATGACGGTGCACCCCACCGATAACGTCGTGCTGATCGGTGCCGTGAATTCCGAAGTGGCCGATTTTGTCGAGGACAAGCTGGAAGTGTTTAACGGCGACATCAATCAATACGTCGTGGGCAGCGCGGCAGGGGACTGGCAGGTCCATTATTGGGCCAGAGCGCGTGGCACCTTCACTGCGGACGGGTCGACCGAACTCAAAGTAGAGGATGGCGACATCATCGGGGGGAATGTCTGGACGGGATTCGATGGGGGGGCCAATAACTGTGAAACGTCACGCATCCTCGGACTGGTCGATGGAGGCACGGGGGCGTCCGATGTGCCCGGGGCGATGGATTTTTACACCTCGTCGGATGGGGCGTGTGGGACGACACAGCGCATGCGGTTGAAGCCCGACGGGGATCTCGGGCTGGGACTGACCAACCCCGAGGCCGTCGACACGGGCGATCCGGTCTTGACCGTCGCGGGCACGAGTGCGGCGGTCCAAGTTACGAAGGGCGGTACGCTGACCTCTGGGGCACGGTTCATCCTGAACGCCTCACGCGGTACCATTGACTCCCCGACGCAGGTGCAGAGTGGTGACGTGCTGGGGCAACTGTATGTGAACGCTCGGGACGATGTCAACTTTGAGTCCAACGTGGCGGAGTTGCGCGTCGTCGTGGATGGGGCGACGGGGACGAATGACCTCCCGACCCGCCTGGAGTTTTACACCACGCCTGATGGCTCCGTGACGCCCGCCGTGCGCCTGACGATTAACAACGCCGGGGTCTACACCTTGGAAGGCGGGGCCACGGACCCGACCCTGACACCTGGCAACGCCACCTTGACCATCACCCCCGGCGGCTCGGACCTGATTGTGGCGGATGACTTGGTCTTGCAGGACGCCTCCCCATCGCTGACCCTCGATCCCACCTCCGGGGATTCCTTCCACTTCGGGGTAGATGCCTCGACCTCCGTGGGATTCATTAACAACGCCACGGAGGGGGTCATGTACCTCCAGATGCTCTCGGATCACGCCATGCTCTATGGGAGCACCTCCTCGACGTATCATCGCTTTTCGACCGACAGCACCGGCGATAACGAGTTCATCGTGCCCAACGACAGCATCGGGGATGCCGAGGTGGCCTTGACCGAAACTATCCAGGTCCCCATCTATTCGGCCAAGCTCACCGGAGCCTTCGTCACCGCCGCCATCACGTCTCTCGATACGGCCACCCAGGGGGCGCAGCTCGACGCGGGGGATGGCAACTGGAGGCTGCTCTTTGATGCGACCACCGACGAAGCGGCGGTGTGGCAGCTCGTCCTGCCGGACTACTGGTCCGCGCACGGCCAGTTGAATCTCCTCTTTTCCTTGACCTCGGCGACGACGCTCCAAGTGGCGTGGGAAGCCGCGACCATGTGCGTCTCGCCAGGCGATGCCGCCGATGTTGGCACGGCCAGCTTCGCCACCGGGGTGCGGGAGCCGGGCAACACCGTCCCCGGCACGGCGGGCTTTCTCGATTCTGAGGCCATTGACCTCACGGATGATGCGTGCGCGGCAGGGGACCTTATGTTCGTCTACGTGTCCACGGACGCCAACCACGGAACGGACGACGATGCGACGGGGGACCGGGAGTTGGTCGGCCTCAGCTACGAGTTCACGCGATGAGACTCCTATTAGTTGCGGCGCTGCTGTGGCTTGCTCCTCTCGCCCATGCGGGCATCCTCTATGACAACACCGACGACCGATTGGTCTGTGGCGACAATGCCGCCTGGGCGATTCGTAACGTCTTCATCTCTGCCTGGGTCAAGCTCGGAGATAACGGCACCGCCACGGACATCATCCTCGGCTGGAGCGATACTGCCGTCAATAACGACAAACCCTATCTCTGGTCCATCGGGAGTGGGGGCGTACTGAAGTTCGACCGCTTCGCGCCATCCGGTGGCGCGGCGCTTGGGACGGTCGCGGTCGATAACAGTGCGTGGCACCACGTCGCCATGTGGCTCGATGATCCGAATAACCTGGTGTATTTCTGGGTGGATGGAGCGCAAGAATCCATTACGTACACCGAGACCTTCTCCGGCGCAGAAGGCAACAACCTCAGCGTCGGGGCCGTCCATAGCAGCGTGGCGTACACGGACTTCTTCCCCGGCACCATCGACGAGGTGTCCTTGTGGAACACGGCAACCATTCCCTCCGCTCAGGATATCGCCTTGCTCGCCAGCAGCCGGACGCGCCGGATGCCGCTGCAAGTGCTGCCCTCCGCCTTGGTCCTCTACCTACCGATGGATGATTCGGCGGACGGGACGAGTGCGGACGTGGATGCCTTTATGGATCTGTCTGCGACGCGCTCGACGGCCTGCGCTGGAGATGATGGCGCAAACAACACAGGACTCACCGCACAGGCGGGCGCTGTTCTTTCGTATCCCTAATGAGACGGCAGACGATTTTCCTGATCCTGATGTTCTGGAGCGGCACCGCCGTGGCGGAGGATGTCGCGCGCTTCAGCGGGACGACCTACCAGGGGTGCAGCTCACTGGGCGACACGACGGTCTGGTTGACGGACCCCAACGACTACGCCACGAACAAACCGGGGTTCCTCTATGCCCCAGAAGGCTGTGCGGCCCTCCTGCCCAGCGTGCCGGACCGCCACCGGAAAGTAGTAGGCGGAGCCGTCCTAGAGATGACGCAGGCGGAGAAGACTGCCGTGGACGCCCCGATTATCGCCGCCCAGCAGCGCCAGGACGCACTGGCCACAGAACGCACCTCCAATACCTTCTGCACCGCCGAACTGGACGAGATCACCCAGCGGATTGACACGGTCATCGGCACTCTCCAGAGTCAGCTGGATGCGACGACGAATCAGGCGCAGGTGAAAGCCCATCTTCGGAATGACTTCTATCCTGCCATCGGAACGGCCTTCAAGAAGATGGCACGGTGCCTGAAAGCTAGGACGGACCAGGGGGTGGGTCAGTGATCCGGGTCGCGTTCGCCCTGCTCCTCCTCTGTGCTGGCCTGGTCTGGGTGCACGTGGCGTGGGTGCAGCTGGTCCTCCATTGGACGCAGGGCTGGTGATGGAGGATGACCGACTCGGACTGGCGATGCTCACGGCTCTGGCCCTCCTCGCCTACGTTCTTGGCTGTTTCAGGGTGGAGGCGGTCGAGGTGCGGTTTACCTTCCCCGACGAGTCGCTTGAGCCGATTACCGTGCAAGCCTGCGAGTGGCTGCGGTGCCCTGAGGGGTTGCCGCTGATCCCCCGCGTGGAATGGATGCTCCAGCGCCTCCTGCCGGGGACGATCCAGACCCTCTCGGCGGGACACCTGCAAGACTTGGAGAGCTTCGGCGGAACGGTGGAAGTGAGACCCTGATGCCGTGGCTGGCGTTGCTGAAAGTGCTCTTGATCGGCACCAGCGTCATCTGGGCATTAGATCAGTTGGCCCACCGACTACGGAGTGGCCGATGGCGAAGGTGAAGGCCAAACTTCAGTGGTGGGTGATTCCCAGCATTGTCACGGGCAGTGTTGCCGCCCTGACTGCCCTCGGCACGCTGGCCATTAACTATGCCACCTTTGCCGCGCTGCCCAAGCGGGTGGAGGCGGGCGAGCAGAAGAATACCCAGCAGGATGAAACGCTCAACAAGTTGACGGGCATCCAGGAGACGTGGCAGCAGATTTATCAACAGCAACAGCAGGCTCAGAACACGACGCGCTCGCGCCGCTGCGAATATCAGGAGGAGGACGGAGCCTGGTGGTGCCGGGACGACGGGTGCGACGGGGATGATGGCTGGTATCGGTGCGACTGATGTCCTGGGATGGGGCGGAGCGACGGAAGCAGACGATGAGTTGCCAACAGGAGATTCTAGAGAAGATCGCCTCCGTGGAACGCAAGATTGACCGCATCAGTCTCGCGATCTACGGGAACGGGGAACCCGCCAAGGGGTTCATTGTGCGGATGGATCGGTTGGAGCAGACCAAGTCGGCCCTCTTGTGGACCGTGGCGATTATTGGCACCTCCGTCATTGGGATCATCATCCACGGGATCGCGCAAGCGATGGGTCGATGAGTGATTTGGCTCGTCGGTTCATCAAGCCCTGTCCGCACTGCGGGGGCGAGATGCACATCGTGCGGTGGTATGACGAGTATCGTCAGCGGGCAGCGTGGCGCTGCCAGGCGTGCCAACGGGAGGAAGAGATTCCAGAACCGGAGGAGCCATCATGAAATGGGGGCTGGTCTTATGGGGACTAGTCGTGTGTTGGGCATTACCTGGCACCTCGACGTGTGAGGCGGTCGTGCTGGACTGGCCGATCCTGAAGCAGGGGAGCAACGTGGTGCGGTGTCTGGTCTCCGACGTGGGGAAGATCACGACGAGCTTGGTCACGCATGCGACGGGGTTTGCCACCGAAACGCTGGAGACGGTCGGGCAGTGTTTGATCTATGTGGCGGGTCAGGCGACGGGAGTGCCGGACCCGAACCCGCTCCACACGGAGGAGCCTCATGGCTAACGGGGGGCAGCCGAGTTATCTGAACAGCACCACCTCGCAAATCTTCCTCATCACCGCTGTGGGGTATGTGGCGGTGGCGATTGCGATGGCGGTGCTGGGGATCTGGAAGAACCAGCCGCAATACGCCGCTGCCGCGCAAAACAGCCTCGAATCTCTGCTGACCTTCGTCGGGCTGTTGTATGGGGTGCGGAAAGGAGCTGAGATCGTGAAGAACGGCGAGGCGCACCCGCCAAAACCTGGAGGGGGCGAATGAGTAAGGTCAATGAGTGGCTCTTTGGGATCGCCGCACGCAAGGGGGCGACCCAGGCGGTGGTCGCGTTGCTGGGGCTGATCGGATCTGAGCAGCTCGGCGGGGTGGACACGACGACAGCCCAGAAGGTGCTCGTTGCCGTGATCCTCGGCGTGCTCAATGTCCTCCGCAACTGGTTGAAAGTCAAAGTGGGGATGCAGTGGCTCTAGGATGCCGTCGCTCGTCACGGAGGAGCTGCTGGATGCCATCAGTCAGGTGGAATCAGGTGGAAATCCTCACGCACGCGGTGATCTGAGCTTGTCGAACGCGGCCTACGGCGCGTTTCAAGTGCGCCTCCCGGCCTACCGGGACGTGCAGCGCGTGTTCCCATCGGAGTTCTCGCGCGTGCCGTTTGAGCGGGTGCAGGCTGAGCCGTCTCTCAACCGGCTCGTCGCGCGGCGCTACCTTGAGGCGGGAGAGCACACGTATGGGATCACGGAGTTGCCTCGCCTGATCGCCTTCTGCAATGCGGGACCGACAGTGCGTCGTGGAGAAGTGCCAAATATGAGTTATGTGCGGAAGGTGTTGCGCCTGCTGAACGGGAGGTAGGATGCCCACCAGGACACAGCTGCGGGATATCGTGCGACAGGACGAGTCCATCAAGTCGACCGACGTGATCTCGGATGCCAACCTGAACACCTTGCTGAACGAATCGGCGGTGCAGTTCGCCAAGGACGGCCATCCCTTCGTCGTCAAGGCGTCATGGTCCACCGCTGCCAGCACGCAGGAATACATCCTCTCCGGGGCCAGCGCGAAAGTCAGCAACTTCCTGGACGTCTACTGGCCGACGGGAGGGCTGATCTACGAGCAGACGAGCACCGCCATCAAGTTGCCGCCGCAGGACTTCACCGTGGTCAGCGAACTGTGGTTGAACCGGGAATACCCCGGCTGGCGCGGCCTCACCGCCAGCGACGTGCTCCAGCACGTCTACTTCACCTACGACACCAACGGCTACCTGAACCTCGGCGTGGTGCCGAAATCGTCCACCACGACCCCGACGTTCCGTCTCTGGTTCATCAGCCGAGGCACCGATATGTCGGACGACGCGAACTATCCCTACACGAACACGACGACGCTGCTCACCCACGTCGAACCCTACCTGAAGGGCATCGCGTATTGGGCGATGCACGTCCTCCACCGCGACAAGACGAAGCTCGACGCGGAGGCCGCAAAGTATCTCCAGCTCTACAGCGCCGTCGCGCAGGCGTGCCGTGAGGCGCAAGAACGGTTCGCCCGGGCTGAACTCCATGGGCTTCGCGAAGAAGATAAGTTGATCTCCACCCAAAGCTTTGGGAGTCTCTAGTGGCGTGGGATTATCAGGAATTAGAGTTCTCGATCCTCGGCGGGCAGAACACCCTCGATAACCCCGCCGACATCTGGCAGGTGCCACGTAACGTCTCCATCGGCACCCTCGACCCCGCCACGCCGACCCGCATGGTGCAGGCGCAGGATGTCTACGCGCTGGGCGACCGCTACGACCTCACGACGCGGCCTGGGTTCACCAACGTCCGAGCGACGGCTATCAACGCGGCGGGCATCTTCACCGGCATGGGGCACCAGGGCGAGATCGCTGATCGCTTTCTGCTGACCGTGAGCATCGCGGCGGTCAGCCACAACATCTACCAAGATGACGCCGATCCTCCGACCGCCATCGCCGGTGGCACCAACCTCGCCATCGGGCAAGACAACCTGACGACGCTACTCAATTTCACCGATGGCACCAACCAGGGCACGATCATCCTCAGCCGTCAGCGAAACCTTCCGCAGTTCATTAACAGCAGCGGGGTGCGGAGTAACTTGACCATCGCGGGAACCGGGCTGACGAGCCTCCTTCCTGCCCTGGGGGAAGTCTTCGGCCAGCGCGCCATCTACGCGGACTATGACCAAGATGGCACGGTGCGCCTGAACCGGGTCGCCTGGTCGGACTTGCGCGATGGCAACCTCATCACCGACATCACCGCGCAGTTCGAGAGCTTTGAGCGCCGCACCGCTGACAAGGTAAGGTGCCTGAAGCAGTTTAGCGACTATTGCTTGGTGGGGAGCCGCGACTATCTGGCGTTTCTCGTTATTACGCCTGCGGCATCGAAACCTTTTGCGATTCAAGATGTGCCTCTCGGATCAAGTCAAGGCCCGCTGAGCCATCAGGGAATTATTACGACGGCGCAGCGCGCGATTTGGCTGGCGCAGAACGGCGTATTTGGAATCGAGGGTTCGAGAGGGGAAGTCGTTAAAGAGTGGACGAAACCTATTAAGCCCTACATGAACACGCTGGACGAAGACCGACGCGAGTTCTGCGTCGCCGGGTATGACCCAGAAACGAACATCGCCTGCTTCGCCGTCAGCGAGGACGGGCAAGCGGCGCACAATAAGGTCATCGGGATCAATCTCCAGACCAGCGAGAATTACATCTGGACGCTGACGCGCAACGCCTTCGCCAACCGCATCGTGAGCGGGGAGCAGCGGCTGGTAGGGGGCGGACTTGTCGGGCGCTTCTACAACGAGATCCAGACGGCGGTCTTCACGGGCAACGCCGACGACGCGACGGCGGCTATCGACGCCGATGTCATCACCCCGCGCCACCACTGCGGCCAGCCAAGCCTCGTGAAACTCTTCGCGGGCGTCAAGGTGACGTTCGACCCGCAGGGCACCAGCGAGGCCGTCACGGTGCAATACCGGCTCAACGACAGCACGACCTGGGTGAGCTTCGCGGCCAGCCCCTACAGCGTGACGGGGACCGATGTGAAGATGAAGTTCTTTCCGCTGATGAAAACAGGAACGCATCTCCAGCTTCGATTTCGAGATGCCAACAGCGGACAGGCATTCCGCATCACAAAATACGTGATTGTGTTCAAGGTGTTCGCTCCAGGCTTGGTGGTGCCGACGGGATGAGACGCTTCCTACTCGCCTTGCTGCTGACGCTGGCGTGCGCGACTGCTACGCACGCCGGTCTCCAGTTTGGCGACCGAGAGAGCAGCTTGCGGGAGATCTTCCGTGAGGTAAACACGACTTCAGGCGTGGGAGCCGGATTACCATGTCCCGATGCCACCGGCGATGGCGAAGTCCACTTTACCGATTCCACGGCGTCATTCGACTGCGACGGAGAAGCTCCGCTCTCATGGAGTGAATCCGCCGATCTGCTCACGATTGATCCAGCGGACACCACAGGCGTTTCGGCAGAGGAAACGTCCATTACCTCAGCCGCGCAGGCCATCGTTCTCGCTGACGGGACGACGATTGCGACTATGCGGCAGAATCAATTCTTGGCTCCTACGATAAACGGAGTAGCTGGCGGTGGGACAGAAACAGCGACGAGTGCCAGCACGCTATATGTGGGAGGTCAACCCTCTGGGTCCAACATTACTTTTACGAATGGGCCATACAATATCTGGTTGGATGACGGGGAAACTGGAACCGCAATCAGCCTCTTTGAATCCGCGATTGAGATGACGAACTCGTCGGTTCCTTCGGCGAAGACAAATACGATTTTCTTGACGCAGGGGGATCGGACAGGACAAAGTACGCGGCGCGGATTAATTATTGTCCCAGAATCAGGAACCGGGCATTACTTTGGGGACAATATCGGAATCAATACTTTAGGGCCGAATGATCTCTTTGTCATCTGCCAGCAGGGAACCTGCACCAACTGGACATCTCATAATGCCACGGCTGTGACGTGGGCAGATAGTAACACGGGTGGGGGTGACGTGGCAACGCTGAACTTTGACTCTCATCCACCCGCCCCTGGCGGAAGCAGGGCGCTCGTCCTAGAGTTTGATAATAGCTATATAGATAGCTCTTTTATTCTCACGAAAAGTTCAGTGACTGGACTGACGAGGGAAATTCCAACATTTGTTGTCGGTACGCGGTCTAATACGACCGGGCCGACGTTCATTGGCTCCACATCTGAACTAGCCGATGGCACCTCCATCACTAATTATCGATTTACGCAATTTAGAGGTCAGACACTTAATGGGGTAGCTGGGGGAGGTTCTGAAACAGTGACCAACGCTGCGACGGTCTATATTGATGCGGCCCCCTCTGGTTCTAACATTACTCTTACGAATCCATATGCTCTGTGGGTCGATGATGGCGCGGTTCGATTCGACGGAACTGTCACCTACAACTCCTCCCAAACTGCCACGGGCGACATCACCATCCAAAAAGCCGACCCCTCCCTGATCTACGACGTGGTGACCGCCACCGACACCGACTTCTGGGCGGGGGTGCAGGATGATGCGGGCAGCGATGACGATGACACTTACCAGATCGGGAAGGGAACGACGCCAGGGACCACACCGCGCTTTACGATGACGGGGGCTGGGGCGATCTCGCTCGTCGATAAGCTGACCACCTACAACAATATTGCCACTGTCAGCAACGGCGTGCCTTCTGAGGTTGCCACGATTGACACCGCTGGACTAACCGCGAATGTTAGTGTCGCAACCCTATATTCCGTCCCCTCCTCCGGCGAAGGGATGTATCGCGTATCGGCCTACGTGGTCTTGACGACCGCTGGCTCGGTGTCCTCGACGCTTCCGAATGTCCAAGTCGTCTACTCTGATAAAGACTCCGATACATCGGTCACACTGGACGTTACACCAGTTTTAGGCGCAGCAGGATTAGGACAAACGGGAGCGCTAACAGCCAATGCGGTCGGCACGGTTGATGCTGGCGTGGTGCCAATCTATGTAAAGGCGTCAACAACAATCCAGTACCAGACGGTCAACTACGCTTCGGTGGCAGCCGGGATGACCTATGCACTCCACATCAAGTTGGAGGCAATGTGATTCGCTATCTTAAAAGGCATTAAATTAAAGAGGAGGTGATCCAGTGAACCCATTACGGTTCACATGGGGTTGACTTGGCGTTTCTCGATGAAATACAGAAACTCGCGCAGGCAGCACAGAACTGGCGTAGTCCTGGTTGGCCAGCGTTTCCACAAACATCTGGAGGAGGCGGTGGTTCAATGAACCCGTTGCAGCAGATCGCTAACTATGTGAACCCGGTCCTCCAGACCGCCGGAGGCATCCTCAATCTCCGAAATCTGGTGCAGGGCGGCGGGCAGGGAGGAGGAGGATTCAACGTTGGCCCATTCCAGATTCCGCGCGAGGTGCTGGGCGCTGGGTTAATCGGACTGGGTAGCGCAATGGACCGCGAGCCGGGCTACGCGGTCGAAGCCCGCCAGAGCCTCCGCAACCTGTTCACCTCACCGCAGTTCGGGCCGGGCGCGACCAATTACATCAGCAGCCTCTATAGCGACCCGACGGCCATCGCTCGCGGCATGAGCGGGCAGGTCGGCGCATTGCAGCAATACTACGAGCCGTTGCTTCAGCAGCAGGAGAAAGCCCTGCTCGACCAGGTGCAGCAGCGGGCGATTGCGGGGCTGCCCGCCAGTCTCAGCCCGAGCATGGGGGGAGGAGAGCTTTCTGCCATCCGCAGCGCAGTGCAGAATCAACTCCTGCCCGCGCGCCAAGCCCTGCTCGGTGATCTCGCGCGCGAGAACCTGACCCGCCAATACAGCGCGGCCAGTCAGCTCTTTGGGGCGGGCAACGAGGCGGCGGGGCGCATCCTCAGCTATGCTGAGCAGCAAAATAACCCGCTGGCGACTGCCCTGGCGCAGTTAGGGGCGGCGCAACTCGCTGGTGGGGTGGGCGGTGGCGCTGGAGGGGGCGGATTTGGGGCGCTGGGGGGGCAAGGCGGGGCGACTGGCGGGCAGGGAGGGGTAGGGGGCGGCCTCCAGATGCTCGGCCAGCTGATGGGGCAGCCTGGCGGGATTGGGCAGGCGCTCCGTCAGAATCCTGGCCTGGTCCAGCAGCTCGGCGCAGCCTTGGGAACGCAGCTCAGCTTCGACGCGGCGCAGGCAGGAGCCGGGCTGTCCGGCTGGCAGGCGATGACGAGCCGTGGTGTCGCCGTTCCCATCGAGGCGATTAGCACCGGGGCGGCAGGAGCCGCAGGCGCAACCGACTTCGGGTTGGCGGGTCCAGGTTTACTCGGTCCCGCAGGGATTGGTTCTCTTGGGCAGATCGCTTCTGGTGTCGGGGCAGGAGCAGCAGGCTACTTTGTTGGGCGAGGGGTGGGCACCGCTTTGGGGAAGGCGACTGATAGTCAGTCGGTCGGCGCGCTGTCCGGTGCGGCGTCTGGAGCCACGACAGGATTCGCCCTTAGCGGGCCTATTGGTGCAGTAGTAGGCGGCATCTCCGGACTCGTCGGCGGACTCGGCGGCACCCGTGGGTATCAGCACGCGGTCAAGGCGCAGCGCCTTGCGGCGGACCTCTCCGCTCAGCACAGCAACGTCCAGAACATCGGGAGCTTCTGGCTCAACGCCCTGGGTGCGGCAGGCTACGACGACATCGAGGGCTTCGGCAACTTCATCGACCAGGAGATCGCTGGCGGCGCGGGCAGCGCTCGCGGCGTGAGCTACGGCGGGCTGTCCGGCACCTATGACCAGCCAGACTCCATCGTGACGTTCGGGAGTCAACTGCTCCTGCGCCAACTCCAGCAGGCGAACCCGCAGATCACCGATCTCGACCAGGTGCCCAATTTCCGACAAGGCTACATCGACCACTTGCGAAACACCTACCAGATCGAGCAGGGCGGGAGCGCCGTGCGGACACAGGACATTGACAAGTTCGGAGGGTATCTTGATCTCGCCGGTATAAGCCGTTATTAGACAGGAGGAGGAGATGCCACACCGTTACGAACCGATGCTCCGCAAGTTGAACCACACCCTGCTGGTCTCTAGGATGGGACCGCTCAAGGCGCAGGAGATCGATCAACTCCTGAAGCAGGTCGAGCCGCAGACGGCGATTCACGCGAGGGGGCGGAGGGCGGTCGCTGATCTGGTCGATCCAAGAGGACAGCTCGGACTTGGGGAAGACCCGCGCACTGCTTTGTTTCAGTCGTCTGTCCCTCTTGATCGCGCGGTTGGCCGGACGGGTCCTGTCGATCAGATTCGAGGAGAGGGCTTCTCTGGCGCGAACCCAATACTCCAAGACCCGTATTATCATCTCGCGCTGCGACGCGGACGAACAGGAGAAACCTGATGGCCGGACGCCGTTACCGTGGCGTGGCCGCTGGCAGCGCCATTGACCTCTTGACCAGGCTCGTCATCCAGCAGCAGCTTGACGATCGGGAACGCCGACGCTACGCCGAGCAGCTGGCCGAGAAGTACAAGTATGAGGCGATGCTGGAGAAGGTGAAGCGCGGGGCGATGGACTATGATTTCGAGACGGGACAGTTTACGCCGAGCACTCCGCCGCAACCGCAGGTGCCGTCGGGATTAGAACCGTCGGGTTACGAATACTCAGATCCCTACGGACGGAAGACCAGCTATGCGAGACCGGAGGAGGCCACCGGAGGATTAGAGGTTCCAGAAACACCCACCTCGACGCCATTCTCGGCGTCTCCCGTGGGGAGATTCGTTGGCGGCATCGGCAGCGCCGTCAGCGGGCTGTTCGGAGGACGACGGCAGGCGCAGCCTGCTCCAGCTGCGGCAGGTGAAGACCTGTCCTCAGAGTTTCCTGATCCGTCTGGACTATCAGAAGGTCAGACGGCAACCGACACCGAGACGGGTCAGAAATACGTCATCCGCAACGGACAGTGGCAGCCACTCTAGATGGCGATTGTCTTAGACGCTCCACCGCGCCCTGCATCGAATCGCATCCGTCTTGATCCGCCACCGGAGCGTGTGCCTGGCCTCGCCTCCTTCGCGCTCTCCGCGCTCGACGAGCTGACGACCGCGCTCCCCATGCGTCGCCTCGCAGAACTGGCGCAGATTTACCAGGCCGAACAGGAGATGGGGCGCGGGAACCTGGAACCGGCCCGTCGTCTCGCGGCGAGGCAGGCGCTCTCCGAGCAGGCGCAGGCTGAAGACCCGTTCATCAGCGGCTTTGGGCGCTTTGCGGGCATACTGCCTGCGTTCCTTACGGCGGGAGGTCCGGCCCGTGCGTTGACCGAGACGCCCGCACTCGCCCGTCTCCCGTTCGCTACGCAGGAAGCTATCCGGCAGGGGACGCAGTTTGGTCTCGCCGAGGCGCTCCAGGGACGCCCGGAGCACGCGCCGATTTCTGGCGCGTTGGGGGCAGTGCTCGGACCCGTGACTGCGATCCCGCGCGTCGTGCCGCGCGTCGCAGCGGGTGCAGGCGTGCTGGGCGCGCTCTCCGCCGTCACCGCGCCAGAAGGCCGACGGACTCAGGCGGGCGCGATGGGGGCTGGCTTAGGCGCGCTCGGCGTGCTGGCTCCCGCCGCACGTCCTCGTCCGGCTCTTCCTTACAGAGCAGTTGGTGGCGTTCCACCTGAGTCGTATCTGCTTGATCCGCGCCTCGCCTTCCCGGAGGAGTTCACGCAGGAGGCTGCGGCGCGCGCCACGCAAGAAGCCGCCGAGGTCATGCGCGAACGCCTCCCGATGACCGGCGAAGAGATCCTCCGTGGCTACGAGCAGGGCTACCCTGCGAGAGCGTTGCCACCTGCGAAGCCATCACGCATCGTGCTCGATCCTCCGCCGAGAGCGCAGCGAGGGTTTGTCGCGTTGCCAGAGGACGAACCGATCAAAGAAGCCGCGAGAATTACTAGTAAAAACCTATTCTATATATTCGGTGATCTTAAAAAGTCTGGATTTAGTGTTGAACAAGCGAGAACTATTACAAAAGAGTTAAAGGCTGGAAACATCGACGCGCTATCGGATAACGTAAAACACATCGTAGAGAAAAGACTCGGGCAGAGAGGTTTCGTTGCCCTGCCAGAGGAAGAACCGCTGAAGCAGGCCGCAGGCCAAGTCGCCAGAGCCGCTGCTGTAAGCGGAGTTGGCGAAGCGGCGAATCCCGCCCGCACCGCAGAGCAGCAGTCTCGCGTGACACGCATCCTCAGCGCCCTACGCGAGGCGAAGCCAGTCAGACGGCAGCAGGAAGCACTCTACACCGCCGAGCGCGGCAGGCGGGTCGGAGCGGCGCTAGGGGCGCGGGAGACCGGGCCGGGAGGCGAGGCGGGCTTCTACCGTGAACTCGGCCAGCTGAAGGGTGAACTGCCGAAGGCGCAGTATGAGGCGATCCGCAGCAAAATCCCGCAGGCCGATGTCGATGAGCTGTTCAACGACATCACGCTCTCGAACCTGGAGTTCTTCGACACGATCACGGCACGCGATGGCCTGCTGAAGATGCTCAACGGACGTGTGCCGACGGAGGGCGAGATGGCGCTGCTGAACCGGGTGTTTGGTCCAGACCTCCCGAAAGCTATCGCCTCGAAACGTCCGATCTTGAGCCAGATCGGAAAGACGGCGCTCGACGTGCTTGGCTCGATGCGGTCGATGGCCGCGGGGTTCGGGGACATGTCCTTCGCGCTGCGGCAGGGCGTGTTCGTCGCCCCGCGTCACCCAGTCATCTGGACGAAGGCGTTCGGACGGATGCTCCGGCAATACTTCGATCCAAAGTTCTTCGAGGCGTCGCAGCGGGAGATCGCGGGCCGACCCTCGTTCGAGCTGATGCGGGATCATGGCTTGAGCTTAACGCGCATTGGCGCGGCGCGAGAAGAACCCTTTCAGGCTACGCTGCCAGAGAAGATCCCCATTGTGCGAATTGGCATGCGGGCTGCCGAGCGCGCCTATACTGGCATGGGAAATCGCCTCCGTGCCGACCTCTTCGATCTGCTGGTGAAGGCCAACGATCAAGCTGGTGCAGACATCTTCGACCTCACGTCGGGGGCGAACCTTATCAACACGATGACGGGACGCGGATCACTGCGTTATCCGCTCACGCCTGGCATCCAGAGCGCACCGAGCCTCGCCAGAGCTGCACCGATCATGAACGCCGCGCTCTTCTCACCGCGCCTGCTCGCGTCGCGCCTCAACCTTCTCGACCCAATGTATTATGCGAGCCTGCCGAAAGCAGTTCGCATGGAGGCGCTAAAGAGCCTCGCCGCGTTCGCCACCGCTGGGTCAGGGATCGTCGGACTAGCGAAGGCGTCTGGTGTCGCGGTGGGAACGGACTACGCGAGCGCGGACTTCGGCAAGATCAAGTTCGGCAACACCAGGTGGGACATCTGGGGTGGGTTCCAGCAGCCTGTCGTGATGATGCTCAGGGTGCTCACGCAACGGATGGTCAGCTCGGTCACTGGGCGCGAGTTCAAGTTTGGGGAGGGCTACAAAGCGCCGACCAGCATCGACATCATCCAGCGGTTCGTGGGCAGCAAGGTCAGCCCTCCCGTCCGCCTCGCCTTGGCGCTGCTGGAGCGCAAGGGATTCGCGGGGGAGCCGGTGAACGTCCCCGCTGAGATCGCTCAGGCGTTCATCCCCATGTTCGCCGCCGATGTCTACGAACTGATGGCGGAGCACGGCACGAAGCGGCTCTGGATGGCCCCGCTCGGCTTCTTCGGACAGGGGGTGCAGACCTACGGGCGGACGATCC
>ERZ1292623.2600-Hain-H51-01um-R1-2600-length-15974-cov-7_pt1 | contig 15974 bp, 18 predicted proteins | sample MGYA00564398_ERZ1292623 | MGnify/ENA primary metagenome ERZ1292623 (study PRJEB36523, sample SAMEA6512633) | groundwater metagenome | collected 2019-01-07 | study: AquaDiva: Metagenomics assemblies of 32 groundwater samples | reverse complement strand
TGGATAAAAATTCGAAATAAAAAATTTGATGAAGCAATAATTTTATTCAAACAAGTTGCCACTCATCGCACTGACGAGCTTGGCGCCGAAGCACAATTTGCAATCGGTGATGCATATCATCAAAAAGAAAATTTTCGCGAAGCACTAATTCAATTAATGCGAGTTCGTTATGTTTATCCCGCGGCGGCAAAATGGATAGTTCGTTCATATTTAACAATGGGAAAATGTTACGAGGCGGTAAACGAAAAACCGAAAGCAAAAGAAGCGTATCAAAATGTAATTAAGCAAACGAAAGATGCGGAGTTAATTGTGGAAGCCGAAAAACGCTTGCAAAGTTTGGATAATTTATGAAAACAATAATTTTAAATATTTTATTTTTGTTGATTTTTGAAACACAAATTTTTGCGCAAACCGATAGCAACGCTACGATGAAAAAAGTTTCTAAACCTATTTTGACCGAACAAGATGCGCCATCGATTGAGTTGCCCGAGTTTCAAATTACCGGAACGGAATTTATTTCGCTTCCAAATTTTTCTAAAGACACACTTGATGAAGAAATAAATTTTTCAACCGAAGGATTGTTAAAAAGAAATCGTGATTTGAATGTTTCATTTAAAGAAAAAGGTTCGAAAAAAAATGAAGTGCGAAGAGAGTCGATGATTGGAAAAGTTAGCGGCGCAATGGGGAATAATTCTACAAGCGCGATTGAAGGTTGGTTTGGAAAAAATTATGAACAAGGCGGAATTATTTTTCACGCCAAAACAAATGGAGTTGATGACAAAATTAGAAATGCAAATAGCGATTTAACTGGTTTTTCAGTTGATGGAAATTTATTGCTGAATGAATATTTAAAATTAAATAATCCTTTTAGAGCGCGAGGTAAAGTTGTAATTGAAAATAATAACTACAATACTTTTGGTGCTTTAAATAGTTTAGATAGAAAGAAAAATAACACAAATATAAATTTTGGAGTCAATAGTAATATTGACTCGCTCTTTAGTTTTGTAAAAAATATTAATTATACATTGGATTTTGATTTAAACTTTTTTGCGATAAGAGATAGTAATTTAAAATTAGAAGAATTCGAATTCTCAATTGGTGGAAAAACATTTCAGTCTATTTTTAATTTGCCAACAATAATTGCAACCGAGTTTAGAGGATCGAATCCATCAAGAAATTCTGAATGGAATTTTAGTTATCCAATATATTTTAAAGCCGAAATTTCTTTTCAAAATTCTTTTTATGAAAAATATTCGGCTGGCATAAATTTGCAATTTATAAGTACTAACGGAACAGATGGTAAATCTCTTTCAAATTTCTTTCCGCAAATTGAAGGAAGATATAATTATTCAAATGCACATTCTTTTTCGTTGGCGTATAATCCAACTATTAGTTATCAAAACTACAGTAAAATATTTGAAAGAAATCCTTATTTAAAAACCTCTACTGGATTAAACCCGGAATCCATTCCATTTTATTTAATCTTCAAATCAGAACATCAATTAAGCCCAGAACGAGGAATCACATCGACAATTTTATTTGAAAAAAGAAAAAATCATTTAAGTTATATCGATACAACAACTGAAAAATTATGGCAAACAACAGAAATTCCGTCAGTCAATCATTTTAAATTTGAACTCAATTGGCGCGAAGAAATTTCCTCGCAAAATAGTTTGCAAACAATTGGCTCAATAAATTATTACAAGGCAATTGATTCCAACAAAACTCTTCCGCATATTCCATTGTTGAACTTGAGTGGAATCTACAAAACGATATTGAAAGAAAATTTATCGCTTGAATTTAGCGCAACATTTTCATCAAAAAGATGGATTGATATAGAAAATAAAAATTCGTTAAAAGGATTTTTAGATTTAAGTGCGCAGTGCGAATATTTGTTTCAAGAAAGATTTAAATTTTTTGGAAATGTTACGAACCTAATAAATCAAAAAATTTATTTGTGGGATGGATATCGAGAAAAAGGATTTTCGATTTTATTTGGTATGACTTACAGTTGGTAATTTTTTAATAACAAATTCGGAGGTTTGCAATGCCTAACATGAATTTAAAAGGAGTTCCACCAGCACGGCCACCAATACCGGGAGCAAGACCTGGCGCGCCTGCAGGTGCACCTCAACAAGAAAAGAAAAAATTATTAGGTTTGCCGATGCCAATCGCTCTTGGTGTTGGTGGATTACTTGGAGTTGGATTAGTTGTTGGAATTTTATTTTTAACCGGAGTTCTCGGAGAAGATGAAAAACCAAAATTTGAAAGACCATTGCCACCAGTTGATATAACTACAAATGATACAGTTTCGCTTGCGGCAGTTACTCCGCAAAAAAGTATCACAAAAGTTGAAGAGCCAAAAGCAAAATTAAATAATGGCAAAGTTGATAAAAAGAATTCTGTAAATCCAAATAGAAAAAATTATGCGATGCCATCATCGGGAGGTGCATTTTCAATTCAAGTTGAATCGTGGGGAAGTCAAACTAAAGCAAACATGCGTGCGCAAGTTTATTTAAAAGCTGGCTTTCAAACATTTGTTGATAGAGGTGGAAAGAAAAATAATTACAGAGTTTTGGTCGGCAGGTTTGCAACAAAAAATGAAGCGCGTCGTTCGGCAGAAAAAATTGCACAAATGCTTGAAAGTGGTTACACAATTATAAAATTAAATTAATCAATCGTATATGGAAAAATTAACTTTATTTAATCTTTTTAATCAGGGCGGCGTTGTAATGTGGCCTATTTTGTTATGTTCTATTATAACTCTCGCAGTTATAATCGAAAAATTTTTTACTCTTTCAAAAGTAAAAATAAATCCTGAAAAATTAATGGCAAGCATTCGCGAATCGCTTGCGCAAAAAAATATTGTTGGCGCAATTGATGCGTGTCGTCAAGTCAACGCGCCAGTTGCAAATGTTTTGCGTCGAGGAATTCAACAATTTGATAATGGCAAAGAGGCAATGCGACAAGCAATTGAAAACTCTGGCAGAGAAGAAATTTTTCATCTCGAAAAAAGATTGAGCGTTTTAGCAAACATGGCTGGCGTTGCACCAATGCTTGGATTTTTAGGAACAGTTACAGGAATGATTCAAACATTTTATACAATTCAGTTAATGGGTGGAAATTTAAGTCCGTCAGATTTAGCAGGTGGAATTTGGGAAGCGATGTTGACGACTGCATTTGGTTTGATTGTCGGAATTCCCGCGCTTGGATTTTATAATTATTTTGTAAGCAGAGTTACACGATTTATTTTTGAAATTGAAACCTTAACCGAAGAGTTTTTAGGAATTGATGAAAATATAAGTTTGATTACATCTTCAAAAACTACAAATTTTGGTGATGAAGATAAAGAGACAGAATATTTTGAACCAATAAAAGAATAAATGAAATTCGAACAAAAACATCGCGTTGACCCAGCATTTAATTACGCATCGCTAACAGATATTGTTTTGCAACTTTTAATATTTTTTGTTTTAGTTTCTTCATTAATGGTTATGCCCGGAATTAAAATTTCACTTCCAGATGCAGTTCAAAGCGAAAAGCATTCCGAAACTCAAACGGTTTTAACGATTACAAATAAAGGAAGATTATTTTTAAATCGTGACGAAGTTCAAAAAGAAAATCTTGCTCAAAAATTAATTTCAATAATTGATAAAGATAGAGAAAAGGTAATCATCATTCGTTCTGATAAAGAAGTTTCTTTACAGCAAGCGGTTGAAGTAATGGATATTGCAAAAGGTGTTGGTGCAAAAAAATTTTTAATTGCAACCGAAACAATTAAATAAAATATTTTCGATGTTCTCTAAAAAATTATTTCCCATTTCAATAATATTTTCTGTTTTACTCCACATTATTTTTGCAATTATAATGATGTACTATTCATTCGAAGAGGCTAAAACAAAGGTCGAAACTATCGAAATGAGTTGGGGACCATCTCCATCGGATTTATCAAACGAAATGGATATTGCCAATTTAGAATCGGGAAACCCGCAAGATGGAGAAAGTTCGAGTTCAAATTCATTTAGTGAAGAAACAATTGAACTCCCATCAATAAAATCTTTAAATAATGATGAAAAAATATTTACAACTAAAAAAGAAAAAAAGAGCGACGACTCAAGTCCGATAAATTTTAATCCATCAAGTACAAAAAAAAATGTTGAAGAGAGTTCGGAAAAAACTTCATCCACCTCAAGCATTGGGAAAAAACCACAAAAAGAGGGAAGAGGTAGCGAAGATGCTACTGATGCAGCGGCACCATTTGGTAAAGGAAGTGTAAGTATTGGAGCGGGAAAAAATGTTTCGTACGATATTGAGTGGACAAATAATTTAATTAGGAACCTCGAAGTATTTTCTCTTCCAAAATATCCTGCTGGTGCAAATATTTCAACTCAAATTAAATTGAGACTTTTTGTTGAGCCAAGTGGATTTATTAGCGATGTGCAAGTTTTACAAAAAGGAAATACTCAACTTGAAAATGTGGCGATTAGAGATGTTAAAAAGTGGAAGTTTGAATCTTTACAAAGTGGACAAACGCAAAAAACACAAAGTTGTGTTGTAACTTTTCGTTTTGTGTTGAAATAATTTATTTTTTATAATAAAAATTATAAAAAATAATTTCACAAATTGTTAAAATCAAAAGTGAAATTGCATCTCTGTTAAAATAAAATCCAAAGCCTTCAGCTAAAATTAAAAATTTTAAAATCATTGTAACAACAGACCAACCAACAGAAAAAATAATTATAAACAATCCGAGCGAAGCTAAAGCTAAGCCAATTCCTTCCTTCTGATATTGTTTTGCAAATCCAAATGTGAAAGCAACGATGTGTGAATAAAAAATAATTAGCGCAATCATTTCAGTTAGTAAGCATCTTTTCCAAAAATCACTGCATAAATAGTTTTAAAAATAATTTTAATATCAAATGCGATTGACCAATTCTCAACATAATAAATATCATATTTAGTTCTTTCGCTAATCGACGCATCGCCACGCATTCCGTTTACTTGCGCCCAACCAGTCAATCCGCTTTTTAATCTGTGGCGCTCCAAGTATCGGGGAATTTCGTTTTTAAATTGTTCGACAAAAAATGGTCTTTCCGGCCTCGGACCAACAATACTCATTTCGCCCATTAAAACATTGATTAATTGTGGCAATTCATCTAAACTAGTTCTGCGTAAAAATTTTCCGATTGCCGTTACACGCGAATCTCCGGATGATGCTCGGACTGGTCCAGAAAATTCTTCTGCTTCAATTCTCATGGAGCGATATTTTAAGATTGAAAATTCTTTTCCATCAACACTTATTCTTCTTTGAATAAAATAAATCGGTCCATGAGAATTTATTTTTATAGCGCAAATTATTATTATTTGAATTGGTAAAGTCAGCAAAATTACTATTAAAGAAAAAAGAAAATCGAAAATTCTTTTTAAAAAACGATTCCATGCGGTTAATGGAATTTCTTTAATTTTTATAAATGGAATTCCTTCGATTTCCTGCGTACGAACTCGGCTTGTCATTAAATCAATCAAATCTGGTACAAGCATTATGTCAATATTTTTTCCCTCAACCGATTGAACAAGTTCAATTAATTTTGGATGATCTTGATAGGGAAGTGCGACAAAAATTATTTCCACTTTAGATTGTTTTATAAAATCTGGAAGTGAATCGATTGTTCCGCAAAATATATTTTTGTAATCACTCGAAATATTTTCATCAGAAAAATATCCGCATAATTTAAAACCGAGCGAACTTTTTTCATTTACCATCTTCATAATTTTATGCGCAGTATCAGTGCTTCCAACAACTGCAACATTTTTTAATTCATATCCTTTTTTGTAAAGATATTTTTCAAAAGAAATTGTAATCAATCTACCAATTGAAACAAATAAAATTGCTGAAGACCAAAGCAAAACAAACACAACTCGCGAAAAAGAAAAGTCGCGATAAAAAAATGTTGCGCTTAAAATTAAAAGCATTCCCAAACTCAAAACTCGAACAATCGGAAAAAATTCATCGCTGATGTGTGTGTTTCTTCGAGTCGTGTACATTCCCCGAGAGGAAAGTGTGTAAAGCCAAATCGGAATAAAAATTAACGAACTAAATAAATACGATTCAAGTTTCGGAACTCCCTCAGTTACAGGAACTAAATTTGTAAGTTGCGATTGAAATCTTATCCAATAAGAAAATAAAAATGCGCACTCAAGTGCAATTGCATCAATAATTAAAGTTGAAAATGGAATTAGAATATCGTGATGTTTTGTTTTCATTTTTAAAAATAGTTCAATTTTAAAACCAATTGTTTAATTTGTACCAATCAATTGTAGATTTGAAACCGTTAAACAAAGTAGTTTTTTCTGAAAAACCAATCTCATTTTTCGCCTTATTTACACTGCAAATCCAATATTTTGCTGTAATATCTTTTGCTTTTTCAAAATTTATAACCGATGGTTTTTGTTTAAAAAGAGAAATAAATTGCACAAAGCCAGCATAAATAAAAATAATAATTTTAGGAAGATTAATTTTGAATAATTTTTTCTCTAAAACTTCTTCGCAAATATTTCCAATTTCAAACCAAGTGTACGATTTTTCCGAACCAATTATGTAAATTTTTCCAATGGCATTTTCAGATTTCGCCGAAAGCAAAATTCCATTTATCAAATCCGATACATGAATTAAGTTTATAAAACTCCTACCAAAATTATTTAGAGGCAAAATTCCTTTGTTAATTGATTTGAAAAAATCAAAAGTTGCGCTGTCGCGCGCGCCGTAAACTGCCGAAGGACGAATAATTGTAATTGGCAATTCATCTTTAAATGATAAAACAATTTTTTCCGCTTCAAGTTTTGATTTTCCGTAAGTTGTAATCGGATTTAATTCCGATTTTTCATCAACGGGAAAATTATTTTTACTCGGTCCAACTACAGCAAGGCTACTAACAAAAACAAATCGACGAATATTTTTTTTATTTTCAAATGTTGCATCAATTAAGTTTTTTGTTGCTTCAACATTTCCTCTGTAAAAATCTTTTTTAGATTTTCCTGCAACTATTCCTCCAACATGAAAAATATAATTTGCATTCTTTACTCCATTTCGTATTGCAGTCAAATTAAATAAATCACCTTCAATAATTTCAATCGGAAGATTTTGTAAAAATCCCAATTTGGATTTATCTCGAATCAAGCATTTAACCGCAAATCCTTCCAATAGCAATCGCTCAACTAAATGGCTTCCAATAAAACCCGTTGCGCCAGTTACAAATGCAATTTTACTTTTCATTTTTATTGCTTATGCTATTTTTCTGATTTATATTTCGACAAGTATCTTTAAAAACTTAAAATTAATTTTGGTAAATATATGGATTTATTCGATAAATGTAGAGCCTTTACAATCGCCGATGAGGTAAAAGCCGTTGGGCTTTATCCTTATTTTCATCCGATAAATGCAAACGAGGGACCGGAAGTTATAATGGAGGGACGAAAAATAATTATGGCTGGTTCAAATAATTATTTGGGATTGACTGCGCATCCGAAAGTTAAAGAAGCATCTAAAAATGCAATTGATAAATATGGAACTGGTTGCTCTGGCTCGCGATTTTTAACTGGCACTTTAGATTTGCATATCGAGCTTGAAGAAAAAATTGCAAAATTTTTAGGAAAAGAAGATTGCCTTTTATTCAGCACTGGTTTTCAAACTCCGCAAGGAATTATTTCCGTTCTCGCGCAAAAAGGTGAATTAGTTTTTTCCGATAGAGATAATCACGCGAGCATCAATGCCGGAAATTTTATTTCAACAGGATTGAACATTGAAGTAATTCGTTACAAGCACAATAATTTTGAACATCTCGAAAATTTAATTTCTAAACATCCGATTGAAACTTCAAAATTAATTGTTACCGATGGAGTTTTTAGCACATCGGGCGAAATTGTTGATTTGCAAAAACTTGTTCCGATTGCAAAAAAATATAACGCAAAACTTTTAGTTGATGATGCGCATGCACTTGGAGTAATTGGAAATGGTGGAAGAGGCACTGCAAATTATTTTAATTTAGTTGATGAAGTTGATTTAACTTTTGGAACTTTTTCAAAATCGCTTGCTTCACTTGGCGGATTTGTTGTTGGACCAAAAATTGTAATTAATTATTTAAAGCACACTGCGCCATCTTTTATTTTTAGCGCAAGCCCAACACCAAGTTCGGTTGCCGCGGCAATTGCTTCGTTAGATTTAATTGAAAAAGAACCGGAGCGAATTGAAAAACTTCATAAAAATGTTGCTCGCGCTCGTGCAGGATTTGAATCTTTCGGTTTGCCAATTACTGGTCACCCCGATACTGCAATTGTTTCAATTCATATTGGTGATACAGATAAAACTTTATATTTGTGGAAGCAACTTTACGATGCTGGAATTTTTGTAAATGTTTTTGTTCGTCCCGGTGTTATGCCCGGCCACGAATTACTGCGAACAAGTTTTATGGCAACTCACGAGTTTCATCATATTGATAAAATCGTTAATACAATTGGTAATCTTTTTAAAAATAATGGTATCTAAAATGAATGAAATAATAATTAGGCCAGTTGTTTCAAAAAAAGATGAAAAAATTTTTCTTCTCTTTCCGTACAAAGTAATTTATAAAGATGATAAAAATTGGGCAACACCACTTTATCAGGATAGAAAAAAATTAATAGACAAAAATAAAAATCCTTTTTACAAACACGCCGATGCCGAATTTTATATTGCTGAAAAAAATGGCGTTATCGTTGGGCGAATTGGTGCAATCGTAAATTTCAATCATAATAAAGAGCATAACGATAAAATTGGTTTCTTCGGATTTTTCGAATGCATAAACGATCAACAAGTTGCAAATAAACTTTTTGATAAAGCGAAAGAATTTTTACTCGCTCGCGGATTAACGCAAATGCGCGGACCAGCAAACCCGAGCGTGAACGACGAGTATGGACTTTTAATAAATGCGTTTGATAAACCAGCAGTTGTAATGATGACTTACAATCCAGATTATTATTTAAGTTTAATCGAAAATTATGGATTTAAAAAAGAGAAAGATTTGTTTGCCTATTTAATAAAAAAAGAAACAGTTTTTACAGAAAAATTTTTACGCGTCTCAAAATTATTGAAAAAGCGAAACAGCGTTTCAATTCGAACAATGGAAATGAAAAATTTCAATAACGAAGTTGAGGAAATTAAAAAAATTTACAACATTGCTTGGGCAAAAAATTGGGGCGCAATACCAATGACTGAAGATGAAATTAATTTAATGGCGAAAGATTTAAAACCAATTGTAGTTCCCGAACTTGTTTTATTTGCCGAACGAAATGGAAAAACTATCGGCTTTTCACTTTCAATCCCCGATGTGAACATTGCTTTAAAATTTAATAAAAGTGGAAATCTTTTAACTGGGCTTTATCATCTCTTAACAAAAAAGAAAAAAATTGATTTAGTTCGAGTTGTTGTGCTTGGTGTTTTGCCCGAATATCAAACCTCCGGAGTTGCGGCACTTTTATTTTACGAGTCAGCACAAAATGCAATGAAACTTGGTTACAATTTTGGCGAAGCAAGTTGGATTTTGGAAGATAATTTAATGATGAACCGAGCCGCAGAAGCGCTCAAAGGTGAGAGATATAAAACTTATCGGATTTATCAAATGGATATTTAATTTATATTTTTTATTAAAAAATTGGTATATTTCTGCTGTAAGAAATTATTTTATTAAACCGAAATTCGTATTAGAAAGAAAAATTTATGGCTGTAACTCCCGTTGAAAAAATTTGGATGAATGGTGAACTTGTCGATTGGAAAGATGCTAAAATACATGTCCTTTCGCATGTTGTACATTATGGAAGTAGTTGGTTTGAAGGTATTCGTTGTTACGAAACAAAAAAAGGTTCGGCTATTTTTAGACTTGGTTTGCATTTGGATAGACTTTTTGATTCTGCAAAAATATATCGTGCGGAAATTCCTTTTACAAAAGAGCAAATCACGATGGCAATTATCGAAACAATCAAAATAAATAAATTAGATTCATGTTATATTCGTCCCGTTGTTTACCGTGGTTACGGCGATGTTGGTGTAATCCCAACTGGTTGCCCGATTGATGTCTCTATTATAGTGTGGCAATGGGGAAAATATCTTGGTAGTGACGCGCTTGAAAATGGAGTTGATGTTTGTGTTTCATCTTGGAATCGTATCGCGCCAAACACGATGCCGACATTGGCAAAGACTGGCGCAAATTATATGAACTCTCAACTTATAAAACTTGAAGCGCAAGCAAACGGATATGTCGAAGGCATCGCGCTTGATGTCAACGGAAAAGTTAGCGAAGGAAGTGGCGAAAATCTTTTCTTGATAAAAAATAAAATTATTTACACTCCGCAAATTTCAAGTTCGCTTTTGCCCGGCATTACACGAGCAACAGTTATGACTTTGGCAAACGAAGCTGGTTACAAAATTGTTGAAGGAGAAATAAATCGCGAGATGCTTTACATTGCAGATGAATTATTTTTTACTGGCACTGCGGCTGAAATTACTCCAATTCGTTCTGTCGATAAAATAATTGTCGGAAATGGTAAACGAGGCGAAATTACTTTTGATCTTCAAAAAAGATTTTTTAATGTTGTTGCAGATGGACATGATAATCATGGTTGGTTGCACTTTATTTCCTAAAATAAAATGAATAACAAATTGAAAAAAATATTTCCATTTTTGGCTCGTAACGAGTGGAAGCAAAAAGCCGAAAAGAAAAAACATATCCCATCGACTGAAGAAATTTTATCTACTATCCCAATATTTTTAAATCTAAACAAAGGTGAATTAAAACTTGTCGCCGGAATTTTGCATAAACGAAAATATAAAAAAGATGAACCGATTTGCCTCCAAAACGACCCAGGATTGGGAATGTATGTTATCGAACATGGCGAAGCGGAGGTTGTAATTATTGACGAAAATGGCGATAAAAAACAACTTGCAATTTTAAACGACGGCGAATTTTTTGGTGAACTTTCTTTGCTTGATAATTCCTCAAGATCTGCTTCTGTAATTGCTTTAAAAGAGAGCGATTTGCTCGGGTTTTTCCAAACTGATTTAATGTCAATTATAAAAAAATCTTCTTCTACTGGCGTGAAAATAATTTTAAAAATTGCCGAGTTGCTTGGTGAACGACTTCGCCAAACAAATGAACAATTAGCTTCAACTGACTCAAAACTCAAAGAGATTTTGAAAACAAAATCGTTGCAGAAAAGGAGTAAGTATGAAAAAATTGGCTCTTCAAAATAAAAAAAAGAAAAAATCTTCACCTCAAAAAAAATCCAAATCAAAAATTCTGCTAAAATCTATTTTAGTTCCGACAGATTTTAGCGCTGGCGCAAATAAAGCTTTGCAATACGCTTTAACATTTGCAAAACAATTCGACGCAAAAATTGAATTGATGCATGTTGTTGAGCCAATGTTATTCCCGAGCGATAGTGTATTTAATCAACCTGTCATTCAACCAATATTTCCATCAATCGATTTAGAACAAAGAAAAATTGATGAAGAAAAACTTAAATCAATTGTTGTTGAAATAAAAAAAGAATATTCTAAAATATCTTACTACTCAACAACAGGCACGCCTCATGAAGAAGTTATTGAGTATATAAAAAATAAAAAAATAGATTTGATAATTCTTGCCGCGCACACTCAAAACAAACTCGAACATTTTTTCTTCGGTAGTACAACTGAAAAAATTATGCTCAAAGCATCATGCCCAGTTTTAATTCTTCACGAAGATGAAAAAGATTTTGTCAAACTAAAACAAACTTCTCATATTGCAAAATGAGCAAGTGTTATTTATATTTGCAAAAATTCTGTAAGTATAATTCTATTCACTACACGGAAAAACTAATATGTTATTAAAAAAGAAAAAAATATCTAAAAAAGAAATCAAACACGATGCATTGGTTGACACTTATTTTTCAACTCGCGCATGGTACTCCGAAAACAAAAAGCAAGTTAGCACTTATGGAACTATTGCACTTGTAATTGTACTTGGTTTGTGGTTTTATTCGAACAATGTAAAATCGAATAACAACGAGGCAACAACCGATCTCGGAAAAATTTATTCTTTTTACGATAATGGCCAATTTGAAATTGCTAAAAATGGAATTCCCGGACAAAATATTTCTGGGCTTGAATCGATTGTTGAAAACTACGGTTCGACAAAATCCGGTAACATGGCTAAACTTTATTTAGCAAATATTGAGTTGCAATCAAATAATACCGATAAAGCAATGGTGCTTTTTGAAGATTTCTCAAGCGATGATGATTTGATGAATGCATCTGCTTTTGCGGGAGTTGCCGCTTGTTATGAAGTGAAAAAAGAATTTGCGAACTCAGCAAAATATTTTGAGAAAGCCGCCAACTCATCAACAGTTGATCAATCAAGAGCAGAATATTTATCACTTGCCGCACAATCTTTTTCGCAAGTTGGTGAAAAAGAAAAAGCGAAAGAAATTTTCAAACAAATCAAATCTGAATATTCTTCGTCAAACGCCGCACGCGATGCAGATAGATTTATCTCAGAACTTTCAATCGATTAAAAATTATGATTACTGATTTTGGTCGGATACTTTTATTTTTTATTATCGGAGTTATTTTTACAGCTGGTGGATTAATTGCCGCATTTTTTCTTCGTCCCGATAAACCTTATGCTGATAAAATTTCAACTTACGAGTGTGGCGAAGAACCAATTGGCGCACCTTGGGTAAAATTTAATATTCGATTTTATGTAGTTGCACTTATTTTTATAGTTTTCGAAGTTGAAACTTTATTTTTATTTCCATGGGCAGTTGAATTTAAAAATTTTGGTATGTTCGCTTTTATCGAAATGTTAATATTCCTCGGAATTTTAATTGTTGGTTACGCTTATGTTTGGGTGAAAGGTGATCTCGATTGGGATAAACCAACTCCGATAATTCCATCTTACCAAAAAGGTGTTGGAGTAATTTCAAATTCATCACAAGAATAATTGAAAGAAGAAAATGGGCTTACTCGATAAACAATTTGAAAACGGAAATATCGTAATTACAAATGTTGACAATCTTTTGAATTGGGCACGGCTTTCATCGCTATGGCAAATGCAATTTGGTTTAGCATGTTGTGCAATCGAAATGATGGCGGCAAGTGCATCGCATTATGATATGATGAGATTTGGAGTGATTCCGCGCGCAACTCCGCGTCAATGTGATTTGATGATTGTCTCTGGCACAGTAACTTTAAAAATGGCATCACGCATTAAAAGACTTTTCGATCAAATGCCAGAACCTCGTTATGTGATTTCGATGGGAAGTTGTTCAAATTGTGGCGGTCCATATTGGGAGCATGGCTACCATGTTTTAAAAGGTGTTGATAGAATAATTCCGGTTGATGTTTATGTTCCAGGTTGTCCACCAAGGCCGGAAGCGTTGATTGAAGGGGTGATTAAATTACAAGAAAAAATCCGCGCACACTCTTTAGCGAAAGTAAAAGCATAATGACATTTCAGGAAATTGCAGATAAATTATCTGCGAAGTTTGGACAAAATATTTTAGCGATTAAAAGTGATGTAAAACCCGATCCGTATATTTTAGTTTCAGCAGATTCGATTTTGGAAATTTCAAAATATCTTCGAGATGAAGAAAATTTTGATTTTTTAAATTCACTTTCGGGAGTTGACTTAAAAGGAAAACTCGCCGCAGTTTATCATATTTCATCTCTAACCTCAAAAGATAAAATTGTTATTCGTGTTGAAGTTGAAACTGCAAATCCAACAATTCCTTCAGTTGAATCAATTTGGAAAAGCGCAAACTGGCACGAAAGAGAAGCGTTCGATTTATTTGGAATTGTTTTTTCAAATCATCCCGACTTAAGAAGAATTCTTCTTCCGTATGATTGGGAAGGTCATCCACTTCGAAAAGATTATCAAGTGCCAGAATTTTACAACGGAATGAAAGTACCTTATTAGTTTATGGAAATTAAATCACCAATATCATCAACCGGAAAAAAACTTCGCACCGAAGAAATGATTATCAATATGGGTCCGCAACATCCATCAACTCACGGTGTGTTGCGTTTAGAATTAATTGTTGATGGCGAAATTGTAAATGAAGTAATTCCTCATTTGGGATATTTGCATCGTTGTTTTGAAAAACATTGCGAGCACATGACAAACTACCAACAAGTCATTCCGTATGTCGATAGAATGGATTATGTTGCCGCGATGAATAACGAACTTGCTTATGCAATCGCAGTTGAAAAACTTTTAGCAATTCAAATTCCCGAAAGAGTTGATTACATTCGCGTTATCATGGCAGAGTTGCAAAGAATTGCAAGTCACTTAATTGCAGTCGGAACTTATGGAATTGATATTGGCGCGTTCACTCCATTTTTGTATTGCTTCCGCGATAGAGAAAAAATTTTAGATTTATTTGAAATAACTTGTGGCGCACGACTCCTCTATAATTATATTTGGGTTGGTGGCTTATCGCACGATTTGCCGACAAATTTTATTCCAAAAACTCAAAGTTTTATCAAAGAATTCAGAAAAACTTTAAAAGAAGTTACCGACCTACTTGTCTACAACGAAATTTTTGTAAAACGAACTGCAAATATCGGCGTGCTTCCAAAAGATGTTGCAATAAATTATGGTTGTAGCGGACCAATGCTTCGCGCAAGTGGAGTTGATTGGGATCTTCGTCGAGATGACCCGTATTCTGTTTATCATAAATTTGATTGGAAAGTAATTGTTGGAAAAGGAGAAGTTGGAACTATTGGCGATTGTTGGGATAGAAATATGGTTCGAGTTTTAGAAATGGAAGAAAGTTTAAAAATAATTGAACAAGCAATAGTTTCGATTCCCGAAGGAAATGTACAATCTGCAATTCCAAAACGAATTCGTCCGAATCCCGGAGAATCTTATGGCAGAGCAGAATCGCCTCGTGGCGAATTAGGATTTTATGTTATTAGTGATGGCACCGCTTCGCCGTATCGAATCAAAGCGCGTTCGCCAGCATTTGTAAATTTAAGCGTTATCAACGAAATTTCTCGCGGCTCGATGATTGCAGATTTGGTTGCGATTATGGGAAGCATCGATATTGTACTTGGCGAAGTTGACAGATAATTTTTAATCAGGAAAATTAATGGAACAATTTTTAATTGAAATTTTTGGTGATGGAGTTTTAATAAATATTTTAATGGCGGCGTTGCCATTATTATTTATTTTGCCTTATGCATTAGTTACAATTTATTTGGAAATGAAAATCGCGGCGCACATTCAAGATAGAGTTGCATATATGGTTACAGGTTGGCACGGTGTGTTACAACCTTTCGCCGATATTTTAAAACTTTTACAAAAAGAAGATATTACTCCCGCCGCGGCAAATAAAATTCTTTTTAACATTGCACCATTTTTAGTTTTTGTTGGAACTTATGCATCGTTTGCAGTTTTGCCTTTTAGTAGTCATTACGCAGGAAGCAATCTCGACCTCGGACTACTTTATATAGTTGCAGTTTCTGCATTAGTTGTAATCGGACTTTTAATGGCAGGTTGGGCATCAAATAATAAATGGTCTTTGTTTGGTGCGATGCGTTCGGCGGCGCAAATTATTAGTTACGAAATCCCGACTGCATTTGTAATTCTTACAATTGTAATGATTGTCGGCTCGATGAATTTACAAAAAGTTACCGAGATGCAATCTGGTGGAATTGGAAATTGGTTTATTTTTGGTGGTCCATTTATTTTATCAAAAAAATTATTATTAATTCCATTGATGATTGTTCTTTTTGTAATCCAATATGTTGCATCGATGGCAGAAGTAAATCGAACACCATTTGATATTCCCGAAGCAGAATCGGAACTTGTGCAAGGTTACAATACCGAGTACAGCGGAATGAAATTTGCATTATTTTATTTAGCCGAGTACGCAAATCTTTTTGTAGTTTCGGCTCTTACAGT
>ERZ1292623.2599-Hain-H51-01um-R1-2599-length-15977-cov-43_pt1 | contig 15977 bp, 16 predicted proteins | sample MGYA00564398_ERZ1292623 | MGnify/ENA primary metagenome ERZ1292623 (study PRJEB36523, sample SAMEA6512633) | groundwater metagenome | collected 2019-01-07 | study: AquaDiva: Metagenomics assemblies of 32 groundwater samples | reverse complement strand
TGTAGCAAAAAACAGCGATAAAACCAATCGCAACTGCTCTAAAACAATTTCATAAGGGAGGATGAAAATGAAAAAGGCGATTATGACCAAGGGATGGATTGTTAGGTGGTGGAAAAAAATGAAAAACGGCGAATGGAAAAAGCAAAATGAAAAAATTGTTTTCGACGACGCGCAAAAAATTTTTCGATCCGCCGAAAAAAAGAAAAGGGAGGGGTATATCGTGCAGATAACACCGCTTTCATCGTCGCATATCGGACACAGCGGCCCAATTTATTAAGTTAAATCCGTCAATTTTTCGGCTCCGAGCAATCGGGGCCTTGTATTTTATATTCAATGTGTTATATTGCTTAAAAACGGCTTGAGAGCCATTTTTTGTTTCCGTACGTTAAAAATTAATGGAAGGAGGTGGTGGCGAGTGCCGACAAGAACATGGATTGTTAGGTGGAAAAAAAACAGAAACAACAGGGGAGAGGTCGTCATTCATAGCCTTCGAAAAGCCGTGAAGTTGGCCGAGGAGAAAAAAAACCTCGGCTATAAAGTCACAATCAATAAAATGAAAATAACCAAGGAACGGTAATAATGTTTTGCGCAAAAAATTCAAAAGCCCGGAGCTGAATGTTTCAGGGCTTTTTTTTATTTTTTTATAAAAATCAGCGGAAAAACCGCTTTTGGCGGGGGCACTAGGATTTGAACCTAGAAGTCAGGTTTTGGAGACCCGCAGTTTGCCATTGAGCTTATGCCCCCATCAAATTTATCTTTTAGTTTCCTTATGCGTCGTGTGCTTGCGGCACCACTTACAATGCTTTTTGAGTTCCAATTTTTTTTCAAGCGATTTCTTTTTACGGGTGTAATAATTAAACCGCTTACAGCCGACGCATCTTAATTTTATTAAATTTTCGCTGAACTTTGATTTAGCCATATAAAAAACATTATAAATTTAATTTATAAATTTTTCAAACTGTGCCCTTTATTTGAAAATGCGCGAACCTTTTTTGAACGAAAAATCAACGACATTTCTTAAATTCATTTTACCAAAATTTTTAGAAAACTCCAATTACGCATCGCCTCCGCGCCCCGCCTTTGGCGGGGCTACGCCTCAACAAAATTTTCTTCTACGGTTTCTTTTTTTGCGCGCGCCCATTTTCTTTTTTCAATTAAGGAAGAAGAAAATTTTGTTGAGGTATTCTGCCCTATTGGGCAGAGGCGGAAGCGGCTGCATTACATTTCAGAATCGTTATTCGTACTCTGCGAGATATGATGAACGGGCGTTGACATTTTACTGTGGGGGGGGGTATAAAGTGGTGGATATAGTACCTTGAAAAAGTCCTTGTTATGCTGATTTCACTCCGAGTACATTCCTGTTAAATTGGTATTCACGGTGAGTACCAGCTCGGAAAGAAGGAAGCATAAATAAGGCAAGAAAGGAGTGAGTGGCAATGCGAAAGTATCAGTTATCACCGAATGTCCGCGTCATATCTGATCCTGAATCAGGAACGGCAATGGTTTATCATGCGCTGTATGGCAATCCCAGGATTGTCAATGATGAAGGCCTGCGGTTTTTGAGTCTCTTCAGACAGCCAGCTACCACAGAGAAAGTCTTTGAAATCTGTGACGAAGATCCAAGGAAAACCATTCGGGAATTCGCCGAAATCTTTTTTCTTGTCGAGTCTGGCTTCGACGAGAAAAAGTTCCTGCGAGAGAAAAAAGAACAGCAACTCGCCCAAGTACAAGAGCGACGAACGGTTGATCGGATGGGTCTTGAGATTAGCGATTCGTGCAACTTCGGCTGTACTCACTGTATACACTTCCAACCCATGACCAATTCTGGGCAGATACTGCCAATGTACCAAAAGGCGACTCCACAGCTTAACATGACTTGGGAAACTGCAAAGCGATGCGTAAACCAGTATGTTGTGTTGATGAGAGAGCAAGGCAGAACCCACGGCAAGATTCATTTCGGAAACGCAGAACCACTGGTCAACTGGCCCGTCATTGAGCAAGTGCTCGAATACTGCAGCAAGATGGATGATTTCTCATTTGAGTTCGCCATCAACACAAACTTGGTACTCATGACCAGGCAGATCGCCGAGTCATTCAAGAGGCATCAAGTCCGCATTGCAACCTCACTCGACGGTGTCCAGACAGCCAACGATGCTATCCGTATCACAAAGGGTGGGCAGGGAACATTTGCTCGCATCCTCCAAAAGTTCGATCTCTTAGCAGAGATTGACTACCCACTCGACGGATTCAGCATCACAGTCACGAAAGGCAACTTCGAACTCGTAGACACCGACATTCTCGACTTGGCGATTGAAAGGAGAATGACTTCGATCGCCTTTGATTACGATCTCGTTGGACTGGTTCATGTTCCAATCGAGAAGCGGGTCATAAAACTCATGCGACTCAAAAAGTATGCCAATGAACACGGCATCGACTTTTTTGGAACATGGGATTCCCCATTCCGTAATCTGACATCAGGAAGCCTCTTGGTTAAAGATCATGCGTTTTGTGCTGCCGTTCAGGGCAAAGCCCTTGAGTTCAACGTGAATGGCAGTATCAAGATATGCAGCCACACCACTACGCCGATCGGTCACATAGACAGCTTCGATGAGGTATTTGGAGAAGGGGGTGGCTTGATGCAAATAGTCGCCAGCCGTTTTCCAGGAACAGATGAGCACTGTTCTGGCTGTGAGATCGAAGGACCCTGTAGTGGACAATGCCATGTTACCAGAGAGGTTGTTTCTCGTTCATCGGGCGAGGAGCGACAAAAGCTTTTTGCCGACATGTGCGATTTCTACCGCGGGGCCACAGAAGCGCTTGCCGTAGAATACCTTCGGTCAAATGGAATTGCAGCGCTGGGTGATCGTCAAACCTGTACCTTATGAAAGGAGGTGAGACCGTATGAAGAAGATCAAGATCAAGATCAAGAAGATCAAGATCGCCAGGGTCGTCCCCTTGCCTTCGGGAGCGTCTTTCCCTGGCAAACGAACCGGCTGCAAGTAATTGCGGCCCGCGGGGTTAAATACGCAAGTATTTAACCCTTTTTTTATTCCACTGCACTATAAGTTCATTGATATTTTTCCCCGGGTCATCTGAATTCACCGCCCAATAAAGAGCATTAAGGAAAAAGACAGCGCGCGCGAATCGATATTTTCTCTGAAATAATTTTTTGTTTTCTATAAGATTGGATTCCAAAATCGCCGCAATTAGTTTATCCATGTAATCAGCCTCAAATGTTTCATCAATGCCCTGTTCCTGATAGGCCTTAGCGCACTCCTGATAATAAAAAAGGCGAAAGAGATCATAGTCAGGATCGCCGAATAATGCCAATTCCCAATCGAGAACTCCGGTCAAATTTCTGCCATCCGTAAGCAAATTATGAATAATAAGATCGCCGTGAACAAGAGTTATATTTTCTCTATTGGGAAAAAATTTTTTAATATCAGGATTTTCAATAATTGATAATAAATCTTTTAAAATGTTATTTATTTGTTTGAATTTTTTTATCCAAGCAATTTTTTGTTCAATAGCATCAGTGAGATAATCTAAAAAATTATTATATTTTTTACCGGTGTTGACAGAATAAACATAATCCCCGGTTTGAGTTTTGAGGTACTGTAAAAATTGGACAATTTGTTTGATAATGTTTGCTTGGTTAATTCTCGGCAGAGTTTTCCAAACTACATTTATGGTATTCTCGTAAAGTCGATTTTCGACCATGGCAATTGATTTATTAACACTTCCTGTCCATAAGACCCTTGGTATTAGTGGATGATTAAGTTGTTTTAGAAAATCTGCTTCCCTCAGTAAAAGTTTTGGATTGTCATCTCGGAAACGAATCGCGTGTCCATTTGAAAGAAAAACCTTATAATGAGTACCGTCGGGAGCAGCTTCAAAATTTTCTTTTTGGAGAATAACAAGCTCTTTTTTAATTTTTTCAATTTGAGATAAGTAATCTTTCATATAGATTTTTCTATAATGTTAATATTATTCTACCATAGATAGACGTGAGAGTCGTTTTTATGTGGATTATTTTATGATAAAATTCACCTATGTCGTCAGTTTTTTTCTCTTATACAACAACGCAAGAAAAGGAATATCTTAATAAGCTTTTTGAAGAAAGGAGGTGGTTTAAGTCTGAAAAATTTGACGCGTTTCTTCCAAAAAACAAGGATTCAATCGAAAAAGAAGTTATAAATAAAAATGACCCATTAAGTAAAAAAATAATTTGGCTAAGAAAAGAGTGGAAGAAGATTGAAAGAGATTACTTTAAAGTAGTTAAGAAATTTCAGCACGCCAAATTTTCCTCGCGTTATAAATGTCATGTTAGTCGTTTTGACCCGGAAGGAAAATATACTCGTCCCGATATGCTTTTTGTTCGTTTGCGGAATAAACAAGATAAAAAAAGAATAATTGAAACAATTGGGCATGAGTTGCTTCATCTCATATGTGCAGACTTTTTTGAATTTAATAGATTAGGATACGCGGGACGTGAAGGGATGATCGACGCTTTGATTTTACAAAGCAATCTTTCTAAACTCTTCCCCCGGTATGAGAAGCAATCAATTGGAAAAGTGCGCCCAAAATTACTAAAGATTATCTTGGGGTAAAAGATGTATAAAATGTCAACGCCCGTTCATCATATCTCGCAGAGTACGAATAACGATTCTGAAATGTAATGCAGCCGCTTCCGCCTCTGCCCAATAGGGCAGAATACCTCAACAAAATTTTCTTCTTCCTTAATTGAAAAAAGAAAATGGGCGCGCGCAAAAAAAGAAACCGTAGAAGAAAATTTTGTTGAGGCGTGGCCGCCCCGCTCTGCGGGGCGGCGCGGAGGCGTTGCGTTGTTGGTATTTTCCAAAGATTTTGATAAAACGATTTTAAGAAATGCCGCTGATTTTTCGTTCAAAGAAGGTTCGCGCATTTTCAAACAAAGGGCACCAAACTGGACTTTGCGATTTTTGGAAGCCAAAGCGATAGTATGCTCGCCGCCCACTTCCAAAAATTTAACATCCTGTTTGGTGCGCCCTGAAGGGATTGAACCTTCGGCCTTTACAATGTCAATGTAACGCTCTACCACTGAGCTAAGGGCGCGATTTTTGAGTGTCTTTACGACTTCACTCGAACCTACTTTATCAAAAATTACTAACCAATGGAAGCCCCGCCACCGCCTCGCGGACTCGGCGGACACCAAAGAAAAATGTTCCTTGCTTTTCGGATTTGCGCGCGACCAATTTTTTCTGAAAATGGAAAGGACATTTTTCTTTTGTGTTCTGCTCTCCAAGTATTCGGGCAGGTGGCGGGGCGAAATGCAATTTAGAATTCTTGCCCTTGCCCCACACCGCTCGTGCGCGGGCAAGAATAAAGTACTCCCTTAAAACTTTTGAAAGACAAACGGATTATTTCACTTCCTTTTCAATATCTTCGATCTCTTTCCTCACAAACTTCTCCGTGTCATCTAAATCTTTTTTAAGCCGATTGATGATTTTTTCTTCTTCTTCCGTCAGTTGGCGTTTTGTTTTGGTTTTTTCAAGCATCTTGATCTGTTCTCGAATCTCTTCTTTCGATAGATCAAATGCCTTGTGAAGCGTATATTCCGCTTCGCGGATTTCTTTTTTTACTCTTTTCCGCATAGTCGCAAACTTATGCCACCAGTGCCATGTCAAATACACAAGAAGAAGCACGAGTGCGACAAGCGGAACAACTACCGCAAGAAATCCCACCGCCCAGGAGCCGATTCGCAGCAATGCGGGTCGTTCCACCGCGATAGTAACCTTTTCGCTCGGCTCGCTTTTCGCGCCTCGCTCGTCAATTGCCTCCGCCCATAATTTGTAAATGCCGTCTTTTAATTTCTCATCGGCGGTGAAGATAAACTTTCCTTTGCCATCGCTTTTTACTGTCGCGCTTCGGGCTTCTTCATTTTCTCTTTGAAGCCAAACACTTACTTCGCCGTCAGGATACGCGGTTTTTCCTTTTATGGTGAGTATCTCTCCGCTTTGCAATGTACGCGGATATTCTGTAATTTCTGGCGACCATAATGCTTGGATGGTAAATTCAGCAGAATTTGCCAAAGAATTTCCTGCTTTATCTATTGCTTTTGCGATTAAAATATGCTTGCCCGGGCCGATCGCGGCGATCTCATATCTGTGACTTCCGTCATCTTGCCAAATTTGTGGATTTTCTCCGTCAATTTGAATTTCAAAATGATCGATACCCGAAGTGTCGTCTTTGGCGTCAAAAATAAACTCGGGTTTAGGGTCAGTCGGGTCTTTTCGCGGAACTTCGGATATCTCAAATCGGGTCGGTTTTCCCGTATCTATCTGAAACCTAAAATGCGAGACGCCGCCCCATCCTTTGGCATTGCGGAGTCGCACATGGAAATACCAACTTCCGTCAGCCAAATCCGTAATCTCTTTGGAATCAATGGGCGTAGTGTAAGTTATTGTAGGAATGACTTGGGGAATTCTTCCTACAAGTAAGCGAACCGCGGTCACATCTTTTAGAACATCCCAAGTAAATTTTGCCTCTTTTACCGCATACCATTTGTTTGGATCGGGGTGGGTCGGCGAACTGATAGCCGGCGCTTCAGGAGTGCCCGCTACTTCTGCTGGCGTAACGATTTCTGGCGCTCCTGGACCCACCACGCCTATTGAAAAGTTAGCGTCACCCAAACCAGTTAAAATGTTTGTTCCCTTACCGTCATTAGCTAACGCCGAGCCGGAGGAAAAAGTCAAAGGAGCATTACCGGCCGCCTTGGTTTTGAAAATGATGCTCAAAATTTTCCCGCCCGAACCAGTGAAGCCGGGGTTCAAAACGATTCCTTCAAAATTCACCGTGCCGGCTGAATTAGAAAATGTCGGCTCCTGCACCCAGAGAGTAAAGATAGAGCCAGTTTTGGAAAGAGAGGAAACTTCTAATTTATCCCTCGGAAAAGAAATCACGCTCGAGGCCGCGTTCATCGCCTGGTCGGCGCTTGAAACATAGACATTAACGGTGACAGGAGAACCGACCGCATAAGAGCCGGACGACGGAGAAAAATACAAACTTGCCGCCTGCGCGGCTACAGCAGAAAATAGAAAATAGAAAGTAGAAAGTAGAATTATAATACAAAATCTAGAAAATAGAACGCAAAAAATAGAATTAAACTTTTTTGATTTTTGAATTTTACTAAAATTTTTCATATTCTATTTTCTAAATTTTAGATTCTTGCCCCGCGTTTTCTCCATAAAATTTTCTTTGCGCCGGAAGCAAAGATAACCGCTATTACTATCAGTATAATCCAATTCTCATAATTTTCGTACCAGCGAAGCGGATTCTGCGGCAAGATTTCCGCTATTCTTTCGTTGCCGGCTTTATCAACGGCTTTGATAAAAATATAGCTTCGTAATTCCTGATCCTGCAAAATATACGGACTTTCTGCGACTCTCCATCTTGAAAAAAATGTCAGAATTTTTTGCCTACTTTCTTTTATCTCGTAATGGTCAATGCCTGATACTTTATCTTGAGTGACAAAGGCAATAAACCACTCGCCGTCGGAAATTGACTTATCTCTTGCGATCTCTGGCATAAATAATTCTGGCTGTTCACGATCTTCTATTTTCTGAATTGCGGGAATTTCAACTTGGGCTCCTTTAGAAATCACCATTTCAAAGGGAGTTATCGATAAAACAGCCGTAGAGCCAATCCCATCGTTCCGCAGAATTCTTGCATCGTTAACTTCAAACTTAGCAACTCCTTCCTTTTTTGCTTCAAAAATCGCAGAAAAAATCAAGCCACTACTGCCGTTAAATCCGCCCGGAGTAACACCAGAAAATATTATCGCGTTATCCTGCGCTTTGGGTTTCTCAATCCAAAAATTCACAATGGTATTTCCGTCTCGTATTTCTTTTAAATCCAGAAGGGCGTTGGGAAAAGTTACCTTGCCTTCAAATGCGTTAAGGTTTTCCTGCTCGGTGTTCACGAAGAGGGTTACCTCAAAATTTTTGCCAACTTGCGCTTGTGTTGTTTTTGCGTCAAATGAAATTTGAGCGGCAAAAACAATCTGCGGCAGTATGAGGCCGAGAGAAAATGCAAACAAAATTTTGTATAGAACTTGACGCATAAATTATCCTGTCCAATAATACGCCATAATACTAAAATCAACGAGGTCAACTTTTCCATCGCCGTTTAATCGCTCACCATCTTTTACCACGAACTCTGCGCTTATTGTCCGCTTATACCAATAAGCGGCGATGGAAAAATCAACAAGATTGACCTTGCAGTCGCTGTTCAAATCGGCTTTAGCCGGACATTTTGCCGGTAAACCTGCCGCGACATTTTTTGTGCCAACCGCAAAACTAATCGCTTTGCTAAAAGAGCTAATCGCGCCGTCGCGGGCCGCTTTGGATTTTGTAAAATGTTGACCCATATCAAGTTGGACTGTGTCAAAATTGTAAAGATAAATGCCATTTTGGTCGGCAATGGTTTTCCCAAAAAATTCCTCCTCTGAACTAACGGCAACGGTAATCTCTCCGTTTGGCACGCTTTGTCCGAAAATCGCGATATTGTCTCCTCGCTTCACTTCGCTCTTATCAACTGCGATTGTCGGCGCAATAAAAATGCCGCTCACATAACTGGTGGCGCCGCTTGTTACGCTCACCGGAAAAGTCAAAAGAGACGAACGAATACCTTTTGAATCTTCGCTGTAAACGGCAAAGATGTAGTTTCCGCCCGAAAGACCGGAAAGCTTCATTGAAAAAGTGGAATCGCTACCCGCAATAGCGGTTGCCGCGATTTGCGCGTCCTTAAGAAGCGTTACCGTGCTTTTAGGATACGCTCTGCCGGAAAAGACAGCCGCTGTTTCGGCTGGCGCAGTGTATCCTCCTCCACCCCCACCGCCACCTCCGCCGCCGGAGGTGCAGGCCGAAGTGTTAAAAGTGCAGTTTGAGTTGCAAGATAAAGTTCCAGCCGAGAATCCTTGAGTGGAACAAGTTTTGCCGTTTAGATTAGAACCGTCGCACTGCTCTCCTGAGTCTATATTGCCATTTCCGCACAAACTCTGAACATCGGCAGACACATTAACCGAAACGGCAGAAACGACAAAATAGGCGCCCAAAACGCCAAAGAGAACTGTGGCAAAAAGCAAATATTTAGACATCCGATATCTCAAAGATTAATTGTCCGGTAATATTAAGGACATCGGATGTCTAAATATTAATTTCGGGAATATTTTTTAAGAATCCATTGATTGTATTTCTTAATTCCTTTTGTTGCGATAAATAAAAGCGCCGCGAGAATTATAATTACAATAAGGACCGTCTTCCATGGAAAAACGACAAAGCTGATAGTTCTTATAATATCATTTTGTTTCTCGCCCCACTGAAGCGCCAACTCCGCCCTATACAAGCCTAAAGCGAACGGCATTTTATCAAATTTCTTTGCTACGTCTAAAAGCTGGGTATTTTCCGGGAAAATAATTCTTTCTTTGCTGTTGACCTTAAAAGTCGCAATTGTTGAGCCGAAAATATTTTTTATTATTATCTCGCCCTGCGGTTTAAGATAGGTATTGCCCTGATTTTTGAAATTAACGACAAAATCTTCGGGCAGTCGGAACATAAAAAATTTTTCACCGGCCAAAGAAAAGTCAGAAACATCGCCTTTCTCGCTTACCTCGCCGGAGACCTGAAGAAATACTAAAATTCCGGCGCGAGTAACGATGGAAACTTGCCCGGCTCCCGGCGGCGCCGTGCCCCACCAGATAACCGCAAAATGCCCGCCCGGCGGCGCGTTCTTCGGAATCTCAATAGTGAAAGGAATTTCTTCTTGTTCGCCGGCTTTCAGGCTAACGCTCTTTTCCATTTTGAACCAGTTCGCCAATTCGCTTTCCTCGCTCGGCAGAAATTTCTTTTGGCCATCCACTTCGGTGAATTTTTCAAAAGCCGCATAGAATGTCCGCGTTTCCTGACCTTCGTTCAAAATAAAAATCGTGCCCGAAATAGTTGCTCCCGGATCAACTTTATATTCAATCTTTGCAGGCCCGACAGTTATTGCTTGAGAATAAACCGGCAACGAGAAAAAAACCAATATAAAGATAAAAATTATAAACAGGCGATTTCTCATTTCATAAAACCGCACCCAATATAATCCACTAATTAGCGGTGCATTCGTAAGTAATGGTGTCGTTATAAGTCCCGGCAGGAGTGTTAGCAGCAATTGCTGCTTTATGAGTAGCTACTACTTCACGATTTGAGGAGGTGGCAGTGCTACTTGCCACTGTTACGTTAGAAAGCGTAAAACCTCCCACAGTATCGCCGGTTTGGGCAAATTTCGCGGCAATAGTCAGCGTTGCGCCTGTTCCCGCCGTTGTTGTTGTGGCTTGAATCCCATAACCTTCGGTGCCGGCCGCCAAGGTGGAAGTGGCGCTGTAAGCCGCATTCGGTGATTCAATTAAAGCGCTTGAGGTAGAATTCCATAATCCAGGATTAGAGGCGCTGCCCGCGTCTTTAGCATAAAGCGTGCACCCAGCCGAAGAATTGACGCAGGACATCGTCGATGAAGCATTAGGGCTGGCGGTCACGACGGACGAATCAGTTAAGGTGCCGAAAGCCGTTGAACTTTGATTAGTGGAACAACTAATAACTGCTGTTACCGAAGCGCTCACCGTCACCGCAGAAGTTGTAGCCGCGGTCGCTTGCTCGGGATAAACAACGGTTTCATAAGTTGAGAACATGCCATTCACGAACATTAAAAAGCCAATAATCGCTACGCCGCCTATCACCCACCCCAATGTATTTTCACGCATAATATCTTTTTTTTCTTTAATCACGCCGAAATGCCGTTCGGTCCAGCTTAATTCTTTTTTTAGTTTTCTGATAATTTTTCTTATTTTTTTCATTATTTTAATTATAGCATAATTAACAAAACCGCAGGTGTGGATAACTACCGCCACCTAATTCACCACACATTCATAAGTAATCGTATCTGAGTAATCTCCTGAAAGGGCTTGACTTGAAACAGCGGCTTTGTGAGTTGTCACTGCCTCGCGATTTGCGACATCAACGGTTGAGGAAGCCAAAAGTGTATTGGTAAGGACTAAGCCGCCGACATCATTGCCTGTTCTATTGTATTTGGAATTAAAACCCAAAGTTCCGCCGGAGCCGGCCGCGGTTGAAGTCGCCTGAATGCCGTAGCCGTCAGTGCCGGCAGAAAGCGTTGCGTCAGCCGAAGCAATCAGATAAATCGGCGAAGCGCTTTTGTATAATCCCGGATTTGAACCGCTGCCGTTATCTTTTACATAAAGAGTGCAGCCGGAAGAAGTTCCGCTACAGGTCATTGTGGACGAGGCGTTTGGCGAAGAAGTAAAAACACTTGAAGTGTTAAGCGCGCTGAAAGATATTGAGGAGATATCGGTGGAGCAGGAAACCGTGGGGGCCACTGGGGTGGCAGAACCCATGTCTACGCCAGTGTCATAGTTGCCGTTTGAATCTTTTTGAAAAACTTTGTAGGTATATTGTTGGCCGTTGGTGAGAGCTGTGGTGCGACAGCCACCGCCTCCGCCCGAACCGTCAACAGCATCAGTTACAGCGGTTGAAGCCGCATCAGCGGTACGCACACAAGCGACCGCGGCTGTACCAATATCTTGAGCAATAGTATAATCTGTGCCTTCGGCTGGCACTTCTGAACCGGCAGAGCCGCCTGTCCACCGCAGAACAACTGAACGGCTAAAATCGGAACTATTAGAAGTCGTCCAGTTTAATGTAACCTTCTGGTTGCCGGCGCTGGTGCTGGTTGCCGTGGCGCCGTTGGGCGAAGCGTTATCAATAGTGATGGTGGCGCTGTCTGTATCTGTCCCTGTCTTATCATTATCATTGTTGGAAGTATAACTCGTCACTGTGCCAGTCACTGCGTATTCAGCGCCAGGAGGCGCCGACATATCAGCGTGGGTCTTGGGCGTAATTCTCACCTTAAAAGTGGTCGTTGAGGTGGCAACTGGGATGGACGTACCGCCGCTGAAATCAACAGTGTCTGCCGAAGGAGCAACAGCGCTAAAGTATGTAGTTGAGCCGTCGCTATTAGTAATTCTCACTTCACTCAAACCCGCGTAAGTACCGCTGGACAAAGTAACAGTTAAAGCAGTGATGCTATCCGTGCTGTAGTCTGTTGCTAAAGTAAAAGCGTCAAGATCGGTGGTTGTAGAGCCGGGCGCCACCGTAGAATTGCCAGGGTCCGTGCCGTCGCCAAGAGTGGTAACTCTTGGAGGAACAAGAGCCAGCAAAATACCGCCCCAGCCAACCGGGACAGCGGTATTCCAATTGACCGAAACATCGCCAGTGGCTCCTGCTGTTGTCCTTACTGCCTCGCTAAAAGTAACAACGCCATCATCACCTGTAGTTGACTCGACATAGTGCTCGGTATAGGCTGCCGGGTCAGTCCCTGTTGTTATAATGGAAGCATTGTTGTTATCCTCACCTGGCATTGCGGCAACAACAAGCGAGTCAGCAGTGAGCGTGCTAATGCCAGTGAGGACAGACGGGTCAGTCGTTCTTGTTTGAGCCGTGCCTTTAACCTCCCAAGGGTCGCCAGCCCTGGCTGCGCCGCGGTAGGTAATAACAGCAGCATAAGTATTGCCGGTAGCCGTGCTTTTATCTACAAGCGGATTTGTTTCTGCGCTTGAGGCCGCTCGCTTCCAGGCCCACCAATAGCGGGCAGTGGTACCCCGGTCAACAGTCGCAATCTCGGTCCAGCCACTGGGCCAAGTAATAGTATCATCCACATCACGAACAATGACCCCGACCAGTAAGATATCATTCGCCGCATGGGCTGGCAGAGTTACAGTGACATCAGCGCCGGTTGAAGCTGCAATCGCGCTAAATGCCTGATAGGTTGGCGCTGCCGCCTGCGCCTCCTGAATTTTCGGCGGCACCTTCAATATAAGGACGTCTGACATCCTTATATTGAAACTTGGCCAGCCGCTAAAAATCCAAGTAAAAATCAGGAGAAGAATTAAAATTTTGCGGAGTTTTCCAATCATCACTTATATTATACCCCTTCTGCAAAAATTATTGAAGGAATTCTAAAACAATTTCCGCGCATTCCAGCAGTCGGGCCCCAGTAGTACAGCAGAGCTGATTACGGGGCAAGCAAAAAGAAATGGTGAAAATTTTGCGGGTTTTGGCGCGAGGCGCAAGCCGAGCGGAGAGGATTTCCCCCCACAAAACCAATGGGCGGCACTTCGTGCCGCCCACCAATTCGTCGGTCAAAAATCGGAAAGTTTAATCTTGGAGCCAATGGCCGGATTTGAACCGGCGACCTACTCCTTACCATGGAGTTGCTCTGCCAACTGAGCTACATTGGCTTTCGGAAAGAGCCACCTCCCGGATTTGAACCGGGGACCTTCGCTTTACAAAAGCGCTGCTCTGCCGCTGAGCTAAGGTGGCGGCAAGTGCGCAGGGAGGGATTCGAACCCCCGTAGCCATAAAGGCGTCAGATTTACAGTCTGATGCAATTGACCGCTCTGCCACCTGCGCGATTTTATTTCTCCTTTTATTCTGTTTTTTCCTCTTCTTTTATGTTGTTTTCAAAAAGCGTCGGCTTATCTTCGCCGTTTTTCCTGTCAACGCCGTTAATTTTTTTTATCTTGTCAAGATAACCGCTTATCGCGTTGTCCAACCGAAGAATCAGAAGTTTCGCCTTTCTTAAAGTTTTTTCCAAAAAACTGTTAAGCGCCAAATCGATTTTTTCAAGCGTTAAATCGCCGAAAGGACGAATAGTTTTAATCAACGGCCGCGAAACGTCGTCGCTTACGCGCGGAACGGCCCGGCCAACCAGATAAATCATTATCCCCAGCCCGATCATTAAAGCTGTTTGAAGAATAAAATTATACATGTTTAAATCTCGTAACGGCAAAATCTTTCCAGCCGGATATTTTCGCCGAATTTGGCGATCGCCTGCTTAATTATTTCTTCGACCGTCAAACTCTCGTCTTTAATATACGCTTGTTTGAGCAAATCATCAACATTTTCCGGATTCATCGCCGCGATCTGCATCGCCAAATCGCGGGATAATTTGCGAAAATTTTCCGAACGCGAAACAAAATCGGTTTCACAGTGAATTTCCAATAAAACGCCGACTCTTTCGTTATGAACGTAGGATTCTATCAATCCCGCTCCGGTTTTTCGTTCGCTTTTCCCGTCGGCTTTTGCCAGACCGCGTTCGCGAATCAACGCCGTCGCCTTGTCAAAGTCTCCGCTGACGTCAGTCAAGGCCTTTTTACATTCCATAACGCCGGCGCCGGTTGTCTCTCTTAATTTTTGAACGTCGCTAATCATAAATACGATGATTATTAACCATTAATCACGGACTGCTCTTCAATTTTTCTAATCAACCAATCAATGCTTGTTTTAGCGTGATCGTTGGCGGGAATCGGGTAATCGGCAAAGTCGGGATTGTCGTCGCTGTCAATAATCGCCATCACGGGGATATTCAAACGCATGGCTTCGCGAAGAGCGGTATTATGCCCTTTTATGGAAAAATCGACGATAAAAACAAGATCCGGCAATTTATTCAAGTCTTCCAGACCGGAAAACATTTTTCTCATTTTTTCAATTTTACGATTGATCATTACCCGTTCTTTCTTGGTGTATTTTTCAAACTCGCCTTTCGCCATGTCTTCCTGATTTTTTTTGAAGTAATCGATACGCTTGGAAATCACTTTAAAATTGGTCAACAGGCCGCCGATCCAGCGGTCGTTGATGATGGAAAAATTGAATTTTTTCGCCAGGTTTGTCGCCGCTTCTTTAGCCGCCGGCTGAGTCGCCACAATCAAAACCGATCCTTTGTTTTTTAAAATTCCCGATAAAAATTCAACGGCTGAATTCAACGCCGGCAACGTTTGCGTTACGTCAATAATCTCTATGCCGTTTCTGGTGATGTAAATATACGGCTTAAATTTTGGATTGGTTTTTGATTTTTTATGGCCGTAAATCAAACCGGCTTTTATCATTTCTTCCGCCATTCTAAAATCTTCCCCGGTTTCAGGTATTTTTTCCTCAACGCCTTCCGCGGCATCCTGCGCCGCGTCTTGTTCTAAATCTAAATCTTGCGTTTCCATAACGAAAAATATTACACCATTAAAAATAAAGAGTCAACGCCCGCGGCGTTTTTCGCGCCATTCTTTTATTTTATTATGATCCCCGGAAAGCAAAACTTTCGGAACCTTGTATTTTTTTTTATTATAAACGAATTCCGCCGGCCGCGTATAGGCCGGAACCCCGACGCCGAACCTTTTTTCTTCCAGCGATTCTTCTTTGCCGAGCACGCCCGGGATTTTACGCGAAACCGAATCAATTAAAACCATTGCCGGCAATTCGCCGCCGGTTAAAACATAAGGACCGATTGAAATCTTCTCCGCCGGCTGGCGGATTGAATTTTCAATTACTTTTCTAACTCGCTCGTCTATTCCTTCGTAATGGCCGCAGATTAAAATAAAATTGTCGTAATTTTTCGCCAATTTAGCGGCGATTTCATTATCAAATTGCTTGCCCGACGGCGTAAATAAAATAACTTTTATTTTTGATTTTTGAGATTTAATTTTTGATTTTGCAAATTCAACTGCTTTAATAATCGGCTGAATTTGCATCACCATCCCCGGCCCTCCGCCAAACGGCCTATCGTCGACTTTTTTGCGCTTATCTTCGGAAAAATCGCGCAAATCGTGAATTTTAACGCCAATCAATTTTTTCTCCGCCGCCCGCTTCAAAATCGATTCTTTAAGATAAGAATCAAAAATTTTCGGGAAAATTGTAATAATGCCAAAACGAATCATTTTATCTTTTAAATTTAAATAAAAAAATCTTAAAACAAAAACCGCGCTTTTTATAATTATACGATATTTAGCGCGGTTTTTAAAATTTACTTAAACGCTTGCGGTCGGCCGTTCAAACACTCCTCTTGATCTTGTTCCGCCTTCCGGTTCAATGATTTTTAGATTAACGCGGGCG